>Ga0364860_10570_pt1 | contig 20825 bp, 18 predicted proteins | sample ExccelAu500001D4_FD_206916 | JGI IMG/M metagenome (GOLD analysis project Ga0364860, IMG submission 206916) | Enriched cells from Trout Bog Lake Hypolimnion, Wisconsin, USA - BchlTB.Aug20.5000.01 .D4 | ecosystem: Environmental > Aquatic > Freshwater > Lake > Hypolimnion/Profundal zone | place: USA... | reverse complement strand
CCAGTTTGAAATCGACGTTGGCGCCTTCGCTGCGTCCAATCCAGTTGCGCTGCATGGTGCGGACCCGCTCGGGCCAGCCTTCCATGTGCTCCAGCCCTTGCAACAATTCCTCAGAATAGTTAGTGATGCGCAGCGCCCATTGTTCCAGTTCGCGCTGCTCGACTGGCGTATCTTCATGACGCCAGCAGCAACCGTCCACAACCTGTTCATTGGCCAGAACGGTGGCACATTTCGTGCACCAGTTCACCTTGCTCTTCTTCCGGTAGGCCAGGCCCTTCTCAAAGAGCTTCAAAAAGAGCCATTGATTCCAGCGGTAATACTCTGGCAGGCAGGTTGCAATTTCGCGCGACCAGTCATAGCTGAAGCCAAGCCGCTTCATCTGCGTCTTCATGGCGGCAATGTTGTGGAGCGTCCACTCGCGGGGCTGGCGATGATGCTTGATGGCGGCATTTTCAGCAGGCAATCCGAAGGAGTCCCAGCCCATGGGATGCAGCACGTTGTGGCCGCTCATCCACATGTAACGGGCGAGAGCGTCTCCAATGGCGTAGTTGCGCACATGGCCCATGTGCAGCGCGCCGGACGGGTAGGGCAGCATCTCCACCACGTAGTACTTGGGCTTGCCGCTGGAAGGCGGCTCAGGAGCGTAGCGGGTCAAATCGCTCTCCCAGAGTGCGGCCCATTTCTGCTCGACTGGTGTGGGGTCGTAGCGGGTGTCGTCTGCGGCACGCAGGCGTGGCTCGGCAGACGGATCTGAATTTGGCTCAGCCGCTGGAGGAGTAGACGTCTGAGAGGAAGCGATGCCGAGCTCCTGGGCAATCCCCTTGACCTGTTCTGCAAGCCCTTCTACGGCTTCGCATACTACTTCCGCAGCTTGTTCAAGAATGTCGGAGGGAGTCTCCGGCGACGGTTTATGGGTAGAGTTCTGCTGATCTGCCATGAATGTTAGTTCGCCCTGTTGGTTTGCCCTGAATGTGGCGCAAATTGCGCACTGGGTAACTTTTTATTTTACAACTTGTGCGCATCTCCACCTACTCTGCCAGCGCCTTTAATGTCTCGATGTTATGCAGATCGTCGAGAGGCTCATCGATAGGCGTTTCCAGAATGAAGGCCGCATGCGCGTGGCGCGGGTCATGGAGCAGTCGGCGGAAGGGTTCGAGTCCGATGGTGCCCTTGCCGATGCTCTCGTGGCGATCCAACTTTGAGCCGCAAGCGGCTTTGGCGTCGTTGCAGTGCCAAACGCGGACGTTAGCAAGGCCGACGGTCGCATCAAGCTGGTGCATGGTCTCCGCATAGCCCTGCTCACTCACAATGTCATAGCCGCGCACGTAGGTGTGGCAGGTGTCTATGCAGGAGGCAACGGGAATGTGTGCGGCCAGAGCAGCGATCAGTTCGGCAACGCTCTCAAAGCTCGATCCCAGGGAGAACTCCGCTCCGGCTGTGTTCTCGATCAGCAAAGTAAGGCCGTTGTCCGCCATGTTGAGTCCGTCCGAAGCACGTTCGATGGCCTTGCACGCATTGTCCAGCCCTTCCTGGCGTGAGCAGTTGCGAAAGCTACCGGGATGGAGGACTACGTATTCCGCTTGCAGAGAAATGGCGCGCTGCATCTCTGCACGAAGAGCAGAAACAGATTTTTCCAGCATCTCGGCATTCGTGCCTGCGACGTTGATGAGATAGTTCGCGTGGATCACCAGAGGCTTCAGATCGTAGGAGGAACGCAGGCGCGCCATGGCTTCACACTGCTGGGCCGTGACATCAAAGGGGCGCCACATGCGCGGACTGGAGCTGAATATCTGCAGCGTGTTGCAACCCAGCCGCCAAGCGCGCTCAGCCGAGGTTTCGACACCTCCTGCGGTGGAAGTGTGAATGCCAATGCGGCACTGCGACGAAGGCTGCGGTCTGTGTTCAGAGGCAGGGATGAGCTTCAGGATGTCTTTCTCGGGCGTGGTCGCTGACTTTTTGACGGCTCGTGGCATGAAGAGATTGTAAGGCGTGCGGCACTTTCGAGCCAATCCGATACGGCTGCTTCCGCCCCGCCACCACCAAAGCAGCGGAAACTGGATCAAGCCCTCTTTGCTGCCTGGATGGCGAAAGCTCCGCGCGGAAGTGCGGGCGCGATGATATTCTAGACGGCATCACGCCAAATTGAGGCTTTTACCTTTCATGTCTAACCCGCGCAACCCGGACCAGCCCACTCCCGAATCCAACGAGTCCTTTGAGGACATTCTTAAGCAGTTTGAGCAGACGCATTCGCGCAAGGCTCCGGACGGCAACAAGCAGCTCGAGGGCACGGTCGTTGCTGTCTCAGCCGAATCTGTGTTTCTCGATATCGGATACAAAACGGAAGGCATTCTGCCGTTTGCGCCCTTCCGGGACGCGGGCGAAGCCGTAAATGTTGGCGATAAGTTCCCGGTTTCGGTCAAAGGCCGTAACCCCGAAGGTTATTACGAGCTTTCGCGCCTGAAGGTCGAGTTGCCCAAAGACTGGTCGGCACTGGAGCAGGCCTTTGCCGAAAAGACAACAATCCTGGGCACGGTAACCGCCGTGATCAAAGGTGGACTCAGCGTGGACGTGGGAGTGCGCGCTTTTATGCCCTCTTCACGTAGCGGTGAGCGCGATGCTGCCGCCATGGAAAAGCTGGTTGGAGAGCAGATCCGCTGCCGCATCATCAAACTCGACGTGACCGACGAGGATGTGGTCGTCGATCGAAGAGCCGTGATTGAAGAAGATGAGCGCGCTGGGAAAGAGCGCCGCTACGCCGAGATCGAAGAGGGCGCTACGCTGAGTGGAACGGTACGTAGCTTGGCTGACTATGGTGCGTTTATCGATCTGGGCGGAGTGGACGCACTGCTGCACGTCAGCGACATAGCGTGGGGTAGGGTCAACAAGCCTGCCGACGTGCTCACAGTTGGGCAGCAGGTGGAAGTGAAGGTTCTCAAGGTCGATCCCGAGAAGCGCCGGATTTCCGTAGGGCTGAAGCAGCTCCAAAAGCATCCATGGGACGTGGTGGCGGAGAAGTATAAGGTTGGCGAGCGGGTGCAGGGAACGGTAACACGCGTAGTCGAGTTTGGAGCGTTCGTAGAACTGGAGCCAGGCATTGAAGGGCTGATCCATCTTTCCGAAATGTCTTGGGGTAAGCGGGTAAAGAAAGCCGAAGATGTGATCAAGCCGGGCGAAACGGTAGAGGCCGTGATCCTTGGAGTGAGCCTGGGCGAGCGGCGCATCTCGTTGGGCCTGAAGCAGGCATTGGGCGATCCCTGGGCCCAAGCCGCACAGAAGTTTCCCCCGGGCACAGTGATCGAGGGACCGGTTACCAGCATCATGAAGTTCGGCGCATTCGTGCAGCTTACCGAAGGCGTTGAGGGCATGGTTCACGTCAGCGAAATCAGCGCGGAGAAGCGCATCGAACATCCGCAGGCAGTGCTAAAAGTTGGCCAGGTAGTAAAGGCCCAGGTACTGGAACTCGACATTGAAAAACGTCAGCTGCGCCTCAGCATGAAGCAGTTGGTGCCCACCGGGCTGGATGAATACATAGCCGAACACAAGGTCGGCGATATTGTGACCGGCCGTTTGATTGAGGAGTCGGGCGAGCGCGCACGTGTCGAGCTGGGCGAGGGCATCCAGGCAACCTGCAGGATTGCAGAGTCAAACACCGCACCGGATGAGCCAAAGAGGGAGACTCAGAAACTCGATATGTCATCGCTTGGCGCTATGCTTAACGCACGCTGGAAGGGCGGCCAAGTGAACAGCACGAGCACGGCCAAGCCCGAAGCGCTGCGCGCCGGGCAGATTCGTAGCTTTCGGATTGTAAAACTGGACGTTGCCGCGAAGAAGATCGAATTGGAGCTGGCATAGCTTTCAGGCCCTGATTTAGCTGGTGCCGATTAGCTCGCGTTGCCGGGATCACCGGAGCTCCGATACACTATGGATTCTGTGAGGAAACCATGTTGGTAGCAATGCAGTCGCGTGCGACGACTGATAGAAGCATTACCATCCGCGAAAGAATTGAAGCCTCGAAGATCCAGGCGAAAGCGGCATGATCGTTACGCTCAGGCCGAAATTCAGACTGGGCCGGCAGTTTGCCGGCCTTGCGCTTGCATCCATGGCGCTGCTATCCGGATGCAGCAAGCGCACCGCCGAACCGGCAAGCACCTTTGCTTACATCGCCAACTCAGGCTCAAACACCGTAAGCGTGCTGGAACTGAGCACACTCAAGATTGTGCGAACGCTGGCCACGGGAAGCAATCCATCAGGTATCACTCCGAGTCCCACCAAAGACGAAGTGTACGTAGTCAACACGGACTCCGGCACCGTAAGTGTTATCGACGCTGCGACCAACAAGATTGTCGGAAACATGAACGTGGGTAGAACGCCCTACACAATTTCCGTAACCGCCGATGGCAAAACCGGGTGGGTCGCCAATGCGGGATCGAACACGGTGACGGCGCTCGATCTGGAAGCACACAGCATCATCGGACATGTGGCAGTGGGACGGCAGCCGGGCCTTGCGCGTGTCTCCGGCGACGGCAAGTTTGTCGCCGTGGCAAATCGTGGCGATGATTCCCTGACGCTGATTAACGGAGTTACACTACGGGTTCTCAACACGCTGCATGTTTGCAAGGCACCGGATTCGCTGATCATTCTCCCTGATTCTTCCAAGGTTATTGTTGGCTGCTCCGGCTCGCAGCAGGTGGCGTCGGTAAACGTGAAGAATGGATTGGTCGAAGCTCTGCTCAAGGTTGGAGGAACCCCGGTTGATTTGGCAATCAAGCCCGATGGCGGTGAAGTCTTCGTATCGAACTTCGAGGCGCAGACCATCTCGGTGGTGAACCCTCACGCGGACGAGGTCAGCGATAGTTTTCTGGCCGGCGATCATCCGGTCCGATCTTTGGTGAGCGGTGACAACAGCACCCTGTACGTGAGCAATTTCGCGTCGAACAGTATAGCCGTATTCGACGCTATCACACGTAAACTGATCACTACGGTGCAGGTTGGTGCCAAGCCCGACGCGCTTGCTCTGACTCCCGGCGAAACCATGCTGCTGGTAGCCGATTCGGGCTCCGGAGATGTGGCTGTGCTGCTACTGGATAAGCGGCTCGACAAGAAAGTCCAGGCGCCGCCGCCGCGGCTCTTCCTGATGATTCCGACCGGGGCGCGGCCATCGCAGATTGCGGTGAAGACAACTTCGAAAGCCAAGTAGCAATGACCATCTGCGCGAGTTGCGGTCGGGAATTTGAGGCTCTCTCCGATGCACAGTCGCTGTGCCCGCAATGCTCCGCTGAAGCGCTCGGAGCGACACCGGCACCCAGGGTCATTCCCAACGCTACGCCCAACGTTACTCTCAACACAGCGCCCAGCCGCCTGCGCCAGCTTTTCGATTCGCCAACCACCATTTTGATCGCGCTGAATACGCTGGTCTATCTGATGATGGCGCTCCAAAGCCACAGTTTTCTGAACTTCAATCTCAAACTTCTGCTTGACTGGGGCGCGAACTCCGGACCTTTGACCAGCGGCGGGCAATGGTGGCGGCTGCTTACATCCACCTTTGAGCACGGCGGCTTGCTGCACATCGCACTCAACATGTGGTGTCTATACAACCTGGGATGGCTGGCAGAGTTGCTCTTCGGACGCGCGCGCTTCACTTTACTCTATCTGTTATGTGGCATCGGCGGCAGCCTGGCAAGCATTTGCTGGCGCGTGAATGGAGTCAGCGTTGGAGCGTCTGGCGCTATCTTCGGCATTGCCGGAGCACTGATTCCAGCGATGCTGCTGCACAGCAATCAAGAGCTTCGCGCCTTGCTAAAAGGTCAACTTATTAGCATCGCGCTCTTCGTTTTCTACAATCTTGCCTTCGGAGCAGCAATACGAGGCACTGACAACGCAGCACACATTGGCGGACTTATTACCGGACTGCTCCTGGGTGTGGGCTTTCCTACCGGCCCCGAGCGCAATACAGCAACCGGAAAAAGGAGAGCCCTTTGGGCAACCCTGGTAATCGCCGCAGCACTTGTTGGAGTGGGAGCCTCTGCCCGGCACCGCAACCAGCCTTACATCGAAATCGAGATGGCTGCCGATGCGCACGCGCACGGTGACAACAGCACTGCAATCATCCACGCGCAACGCGCCAGCGCACTAAATCCGAATGAGCCACACTCTCAGTTCATGCTTGGAACACTGCTCCTCGGCGAGCATCGCAATGCAGACGCAGCAAGGGCGTTTGCGGCCACCATTCGGATGCGCCCTAACTTTGGCCCAGCCTACGTGAATCTTTGCGTGGCGCAGCGGGAGATGAAACTGCTCAATGAGGCGCTGTCCAACTGCGAACGAGGCACGCAGCTCTCACCGAACCAACCGGAACCATGGTTTAACCTGGGACGCGTGCGCTATGAGCTTCACAATCTTTCTGGTGCGCGTGACGCGCTGGCAACATCGGTGTCACTGAACCCCGGAGGCTTCGACGAGAATCTGCAATACGCCCTGATGCTGATCGCTAATGGCGAAACTGAAAAAGCACTTCCCTACTTGCATAAGGCTCACGATTTGCATCCGCAAGATGAAGACTTGACCAGATTGCTGATGCAGGCGCAGCCACGTTAATGGGCGTGTTCAATATCCGCTGAAACCGGAACGAAGTTAGTTTCCGCATATCAGGTTGCGCGGCAAACATCGCTCAGCGAATATGAACTCCGCCAGCAACTGGCTGGCAAAACTGCTCGAAAGCCTGCTGGAGCGAGGCGGCAACGCTGGCAGCATCACGCCCTTCAATTTCAGCACGCGGCATGAAGTAGGCGAGCTTGCCTTCGCGCAGGATTGCGATGCTAGGCGATGAAGGCGCTTGTCCAGAAAAATACTCTCGCGCGCGTGCCGTCGCGGCCAAATCTTGTCCGGCGAACACGCTGATTGAGTGGGCAGGCTTAACCGCGCCCTGCAGCGCGGTACGAACCGCCGGGCGCATCTTACCCGCAGCGCAGCCGCAAATTGAATTCACGACCACCATTAGCGCTCCCTGGGTCGACCTGATTGCCATATCTACTTCTTCCGGCGTACGCGCCTCCTGGACTCCAAGCCGCGTCAACTCCTCGCGCATCGGCACCACCATTAACTCCGGATACATAGATTCCCCTTCACAAGATTACGTTCCCATGGGTTGGATGTGTTGCGCGCCCGAATGGGCGCAGAGTCTTCGCCAACGAGTATCATGTGAGCAGAACGATGGAAATACGAGAAGACATAAGACTGGCTCCATACACCACTCTAAAGTTGGGGGGAGTCGCACGCTATTTTGCCGAAGCCGCGACTGATCAGGATGTCATCGAGGCTCTCTGGTGGGCTCGGGAGCGGGCTATGCCACTGTTTGTGCTGGGCGGCGGCAGCAACCTCCTAGTAAGCGATACAGGCTTCGACGGCCTCGTGCTGCACATCACCATTGGTGGCATTGAAGCGCAGGAACGCGGCGAGAAGCGCATCTTCTCCGCCGGTGCGGGCGTGGAGTGGGATACGCTTGTGGCATTCGCGGTGCAGGAGAACTGCGCCGGAGTCGAGTGTCTGAGCGGAATCCCCGGCAGCGTGGGCGGAACTCCGGTGCAGAACGTAGGCGCTTACGGGCAGGACGTTTCCGAGACAATTGTGCGTGTTTGCGCCATTGACGCAAACACTATGCGACAGGTGGAGTTCGACACAGCAGCTTGCGGCTTCAGCTACCGGCACAGCCGCTTCAATGGTAGCGATGCGGGACGCTACATTGTGACCCGCGTGGACTTCGCGCTACAGCCCGGCGGAAGTCCAAAGATTGCCTATGCAGATCTCAAGCATCACTTCAGCGCTGAGTCGACAAAGGATTGTAGCCAGGCACCTTCTACAGTGCGTGAAGCCGTGCTGCAGATTCGCCGAAGCAAGGGTATGTTGCTCGACGAAAACGATGCTGACAGTCGCAGCGCAGGCTCTTTCTTCAAGAACCCGGTTGTGAGCCTTGAGATGTTCGAGCGGATTGCAGCGAACTCGACGGTATCCGTTCCGCATTATGTTGCAGGCTCTGAAGAGGTGAAACTGTCGGCCGCGTGGCTGATCGAACAGTCGGGCGTTGACAAGGGATTCACACTGGGAAGAGCTGCTATCAGCAGCAAGCACACCCTGGCGCTGGTTAACCTCGGCGGCGCTACAGCTTCGGATCTGCTCCGGCTAAAGGAGTTTGTCCAGCGCCGCGTGATGCAGCGCTTCGGTGTGGAGCTACTACCGGAGCCGGTAATGCTGGGATTCGGCCCATCGCTGATCTCAGGCGCAGACCGTTAGCTGCGCAGAAATTGGATGGAGTGGGTCTTAATGACGAGCCACACATCTTGTCCAGCCCGAAGTGCCAGATTCTGCAACGCGCCGCGGGTAACGTGAACGCAGAATTCAGTCCTCTGCGTTTTGTTTTGCGCTACGCCGCCTTTCGCATCCCCCCGCGTACCACCGCACTGCACACGCAGTTCGACCATTCCGGCTCGGTCTTCAATAACGCGAATTCGGCCCGGCAATAGGTTTCGTGCACTTATGCCGGTCGGGCAGACAGTGGCGACCAGAATGTCGCCGGCACGCAGGGCAAGGCACGCCGCATCGCCCGCAGTCTTGTTTGCAAGCGGTGCCTCAAGCATAAGATTCGATTCCATTACGCGACAAGTCATTGTCCCAAGCGCGGAATGAGTCTCTTCGACCGCCGCGTCGAAGATATTCTCATATCCTGAGAGCTCGGCCCGCTCGCGGCTGAATGGCGCGCTGAAAATACGGTGCGGTTCACCATCGGCAACCACGTGTCCCTTCTCCAGCACCAGAACGCGGCGCGAGAGCGAATATGCCTCCGATTGATCGTGGGTGACGTACAGCATCGGAACTGCTCGCTCGCGCTGCCAATCGAAGAGGCTCTCCAGAAGCAGCGACTTCAGCCCGAGGTCGAGCGCGGAAAGCGGTTCATCGAGCAGCAGCAATTCAGGCTCGCAAACCAACGTGCGGGCAAGTGCCACACGTTGTTGCTCACCTCCGGAGATTTTGGCGGGACGTCTGGAAGCCAGGGCTGCGATGCGAAAGCGCTCCAGAATCGCGCCGACCCGCTCATCCCGCTCAGCCTGTGGCAAATCAAGGAGCCCATACTCGACATTCTGCCGCACCGAGAGGTGCGGAAACAGCGCAGGTTGCTGCGAAAGATATCCGACCCGGCGATGACGCACTGGAAGATTGATGCCGTTCTCGCTGCAGAAAACAACACGATCACCAATCGTGATTCGGCCGCGGATTGGCGTGCGGAAGCCCGCGATACTGTCAAGCACCGAGGTCTTGCCGGCGCCGGAAGCGCCAAAAAGTACAACCACCTCACGCTGAGCCTCAAATGTGCATGCCAAGGGAAATTGTTGCAGCGGAATGTGAATTTCCACGTGCAGCGGCGCGCTGGAGGCGTTCATTGCAGTCTCCAGTTACGCTTGCGGTTGAGAGCGTTGATCAGCACCAGTAAAGCGAATGAGATACCCAGCAGGGTGATGGATTGGCGCGCCGCAGTCGGGTAGTCAAGCATCTGCACGTTGTCGTAAATAGCGATGGAAGCGGTTTGTGTGCGACCGGCGATATTGCCGCCCAGCATAAGTACAACGCCAAACTCGCCGAGAGTATGGGCAAAGCTGAGAGCGAAGCCGGTAACAATTCCGGGGAACGCGATGGGAAAGGTGATGCGCCAGAAAGTGCGCATCGAGGATGCTCCAAGACTGGCCGACGCAGCCAGCAGGCGGCGATCCACCGAAGCCAATGCAGAGGTGAAAGGCTGCACCGCAAAGGGGAGGCTATAAATGATCGACCCGAACACAAGCCCTTCAAAGCTGAATGCAAGCGTGTGTCCAGTGAAGCGCTGCCAGAATGCACCAAGCCAACCCCGCGAACCAAATTCCAGCAGCAGGTAAAAGCCCAGAACTGTCGGTGGTAGCACGATCGGCAAGGCGACTACGGACTCAACCAGAAATCGCAGCCGAAAGCGTGTGAACGCCAGCCAGCAGGCCACTGGCAGCCCAATCACGAGCAACAAAGAAGACGTTACCAGCGCAAGCTGCAAGCTGAGCAGGATCGGTGAGGTCATCGAGCGCTCCGAGTTAGAGCAGCAAACCGGGGCGGGAATTGCAATCGGGTTGCGGGCTTCATCTCATTCATGTGTCTGCTTCTATTCTGGACCGGCCACTCTCTATTAGGCAATAAACGAGAAAGGTTTGCACACGCTGTGCGCAGCATCGCGCCGATGAAATTGAGCAGCTTATGGCACAGGATAAATCAGGCGCACCGCAATCACTGGGGAAGGGGGACCAACCTCATTCCCGATCTGGAGGGCGCTTCACCGCGAGGCTTACTTCTGAGTGAGACCGCGGGTACGCTTGAACTTCAGCACGCTGCCTGACATGCCGCGCGTTTCGCACAGAACTGCAACCGTGGCGAGCACGCCCATCACCAGGAAGAGCGCGAAGAAAATCACGGCAATAACAAGGATCGGCATGGAACACCTCGTGGTTATTGTCTGCCGACAACAACCATCCTTCGGTGACGTCAGTCACCGTCGCAAGTGAGCATGCTGCTCACACCAGCTTTGCGAGTTCGCCGTCGATCTCCTGCAACTCGGTATTCAGCAGCAGGGTATAGCGCTCGTTACTAGTGCGGGATAGCTGCTCGCGGATGCGGGCGCGCGTCAACTGCAGGGATTGAACCTTTCGGGCTACTTCCGCCTTCAGACGGCCCAAACGCTCCTTTTCATCTACAACTTCCTGTGAACGGATCTGCTCTTGTTGGTCAATTTGCTGCGCTTCTACAGATTTACTCTCCCAGCCATTAGCCATGTATTGATTATAAGCGGGTCGGAGCACCTTACACAAAAGAAAGAGGGCCAGATACCCGGCCCTCGCACGAAAAAGCTAGAGAATTAGAATTTGTACACCAATCCCGCAGTGTAACGGAAGTGACTTTCTCCGCCACTGTGGCTGGTATGGATCAAATCGATTTGTGCCGGACGAAGCGACCAGTGGTCCGTCATCTGGACATCGAAACCAGCTCCGAAGTCGGCCGCAAACGAGGTACTGATCGTGTCGCCCAGGTAGCTAACGCTGAAACGCTCGTGGTCTTCTCCAAACAGCGCGTGGACAAAAGGGGTGAAAGAAGAACTGGTCTGGTGCGCATAGGTGGGCCCGAACAAGTACATATAGCGGGTCGCGCTTATGCCGGACTGAGATAAATTGCTACCGGTGGCGCGAGTTACATCTGCCGTAACTCCAAGACGGTGACGGACATACACGGTTGCCTGCAAGGTTTCTCCTGTCAGGTTCTCCGTGTTTAGAGGATCGTAATTCTGCAGGTTGGAATGCATGTAGGCAAACCCAGCAAAGAGTTCTCCCTTGGGAGCTTCAGGCGCATCCTGCGACACCTGTTGTGCAAAAAGAACAGCACTAAAAGCAAAGAATGCGGCGAACAGAACAATAAGTTTCCGCATGTCGAACTATTTCTCCCTGAAGTGAGACACACCCCGGAAACTATTTAGCTCCGGACTGCGTCAAACCGATGGCAAATACGTGTCACTAACTTACTTGAAATAACACATATTCAAACTCTGAGTTGCTGTCCAAACGCGACTGAAAGCCCTAATGCCATTTTTGAGCAAACCAAAAGCCCCAGGAAAGCTTGGCCAGCTTCCGAATGAACTAAGTTAGAAGCGAAACACAAAACCGCCGGCGTAGCGGAATGATGTTTGGTTGCTGCCCCAGTTTCGGGTATATAAGTAATCCACCTGCGCGAGTCGGATAGCGACGTGCGGCGATAGATTTCCATCGATGGCACCGCCAGCTGCAGCGGCAAAGTTCGTGCCTTTCATATCAAAGTTATTAGGGCCGCTGCTGTTAGGCACAGTGAAATCATCACGATCGACGCCAGCAAGAATGTGAACAGAAGGAGCGAAAAGCGGGTAATGGTGCAGGCGATAAGTGGGACCGGCCATGTAAGTCGTGCGGGTGTATTTGGTTCCCGTACTGTCTAAGTCATGATGCGAACCCCTGGAATAATCCAGCATGTAGCCAAGGTTGCCGCGCACGTAGTGGCTGAAGTTGAACGCAAATCCGTTCAAGTTGGTGCTGTCCACATTCAACCCGCCGAGTCTTGCGAGGTCGCTGCCGGACGTGCCTGCATACTGGTATCCGTACCCGACAAACACTTCTGCTTTCGACGCTGCCAAGTGAGCCGGCTCCATTTGAGCCATTGCAATCGCGCCGAAAACAAGTAGGGACAAAACGAGAACTGTGAACTTTCGCATCGGTATCAATCCTCCGGGAGGTGAGAACCATCACCGGCAAGCCCAAAGCCACAAAATTTGGCCGGAACTTGAAACCTGAGATGAATTGCTCGTCTGCACTCAACTTAACACGGCAAAGCAGCCGATGGCAGATGCAATCGCTTCACGCCAACCCTGTAGCGTTTTCCTCAACTCAGAATAATACATTTCCGGCTCTTCGCGCGGTTGACGTGCGTAATTGACGAATCGATGTCTTGCATCGGCATAAAGAAAATGGCTTTCCGGAAGGGAAAGCCATTGAATGCCCGTGGATGTTTTCGCCCAATTAGTGCTGCAGTGCTGCGCTCCTCGCCGGGGCCGCCTTGCCTGCAAAGTAGTTGTGCTCATCCAGGCCTCTGTAAAAGCGCCCCGCCAGTTCGGCTGCTTTAGGACCGTACACACCACGATCGCCATGTAGGAATATCACAGTAACAATGCGACCATTCTGCGAATTAGCGAAGGAGCCGAACCAGCCGAAACGGGTTCCGGCATTGGAGCAAGTTCCTGTCTTGCCAAGCACCTGCTCGGAGGTAAAGTTGGTACGCAGGCTCCGCGCCGTGCCGTACTGAGTCGCACCCAGCATACCCACGCTGATTTCAGGAATCAGAGGAGCGATGTCCAGATAGCGCTTTACCTTGGGTTGAAAGTTGGCAAGCTCGAGCGGCGAGTTCGGGTGCTGCAGATAGTACAGTGTGCCGCCATTGGCAATCGCAGCCATCAGCGAACCAAGCTGCAACGGAGTCATGCTGACGCTTTCGCCAAAGGAACACATCTTGCCAACGCCGCCGAGACTGGCTGGCAACTCTTCGCTCGGATAGACACCGAGGTGTTCGCCTTGAATATTCCACCCAGCGAGCTCACCTAGTCCAAACTGATGTGCGTAATAGCTCACCTTTTGGAAGCCAAGCCGGCGGCCGAGCGTTTCAAAATATTGATTATTGGAGTGCGCCAGGGCCTGGTTCATGTCCATCTTCCAGTTACCCAGCTTCACCGGCGTGTCCTTGGTTACGATACCTTCGCTCAATGCGGCTAGAGCTACTGAAACCTTGATAGTGGAGCAGGGCTCTGCGCCACCGGAGAGCGCGAGCTTCTGGTTGACCATCGCCAGAATCCTGCCATTGCTCGGATCGATGGCTACCAAGGTACCGTTCATGGTTCCCAAGGCACTGATGGCCGCTTCACGCACCACCGGATCTTCGCCAGCGGTAATGTCGCCCGCACTCGGATCACTGGTGAAGGAACTGGCGGTGAAGCGTTCGTAGCTTCGTCGCGCTTTTGTTTTGACTCGCCTTCCAGCAACAACCGTCGCGCGCTTTCGTCCCGCTGTCTTGGCATTTGAGGCGGTCGTGCGGCTGTGGCGGGAGGCCGCAATGCGCCTCTCTGTGGTGGCGTTTTCCTTGACCTTCCGATTACTCCGAGCTTCATGCCGAGTAGATAGCGTGGCTGCAATCGAAGTGGCAGCAAAAACTAGCGTCAGTATCACCATCAAAATGGCTTTAGCAAAGCGGGTATGCACTACAGTTAACATTCCTTTTCCTATACCTCTGCCGCCGCTCCAGTATCCTGGACCTCTAGCAACCCACTGTACCGAGCGGTGAATATCTGGATATTATGTGAGCTGAATCTGCCTTTACAAGCTCAAAACGCATCTCGGTGACTTCCTCCGATAACTTAAGTACACTCACGTACCGTTACAGGATGCCGTCGTTTCTAACAAAGCTCCAGAATCTTCATCAACGACGTGGCTATCGGCAGAGCATCCTGTCCACTTGATTGTTAGCACACATGAGTTCGAAGAAGGGCTAACCGTCTTGAGTCCCCTGACGTAAATAATCCGCTGGGTTGAAAAAAATGCACGATTGCTCTGTCGCTGACAGTCGGATCTATTTGAGTGGATTGAACTGCGTGGAATCACGTAACCAAGGCTTGCCGACAGAAGAGCTACTGCACTCCACCGGAAAGCCCCGTTCTGTTAGTCCAGATTGGAACTCTTTTTTCTCAGATACGCAGGCACGTCGAGTTCATCGTGCTCGTCTCCGCCCGGAAGATCACCAAGGGAAGCCGCCGGGCGTGCAGGTTGTACCGCCTCCCATATCCGGGTTTGAGGCGTTGTCGGCTGTGAACTCTCCGCCCCTGAGACTGAAGCGTCCGTAAGACCGGGCGTAGCCTCTCGCACATCGGTGTTTTCAGCGCGCACTTCGTAACCAGCGTCGGCGCGCCGCGTGATCTGTGGCTCCGGGAGCGGATTCCACTGAGTCTGGCGCGCCTGCTGGATCGCGGCAGAGGTAGCTGCTTTTGTCTCCCGCGAATGCTGCCGGGCTTCAGCACGAAAACCGGTTGCGATTACCGTGATCTTCACTTCATCCTTCATCTTCTCGTCGAGCACGGCACCGAAGATTATGTTCGCATCCTCATGAGCAGCGCTCTGAATGATTGTGGAGGCCTCATATACCTCGGCAAGCTTCAGCGAACTTGAGCCGGTAATATTGAGCAGTATTCCCCGCGCACCGTCGATCGCGCCCGCTTCCAGAAGAGGCGAGGCGATGGCGCGCTGGGCGGCCTCCAGGGCTCGGCGTTCGCCCTTGCCTGTGGAAGTGCCCATTACGGCGTATCCCATGCCAGCCATGATCGCTTTCACATCGGCGAAGTCGCGATTGATGATACCTGGGATGGTGATGATGTCCGAGATGCCTTGCACGGCCTGACGCAGGATGTCATCGGCAACGCGGAAAGACTCAAAGAAGCCTGCGTCCTGGGCCACGGCGAGCAATTTCTCGTTGGGGATCACAATTACCGTGTCCACTGAGTCGATTAGTTCGCTGAGCCCGCGCTCAGCCTGATTCATGCGCCGCTTGCCCTCAAATGCGAAGGGCTTGGTGACCACAGCCACCGTGAGCGCACCCATCTCACTGGCCAGGGATGCGATGATGGGCGCGGCTCCAGTTCCGGTGCCCCCACCCAGGCCGGTGGTCACAAACACCATGTCGGCCCCTTCCAAGGCCGCTATGATACGGTCTGTATCTTCAAGCGCCGCCTGGCGGCCGACTTCGGGATTGGCTCCCGCTCCAAGACCGTTGGTGAGTTTTACGCCCAACTGCAGCTTCTTCGGCGCGCGCGACATCTGCAGCGCCTGCAAGTCGGTGTTGGCGGCAATGAACTCGACACCCTCGACGCTTGTCTCGATCATGCGATTGACTGCGTTATTGCCGCCGCCGCCCACACCAATCACCTTAATTTTGGCATTGTTGCGGGCTTCCTCATGAAACTGAATCCGAATATCCTGTTCTTCCATTTTCCCCACCTTAACCTGACGCCCTTCGCGTCATGTCAGTCAAACCGTGAATCTAATCTGTGTATCCGCGGGCAAACAGCGCCCGCAGGCGCGCGCCGAATCCTGCCTCTTCCCTGTTCTTCATCACGCGCGCGCGTTGCGTGTAAAAAACCATTCCAATCGCAGTCGCAAACTCAGGTTCCTGCAACCCTACGGGAAGTTGCGCCATGCCCATGGGAAGCCCGACGCGAGCCGGACGCCGTAATATGTCTTCACAGCTTTCGGTCAGGCTTAGCAGCCGCGCACCTCCGCCGGTAAGAACAATGCCTCCGCCAAGCAAATCGAGCACTCCGGCGTGGCGCAGGTTGTCGCGCAAAAGCTCCATCAACTCGCGGGAGCGCGGTTCCAGTATCTCGCCAAGGTCGCGCTGGCGCATCATACGCGCCGGACGGTCGCCCACCGATGGCACTTCAATCTCATTATGCTCGGCGATGCGAGTCACCATCGAACAACCAAACTGCCGCTTCAGGCTCTCTGCGTCAATCAGCGGAGTCTCCAAGCCGTAGGCGACGTCACGGGTAAAGTTAATGCCTCCCAGCGGAACCACGCCGGTATGGATCACCACATCTTCCTGCACCACGGCTATGTCGGATGTGCCGGCACCAATATCTATCACCGCCGCGCCCAATTCGCGTTCATCGCGCCGCAAGACAGCCTCAGAGCAGGCCAGCGCCTCGTAAACCGTGTCTTCCACGCTCATTCCAGCGCGATTCAGCGCGGTCACCACGTTCTGCACCGCCGAGTGCGCAGCGGTGATGACATGCACGCGAACTTCGAGTTGACGGCCCATCATTCCCACAGGATGACGTACGCCATCCTGCTCGTCCACAACAAATTCCTGCTGCAACAGGTGCAAAATCTCACGATCTTCCGGCATTGAGATCTCGCGCGCCCGGTCTCCGGCGGCCTGCACGTCGGCGTAGGTCAACTCGCGTGCCCGCGAACCCAGCGAAATCACTCCATGGCTGTTGACTGAACGAATGTGCGAACCGCTGATGCCAACCACCGCCGACTCGAGCGTTAGCCCGCTGGATTCTTCAGCGCGGGCCACCGCCTCCGAGACGCTCTTTGCCGCCGCCTCCAGATCAACAACCACTCCGCGCTTGCTTCCCGCCGAAGGCGCGATACCGTGACCGCGATAGCGCAGCCCTGCCTCAGTGGTTTCCACCGCCAGCGCCAGGGTCTTCGCACTCCCAAGATCAATGACCGTGATGATATTTTCGTTTCGCTTGCCCATCTACTTCCGTTTCTTGTCTTGACCTATTTTCTTGGCTGGCGGCTTTTGCAGCGCAACCGGCGGCTTGGCAGCTTTCGCGGCGGTCGGCGGCGGAGCAGCGTGCATGTCCGGATTCAGAATCACTTCGCGCCCGTAGCGCAAATCCACTGATTCCAGCTTACCGCGCTCCTGCTCCCACTTTTGCACATTGGACAGAAAAACCATGTACCGCTGCAAAAAGTTCTCATTGCCGAGATGCAACTCTATCGACCCGGAACCGCCCTTCGCCATAACCTTCACGTCTTCCGGATCGGAGAGATCTACCTCATCCAGATCGTGCGAGTAGCGCACCTTTGCCGGTGTGCCATCGCCACCGTCAAGTTCTCGCATGAGCCTCATGAATATCTTTATTCGAGCCGCACGCGAGGAGAGCGGCTCATTCTCACTCGTGCCCACAATTACTGGAAACGAATAGTCGCTCCGCACACCCGATGGAAGTTCCATGAGAACGCCCTGAGCATCGATGAACTCGATCTGATCGCCAATTGCGATGAAGGCTACCGGGGTGCGCTCTTTTACGATTACTCTGAGATGGTTTGGCCAGAGACGAATAACCGTGGCCGTCTCAACCCAGGGAATCTTTTCCAACTCTCGTTTACGATCCGCCAGCGAAATCTGGAAGATATTGCGGCCGATCACATCGTGCATTTTTTCCAGCACAGCGCCGCGCGAGTTCGGGGCATCACCGGCCAGCTCAATATTATTTATGCCGCCTACGCGGAAGCGCCACGAACTGAGTGCAAAAACATGGCCTTCATAAACCAACGCGCCCAGCACTGCCAGTAAAAGCAACACGATCAGGGAGTTCTGCACCCGCGACGCCATTTTTCGCGGCATTGTTCCACGCCGCACCGGCACGCGTTTATTTGCCCGCCGGAACTGCTGCGGCTCTTCCTCGCCGTCGTCTTCGGTCAGTCCGGCGTCCAGAGGCAGAGCATCATCCGCAAATGAATTGCGTTTCGCCCGGCCACGGCGGTAGAACGGATCGTCGGAAGATGGTTCCTGATTGCTTGCCATAGAAATAATGCAGGCAGCGAGCGCCTTATCCGCTCACTATACCTGCTTTTGCAGTGGATTCAGAGAGTGATTATCCAGGCTCCCCCCAGGTGAATCGCAGCCGACAACAGGAGACAAACCCTCAGGTCGTCGAATGCACCCTACCCAGTGCATCCCCTCTCAGGCTCCTGCCGCCTGCTCGCGGACACGAAGTTTCTCTAAAATCTGCACACCAAGCTGAGATACCGATCCCGCTCCCAGGGTCAGTACCATATCGCCAGATTGCGCCTGCTCCACAACGGCCTCTACGGCAGCAGCAAAGCTGGCCGCGAATTCAGCTGGGTGGCCGTTCCTGCAGCGAATCTTCTGCGCCAATGTGAGTCCACTGACACCCGCAATGGGCTGTTCACTGGCAGCATAAATGTCCAACACGAGAAGGCGGTCCGCATCCGGGAACGCCGAGACAAATTCATCCATCAGCAGATAAGTGCGGCTGTAACGGTGTGGCTGGAAGACTACGTGGATGCGTCCTGTTTTACCGAGCCACTGCCGGGCCGCGGCAAGCGTGGCCAGAATTTCCGTTGGGTGATGACCGTAGTCATCCACCACCTGGACCCCACCGGCGGCCCCCTTCTGCTGGAAGCGGCGATCAACGCCACGGAATTGCGCCACGCCGTCGCGTATGCGTTCCACCGGAATTTCCAACCCCATGCCGACGGCAATGGCCGCCGTGGCATTCAGTACATTGTGAGCCCCGGGAACAAACAAATCGAAGCGGCCCAGGTCGGAGCCTTTAAAGATGACCCCGAAGCTGTTGCGCGTCGCCTCTGGCGTGTGCTCGGTAAGCACGCCCATGGCCCGGAAGTCAGCGTCTGAACGCGTGCCGTAGGTAAGCACGCGGCGTTGCACCCTTGGCAGCAGATTTCGCAGCACATCGTTGTCCGTGCAGGCCACGACCGTTCCGTAAAACGGGACCCGGTCCATGAACTCCACAAACGTAGCCTGCACGTCTTCCATGTCGCGATAGCAATCCATATGCTCGCGATCAATGTTCGTGACCACCGAAAGAATTGGCGAAAGCTTCAGAAATGAGCGGTCGCTCTCGTCCGCCTCGGCTACCAGGTATTGCGAGGTTCCGAGCCGCGCATTGGAGCCTAGCAAGCCGACTCGTCCGCCCACCACAACCGTCGGGTCCAGCCCACCAGCGGCTAGAACTGCGGCAACCATGCTGGTTGTAGTCGTCTTGCCGTGCATTCCCGCGATGGCGATGCCGTATTTCAGCCGCATCAACTCGGCCAGCATCTCCGCCCTTTGAATCACCGGCAGATGCAGGCGGCGGGCTTCTGCGACTTCAGGATTATCTTTTGAGATAGCCGAGCTCGTGACCACCACCTCGGCTCCATGGACGTTGAACTCGGAGTGGCCCACGAAGACCTGTGCTCCCAGCTTGCTAAGCCGCTCCGTAGTAGGGGAGTTGCGTAAATCGGAGCCACTGACTCCGTATCCCAGGGTCAGCAGTACTTCGGCAATCCCACTCATGCCGATGCCGCCGATGCCGACAAAATGAATGCGCTGAATCTTTGCGAACATACTTTAATTGTACGGTGAACTGATGGCCCACATCCGCCTGCTTTTGGCGATTGTGGGGCAGCCGATCACAGCAGATGAGAATTCTCTTCCTGCTCGGCAGCCAAAATACCTTCCGGCAGCGCGCCGCCGTTGTAGCTAGCCATCCGGTTCTTCCACTTCAAAAAGTCGCCGATCCGCTGCGGCTCAATCCGAACTTCCACGCGGCGCAGGCTTGCCAGCAACAGATTCATCTCATTCATCAAGCCTTCGGGTCCGCGCAACTTGCGCCCGGACTTCTTCGCCACCTTCAGCTCGCGCCCTTGCGCCTCTAGCAGACCCCAACCCTCGGGCATCTCTGGGACCTTCAACATCCCTTTGGGCGCAGCAAAATAGCGCTCGCAGCCCAGCGCAATTTCAGGATTCCGGCGCCAGGGCTTGGCCGAATCCGCAAGAAAATCCGCTCGGCTGATTTTGCATTCGATCACGATGGAGTGATTCCTGCCCTTCCAACCGATTGCGTCCGGCATCTCACCGCTGGAGCAACCCTGCTCGCTCAGCACGATGCCACAGCGTGAGCGCCGCAGCCACTCCTCCGCCATCTCCACCAGCCGGGCATGTGTCATAAGTTTTTATCGCACGAAGGGCCCGCCGCTGGCGAGCCCCTGAAACCATGAAAAGCACTCCCTACCTATACCTAAGTCGAGTAATCCGCGTTGATGTGCACGTATTCCACAGTCAGGTCACAGGTAAGGAACTCCAGCGCGCTCTTGCCACGCCCCAATTCAACCCTGATCTCGTACTCAGGCCGCTTCAGATACTCGTGCGCCTGCTTCTCGTCAAACGGATGCGCCGTACCTTTCCGGCATACCTGCTGCGGACCAAAATAGATGTCGATCGTCGCCGGATCAACCGCAATTCCGCTCTTGCCCACCGACGACAGGATGCGTCCCCAGTTCGGGTCGCAGCCAGCCCAGGCCGTCTTCACCAGCGGGGAATTTGCAATCGAGCGCGCAATCGTCCGCGCCTCGTCCACCGATTTCGCCCCAGCGATCTTCAGCCGAACCAGATGCTGTGCGCCCTCGCCATCTCGTACAACCTGCTCCGCTAGCGACGCACACACGCCGCGTAGCGCCTCTGCAAACTTCTTCGCCACGTTGTTGGAAACACCGCCCCCCGCCAGTTTCACCTTGCTCGCCGCCGAGGCCAGCAGCAGAACCGTATCGTTGGTAGAAGTGTCGCCATCCACAGAGATCGCGTGGAAGGTTGTATCAACCGCCACCCGCAAAGCCACCTGCAACTGTTTTGGCTCCGCATCGACGTCGGTGAAAATGTAGACC
>Ga0364860_10565_pt1 | contig 20845 bp, 16 predicted proteins | sample ExccelAu500001D4_FD_206916 | JGI IMG/M metagenome (GOLD analysis project Ga0364860, IMG submission 206916) | Enriched cells from Trout Bog Lake Hypolimnion, Wisconsin, USA - BchlTB.Aug20.5000.01 .D4 | ecosystem: Environmental > Aquatic > Freshwater > Lake > Hypolimnion/Profundal zone | place: USA... | reverse complement strand
GCCCTTCGCCATCTTAAATCGGCTCTTTTCTTCGTTGCCCCACCATCCGCCGAGTCTAAATAGATTCGGATTATCTCCATGACGCTCATGAACAAAAACACAACCCGCCGCGCCCGGCCCGGAGTTCAGGTATTTGTATGAGCACCATGCTGCGAAATCCACGTTCCAGTCATGCAGATCCAGCTTTACATTGCCGGCAGCATGCGCCAGATCAAAGCCTGCATATGCGCCAACTTTGTGCGCGGCAGTGGTGATTTCACTTATGTTGAATAATTGTCCGGTATAATAGTTGACGCCCCCAAATAGCACCAGTGCCAGTGTATCTCCTGCCTGCTCTATGGCTTCCAGCAAGTCCTGCGCCTGGATTAGATGATCTCCTGTCCGTGGTGCCACTTCTATTATGTCCACAAGCGGGTCTAAACCATACATTCGTACCTGAGTTTCCACAATATATTGGTCCGAAGGGAACGCGCCTGCCTCCATGAGTATTTTGCAGCGTTTTCCTGAAGGACGGTAAAAGGACATCATGAGCAGATGAATATTTACCGAAAGCGTATTCATGACCACCACTTCCTCCGGCAAGGCGCCCGCTAGTTTAGATAGTCGTTGAGAAAACAAGTGATGATAGGAAAACCATGGGTTTTTCGCCTGAAAGTGTCCTTCTACGCCATAAGTTGCCCAGTCCTTCAGTTCCTGCTCCATTTTAGCAGCAACTCCAATAGGCTGCAACCCCAGCGAATTGCCGCATAAGTATACTGTATCGTGCCCATCATGTTTCGGGATCAAAAATTGGTTTCTATATTTACTTAAAGGGTCATGTTCGTCTTTTGTCGTGGCGAACGCCAATGTTGGTTCAAATTGTGCTTTCATACAGTAATTTGATGCAAAATACTCACTTTCCGGTATTCTATAGAAACACGTTGCAATCAAGTTGAACGTCCTAAGCACGTAGATTTTTGCATGAGCCAATATAGCCTCGCCTTATTCCCTTATCACCAACTCAATTTGTATTTCCAATCTGCAAATCCGTAACTTTGTCGCCAATCAGATAGTCTGAAGATTAGTTAGTTCGAATGAAATATTTGCTAATAGGCCTTCAGGTATATTTAATGGAATTTATTATTATTTTTTATTAGCCTTTTTGCGGCAGCTAGTGTGCGTGGTTCGACATACTTAATGCCCCAAAAAAATGGGGTGCATGGGGTGTAAAAGGTTAAAAAATAAAAATAATAAAAAGTAGCTTACGAACAGAATATCAATATTTTACAATCAAGTAGTTAGGTGTTAATCAAGTAACACCACACCCCATTTTATTTTTTTTGCCGCTTACTTCTTCAATTTGACGGGCTCTGAAAATAACTATTAAATATATATAGTTTATAGCGTGTTATATTAATTATGCAATAAATGTAAATGTGTTAGACGATTTTGTAGGTATTTGCTCGGCAGAATTCTAGTCAGCATAGGCCGTATAGTGATTGCTGTGGTGGGTCATTTGATGCAACTAGATTCGGGAGTGCCCCTGCCAAAATTAACAATGCGATATAATACGGGTACAAGACTAAGGCATCATTGGATCATGCTACTTCTCACGAATCGATTAAGGTCTTCAGTATTCTCAATAATACTGGCACGATAATCATAGATCATCTCCCATTTTTTGTTGGTCTCGTTGTAGTGTTCAGGTATGGCGCTCCATCTAATATGGTCAGTTGAGTCGAGTATGAAGACCTTGCTGTACCGGGAAGACATATTGGCGAAGATCGAGCCATCCCTCATTTCCAGCATATTGCCCCCAACCGGAAATGTAAACCCCTTTCCCGTCGGTTCCTCGGCGCCTTCGGTAGTACAGGTGTACTTCCACAACAGCGATAGCCCCCCGGGTTGGTTAGGGTCTTCCTTCAATTTCAGTAGTTCCGGCAGGCCCCCGGACCCGGGACAGATGTTGTTATTATACAAATACAGATAGCCTCGGCGTGAAAGCCGTACCGAATGTTGGCGGCAAAAAAGATAGTTTTCATTGCCCCTCGGCAGGTCATTAAATGATCCCGTGACCAGTCCTTCCGGGTAGCTCACTTTTAATATCCGGCTCATGTTCCTAAAACCAACATAAAGCGTTTGGTTCAACTCGTCGAAGTATACCGAGTTCTCGTGCGGAACCACTTCTGTTTTGCTGTATTTGGTAATATGGTAGTTTGATGCCCCAGTCTTGAAGTAGTTGGCTGAGTTCCAGGACCATGCGACCTTGCCGGCAGGCGTATACTCAATTACCGTTCCAAATGGAATAGTAACGTATTCCCTACGGTCGGCAACAGAAGTTGACTTTTCTGAAGCAGGTTGAAAGTCTTTTTCGTTAAAATCAAAATAATTTGAATCGGGATAAAGTCGACTGGGATGTTTCCAAAGTTCATATTCGCAGCCTAGGGTCAGGTAATTACCATTGTCCAGACGAGTTAGTTCATGGTGGTAATATTCTTGATTCTGATGGCTAACACTCCCGTCGTTGGGCGCTTTCCAAAGGACTCGCCCGTTGTAATCCACTTCATACGCTCCTTTCTCCTCCAGAAGAAAGCTTACAGTTCCACGGTTGGTCAATTTTAAATCCCGGAGGTTGTTTTTTACTGGTGACATTTCATCTACATCGGGCAAGAACCAGATCGGTTCGCCTTTCAGATCGTACAATACACCGGTACCATCTAGAAATACATAGGCTCCGCTTGTTTGTTCGGAGTTATCTAACAGGCGTAATCGGTACTTGGTCGTATCGGCAAATGGTGTAGCGAGTACTGTGAAATGATGAAGTGATAGGCTTGCATTTGCCTTTTTATTTTGTCTGCGTGGTTTGATTGTCCATGTATAGTCGGTTCCCCACTTTGGCATTAGGACCAAGTTTCCTCCACCGCGCACAATAGAGTCTAAAGTAACATGCTGCAGAAAACTATCTGTAGAATAATATCGCCCTATAGCAATCAAAAGGTCTGTTTCAGTATTTTTCGGTAAATTTGACGGTTGGAAATAGACGATTCTATAGTTGATTCGGAGGTTTTCTAAAGGTGAATTTTGACCATAAACGCTTCTAATCGTAATGGTAGCCAGTAATAAAAAAGCAAATCGATTTAACATGATTTCCTCCAATCGGGTAAAAGCCAAAATTAATCTAATGTTTTTGATCGGAGTTGCATCAATAGTAACCTCGGTCTCTTGTAATAGAGTTAATTCTACAAATAAGAATACGTCAGACACATCAGCAAAATCGGTTGTGTTTGTACCGCCCGACACCGCTGCGATTCCCCATGATTCGTTCGGAGAATTAGTAAGATATGGTAGGGAGCTCATGGTTAATACTTCTTATTACATTGGTCCGGAAGGGAAAATAAGCCACAATCTGGGGAATAAAATAAATTGCACAGATTGCCATCTTGACGCAGGATCACGTCCATATGCGTTTAATTTTTTTAGCTCACATGCCCGTTACCCTCAATATCGTGGCCGCGAAAATGAAGTGTTGACATTAGCACAACGTGTCAACAACTGCATTATGCGCCCCAGCAATGGCACGCCTCTGCCGTTGGATTGTAAAGAGATGGTGGCGATGTTGTGTTATATGAAGTGGTTGGGGACCGGCACCCAGGTAGGCAAACACGTGGCTGGCGATGAGACTGCTGAATTGGAGTACCCTGACCGTGCTGCAGACCCGGAAAAAGGCGCTTTGATTTTTCAACAGAATTGTGTTGTTTGCCATGGGGCTGATGGATCAGGTAAAATGAGGCCGGACTCAGAGGGCTATTTATATCCGCCACTGTGGGGCAGGTGGTCCTACCAGCGCGGTTCCAGCCCGTCTAGGGTGTTGAAATTGGCTAGGTTTATTAAAGTTTCCATGCCAGACAAAAAAGCCACCTGGCAAAAGCCTTTTCTTACAGATGAGCAAGCTATCGACGTCGCAGCGTTCATAAATGACGAAGATATTCACCCCAGGCCAGAAAAGAAGGATAAAACCATTCCCGATTATCCGGATCCCAAAGCAAAGGCAATAGATTATGAAATGGGGCCTTACGTTGATACGTTCTCGGAAAAACAACACAAATACGGTCCCTACAAGCCAATTATACAATACCACAAAGACCACAATCTGCCCATCATTTTTTAGGCAGGAAGATTTCTAAATTTCCGAAACAGAGTTGATTCGGGCATTCGATCTTTTTTTACCTTTAACCAATGAACCGCGCACAACTAATAGATACCATAAGGCAGAAGAAGTCGGTATTATGTGTGGGGCTGGATACTGACATCAGTAAGATACCTCCCCATTTACAGACACACGACGACCCGGTATTTTCGTTTAACAAAGCAATCATTGATGCTACCTGTGAACAGGCAGTAGCTTATAAAATTAACACGGCATTTTACGAGTCGCAAGGCATAAAAGGGTGGGAGAGCCTTTCTAAAACGCTGGAATACATACCAAAGAACATATTTACAATCGCAGACGCAAAAAGAGGAGACATAGGCAATACGTCTGAGCATTATGCACGCACTTTCTTTTTCACTTATCCATTCGACAGTGTGACTGTGGCTCCCTATATGGGACACGACAGTGTTCAGCCATTTATGAAGTATGATGGAAAGTGGGCTATTGTGCTTGGGCTTACATCTAATGCTGGGAGTGCTGATTTTCAGTTGCAACATAGTGGCGAGGAATTGTTGTATCAAATGGTTTTGCAAACCGTGGCGTCCTGGGGTACTCCGGCTAACACGATGTTTGTAGTAGGCGCAACCCGCAAAGAACAACTGGCAAATATTCGCGAATTGCTGCCGGATCATTTTTTTCTGGTACCGGGCGTAGGTACTCAGGGTGGCGATGTAGCCACTGTTTGCCGGAACGCAATGAACGACGATGTCGGACTGTTGATCAACGTATCCCGTGCAATTATTTTTGCCGGTGCAGAAGGCGATTTTGCGGAGCGAGCCCACGATATGGCTGTGAAATATCAGAATGAGATGAGTAAGTTTCTATAACGAAACAATCAAAATAGTACCCTGATATGAACGAGGATCTGTTTCAGTTTTTATGGCAGCACAGTTTGTATCAAGCCTCGGGGTTAACGACGCAGGACGGAGACACAGTTACCGTTATAACGCCCGGTACAAGAAACAGGGATTCCGGGCCGGATTTTACGGAGGCACGCATCAGGCTGGGTAACACAATACTTGTTGGAAATGTTGAGTTGCACCTGCGGACGAGCGACTGGCTGAAACATGGCCATAGTATAGACCCGGCCTACAAAAACCTCGTGCTCCACGTGGTCATGGAAGAAGATGTCCCCAACCCTGTTCCCGGGACACCGCTTCTGGTGCTGAAAGACCGCATATCCGCTGCCCTGGTTGCCCGCTACAGCGACCTCATGGATAATTTGAAGAAATTACCTTGTGCGGGGCATCATAACGGTGTGAAGTTCATTATCAAGGAGCAGTGGTTGACTAGCCTGCTCGCAGAGCGGTGGGAACAAAAATTGGGTGAATGGAATGTATTATTGCAGCATACCGCTGAAGACTGGCGCAACCTGCTTTATTACAGGATGGCCGCCAACTTTGGGTTTAAAGTAAATACAGACGCCTTTCTGATGCTGGCACAAAGCCTGCCATTGAATGTAATCGCTCGGCACCGCGACAATGCTTTTCAGGTAGAAGCGCTTGTTTTTGGTCAGTCCGGATTTTTACAGCAAACATGGGAAGACAAATATGCTAATGACTTACGAAAAGAATTTGACTATTTAAGGAAGAAGTATGGGCTAAGCCCATTGCCAGTACATCTATGGAAGTTCCTGCGTATGCGGCCTGCCAATTTCCCCACAATAAGGCTGGCGCAATTTTCGGCACTCCTGCAACAATCGGTCCACCTGTTTTCGAAGATTGTTGAAACCCATGCTGTTCGGGATATTTTGCCATTGCTTGAAGTAACTGCGAGCGAGTATTGGGATACCCATTATAAGTTTGATGAACCACAAAAGAGAGCTACGAAGAAAATATTAGGCATCACCTCAGTCTATAATATCATCATCAACACCATAGCGCCTATTCAGTTTTTGTATGCGGCGCGACAAGGGAATTATGATCTTCATGAGGAGGCGCTGCAATTATTGGAAAACGTGCCTCCGGAGAAAAACCATATTGTTGAAATATGGGAGACAAATGGGTGGCATGCCTCCAATGCAGCGCATTCACAGTCGCTAATACAGTTGTATAATCAATATTGCAGCAAAAAACGCTGTCTGGAGTGCGCTATAGGCCTTCAGATTTTTCGCCTCACCAAATAAATGTCAGCGTATTCTTACAGTCTGGATGCAGGCTTTCATACACAGGACAGGCATTGGCAATGTGTTCCAATATGGTCTTCTGCCGCTCTGTGTAGGGGCCACATCCGGTGAAATCAAGGAGTACTTTGATCTCACCGATGCGGCGAGGGTCCGCAACCATGATCTTTTCAATTTCACAACTTACGCCGTCAACCGATATGCCATGATTCTTACCCAGGATACCCATAGTAGTCACAATGCAAGCGCCTAGAGCGGTTGCAACCAGATCTGTAGGTGAAAATCTTTCACCCTTTCCATGATTGTCCACAGGGGCATCGGTCTCTATAGTACTTCCAGACCTGATGTGTGTGGCAAGTGTGCGCAGGTCACCGGTATAAACTACTTTTGATGTCATAATTTTAAAATTTGGTGCGTACTTTTTTTGTGCCAATAAAATTGATGTAAATTACGTTTTGTTTCAGATATGAGAATGAATTTTGGATTCATGATGCGGCTATCGGTTGGTTTGTCGTTTGCTCCTTTGTTATCTATTGGGCAAACGGATACGCCCTCATTGATTCATATTACTCCGCAGCCACAGCAGATCAAAACTAATGTCCCAAAAACAATTAAACCGAAGCCCATCAGCAGGGAAATGAGTCTGGGTGTCAGAGCAAGTACCAATGGATGGAGCATTTTTACAGATTATGGCAAGTCTGCCGTAGTAGATTCCCGTCACGGCGACCGCTTTTATCATGTTAAGTTGTTTCAGTTTGAGTTTACAGAGAACAAAAGTCCGCGAGAATTGAAGAGCTCTAGCGGAGCCATCACTTCATCGGGCAATTCAAGCAGTTATGTGTACGGGAAGATCAATAATTTTTACGCGGTTAAATTAGGCTATGGATTCCGCAAAATGATAGCCGGCAAGCCCGACTATCAGGGTGCTGTCTCTGTTCATTGGGTCAACGCCGGCGGGTTAGCAATTGGTATTCTTAAGCCTTATTACTTGAATCTCACGGGCAGTGCTGTGCCCGTAAAGTATGCCGACAATAATTCAGGGTTCCTGGATCCTAATGAAATTGTAAGTAGTGCAGGTTTCAGTAAAGGGTTAAGTGAGGCAAAAATCATACCCGGAGCACATTTTAAAACAGCACTACATTTCGATTGTGCGGGGAGCCTAAAAAATGTTATTGCAATAGAGGCTGGTTTTAGTGCTGAATTCTATAGCCAGCAAATACAGATAATGGCGATAGCGCCGGCTACCAATTATTTTGCAAACGCCTATTTGTCTTTTCAGCTAGGCAAACGCTGGTGATGCCGCAACACAATGCCTGGAAGTTGGTTTGTTTTTTCGAGTTTGCATAATAGGGATATTAATTTTTAATTTTTTTATTGTGAATTTGCAGCATGTGGATGAATGGTTATATTTGCGTATAGATGAAAATTATGAAAGTCGTAAAGTATATTGTTATATCTGTCTTTGCTTTAGTGCTGATTATTTTAGCCGTCGCAGCATTAATGCCTAAAGATTATTCCATTTCGTCGCAGATAACCATAAATAAGCCGAGAACTGTGGTATTTGACTATATCAGGATGCTGCGTAATCAGGAAAAATACAGTAAATGGGTTATGGCAGACCCCGACGTTAAGATAATTTACACGGGCCTGGACGGTACAGTAGGGGCTAAGTCATCCTGGGTAAGCAAAAAGAAAGAGGTTGGTGAAGGAGAGCAGGTGATTACAAAAGTGATGGACGGAGAAGGCTACAAGGCAGAAATGAAGTTTATAAAACCCGAGCAAAGTATTGGGTATTGGACGGCAATGACAACTTCTATTTCCGATAGTCAGACAATGTTATCGACGACCTTCTCGTCAACAATGCCCTATCCGGTTAACTTGATGATTCCGATGATCAGTAAAATGCTACATACGGATATGGATGAGAATAACCGGAATGTCAAGGCTATTCTGGAGCATTAAGGTTTTTTGGATTTTCCTTTGGTTCTTTTTCGGAAAAGTATTGCGACAACATTTCGGTTCCTTTTGCTATGGCCGAATACACAGTTTGATAATCAGGTAATTTTTTGTCTGTGTAAACGAAAAAAAGATGGACTTGTTTGTCAGTTGGCACCAATGTATAAACTGAAGCTTTGCTTAAGCGCCAAGACTCAACCATCAGCCGCCTTATTCTATGGCGGTCTACCGACAAAGGAAATTTTTTCTTAGGTACAGAAAATCCTGCCAGCACAGGAGATTTTGCATCCGGATCGCGTGGAATTAATAAATAAAGGATCCTTACAGGAAAAACAGAAAACGCTTTCCCGTTACGGAAAAGCGTATCAATATGCTGCTCTCGCTTGAGCCGCTCATATACTTCAAAAGTATTACGAATGGCAAGTAAGTTTATACTATTTCAAACGACTCTCGTCAGAAACAGTGAGTTTATGACGTCCTTTTTTGCGGCGAGAAGCCAATACTTTACGACCATTAGCCGTCTGCATGCGCTTGCGGAATCCATGTACTGTCTTACGGCTTTTACGGTGCGGTTGATATGTACGTTTCATATACTTGTGTTAACTGATTTTGTAAAGGAGTGCAAAGGTAATAAAATTTACCAATTGAGCAAAAATAAATTAAAAGAATCTTCGTTCCCTTTGTTTACAATTGGGATAGAGCACGTTGTTGAGCACGTTCAATAGCACAAACTTACTAGATTAATTTCTATTTTTACCCCAGCATGGACCGCAACAAAAAATCACTTTGGAAAAAATTACTTCGTTACCTAGCGCTTTCTTGCATTTTCCTATTCTTATTGTCATTGTTTTTAGTCCTTATTGGTCGCTGGATTAATCCACCTATCACTATGACTCAAATCGGCAACTTAGTTGATGGTTATGGGTTAAAAAGAAGCTACGTGGGTTGGAATGAAATTTCGCGTAATGTAAAATTGGCGGCAATTGCCAGCGAAGATCAATTATTTCCGGAACACGGAGGTTTTGACTGGCATTCATTGGATAAAAGTATCAATGGTCCTAAAAAGAAGAAAAGGACGCGCGGTGGTGGTGCCAGCACAATCAGCCAGCAAACTGCAAAAAATGCCTTTTTGTGGCAAGGCACCGGCGTAACCAGATATATTCGAAAAGTGCCGGAGTTTTATTTTACCAAGATGATTGAGTGGTGCTGGGGGAAACAGCGTATTCTGGAGGTTTATCTTAATATCATTGAGATGGGGCCTGGGATATTTGGAATAGAGGCTGCCGCTCAAACCTACTTCCATAAACATGCGCGCGACCTGTCCCGCCAGGAAGCTGCTATGATCATTGCCTGTCTTCCTAACCCTAAAAAGTTTACAGTTAAGCCTGTTAGTCACAGGGTGTCCTGGCGATATCCGCAGATTATGGTGCAGATGGATAACCTGGAGGGCGATGAAGACGTGGAAGCTGCGATAAAGACACCGCGCTGATACGAATTAATTCTTGGTTAACTACCTTATATAGTTTATGTCTTCCTATCTCGGTCTGTATCTTTACAAAAACCGGTGATATGAAACAATTACTGTTGGTAATTATCCTTTTTGCTAGCATTGTTACTGTAAGTGCGCAAAAAGGTAGTGTATTGCTGCCAAATGGCTGGTCGCTATCGCCTGCCGGTACAGATATACCTGTTGGGGACTTGCCACTCAATATGGTTTTTTCGCCAGATGGGTCCCTAATAGCTGTGACGCAAAATGGGTTTGGTACACAGGGAATAACGCTCATAGATGCCAAGGCAGATACTGTTTTACAGATTGTTGAATTACACGAAGCGTGGTTGGGGCTGGCTTTTTCAGGCAACGGGAAAAAACTTTATGCTTCGGGAGGTAATGATAACTGCATCTGGGTATTTGCTGTGAAAAATAAAAAGATTCAACTTGTGGACAGTATTATACTTGGTAAAAAGTGGCCCGAGAAAATTTCTCCGGCCGGAATAGCAATGGACTACGCCCGCAATATTCTTTGGGTAGTTACCAAGGAAAATAACGCGCTTTATAGAGTTGACGTTGCGACCGGTAAGTCGGAATTAGCACTGAAGCTTTCTGCTGAAGCATATACCTGCCTTGTTTCGCCGGCAACTGGAGATGTTTACATATCTATATGGGGCGATGAAAAAGTGCTGGTATATGACCCGCATAAAAAGGAAATAACCGATTCCTTTCGTGTAGGGAAGAATCCAAATGATATGGTGATGACTGCAAACTCAGGATATCTTTTTGTAGCCAATGCCGTAGACAATTCAGTTTCGGTCATCAATCTGAAGAAAAAAGTTGTTGTTGCTACTTTAGACGCGGCTATTTATGAAGGTGCTCCATCAGGTAGTACTACAAACAGTGTTGCGTTGAGTCGCGACAATAAGACTCTTTACATAGCTAATGCCGACAACAATTGCCTGGCGGTTTTTGACGTTTCTGACCCTCACCACTATCATTCAGAGGGCTTTATCCCCGTGGGGTGGTACCCGACATGCGTGCGAACTTCAGGCAATAAAATTTTTGTATTGGACGGAAAGGGCACACAGTCTATGGCTAATCCCAAAGGTCCGCAGCCGGTGAGGAGAGAAGGTTCGGCAACTTATAAAAAAGGCAACAAAAAGTCTGACCAATATATTGGGGGACTGTTTAAAGGCGACCTTCGTGTGATACCCGCGCCCGACGGTGCCAAACTGGCTCGGTATTCTTTACAGGTATATGCCAATTCACCTTATCATAAAGATACTGTAAGGCAGCCTGATATACAAAAAGACAATGTGATACCTGCCGGCAAAGGTGAGCAATCACCGATTAAACACGTTTTCTATGTGATCAAAGAGAACCGTACTTATGACCAGGTGTTAGGAGATGAACCTGAAGGTAACGGAGACACGAGTCTGGTGCTTTTCGGTAGAAAATATACCCCTAACCAACACCGGCTGGTAGAGGATTTTGTTTTGTTAGACAATTTTTTTGTAGACGCAGAGGTTAGTGCTGACGGGCATAACTGGAGTACTGCTGCCTATGCCAATGACTATGTAGAGAAAACTTGGCCTACCAACTACAGCGGCCGTGGTGGGACATATGACTACGCAGCCAATAAGAAAGTTGCATTGCCCAGAAATGGGTTCCTTTGGGACTATGCATTTAGGGCCGGTGTTAGTTTTAGAGACTATGGTGAGTTTACCGACGACGACGGTAATGTTTTTCTACCTGAATTAGACAAGCATATGTGCCATCGCTACACAGGCTGGGACCTGTCTGTAAAGGACATAGACCGTGAAAAGGTTTGGGAGCAAGATTTCGATTCGCTGGTTGCCGCCAATGTTGTGCCGGCGCTGAATATCCTTTATTTTCCTAGTGATCATACCGCAGGGCTAGGTAAAAAATCACGCACGCCATTTGCCTTTGTGGCAGACAATGATCTGGCAGTAGGTACATTTATGGACCATTTGTCGCACAGCGCTATATGGAGTAATTGCGTTGTCTTTATTTTGGAAGACGATGCCCAAAATGGCCCTGATCATGTTGATGCCCACCGAAGTACTGCTTATGTGGCAGGACCTTATGTGAAACGAGCTTTTGTGGATCATACCATGTACTCCACATCAGGGTTGCTGCACACTATCGAGTTGATACTAGGATTGCCACCTATGAGTCAGTATGATGCGGCTGCGCAGCCCATGTATCAATGTTTTACGCCTGACCCCACGAATGCGCCTTTTACCGCCGTACCGGAAACCATAGATATGGATGAAAAAAATACCGCTCTTGGGCCAGTGCCCGATGAAGGCCGCGAACTGGATCTGTCTAGTCCGGACCGTATTCCCGACGACTTGCTTAATAGAGTGCTTTGGTATGCGGTCCGTCATAACGACCATTGTCCGGTGCCACGACATGCAGCATTTGTGAACGTAGTAAAGGGGAAAGATGACGATGATTGAACAGATTCCATTTTGGATGACTAAAGAATCGTTTGGCAATAATTGAGTACATTTAACCCAAATCCTTAGCATGGCCGCTAAAAAAACCAAACATATTGCTATAGCAGGTAATATCGGGTCTGGCAAAACTACCCTAACTACTATGTTGGCGAAGCACTATAAGTGGACCCCTCACTTTGAAGATGTAGATCATAACCCATATTTAGTAGATTTCTATGAAGACATGCATCGGTGGGCTTTTAATCTGCAGATCTACTTCCTGAACAATCGTATCAAACAGTTGATTCAGATTCGGGCTGGTAAAGAGACCGTGATTCAGGATCGCACGATCTTTGAGGACGCATATATTTTTGCGCCCAATCTATATGATATGGGTTTGATGACGGCACGCGACTTTGAAAATTATTCCTCCTTTTTTCAAAACCTAAAGACACTGGTACAGCCACCGGACCTATTGATTTACCTGAATGCCTCTGTGCCGGCCCTTGTTGACCAAATACAGAAGCGCGGACGTGAATATGAAGAAAACATCCGATTGGACTATCTGAAAAGGTTGAATGGGTTTTACAAAAAGTGGATAGACGGATATACAGACGGACCATTGCTCGTCATAAACGTGGATAGTTGCAATTTTGCCGAGAAAGAGGAGGACCTGGCGGACGTAATCCGACGCATAGACGCGCAGTTATTTGGCTTATTCTAAATCATCTACTACTAATTTGGTTCTGAGAATTGGCGCCCCGGCGTGATCAGCCAAAAGTATGTATACGCCCGGAGCAAGTCCGTGAGTCGAAAGGGTAAACCTTGTGCTGGATTTGTCGGTTACCGCATAGTATTCAAGTTTTTTGCCGCTCAGATCAAAAACTGTTAGACGATCCACAGCACCTTCAGGTATGCTGACAGTTACTTCTCCATGGCAAGGATTTGGATAAATACTTATCAAATTGGCTGTATTGTTTACCAAAGGAACATAATTTATAGAGTCGCACTGAAAAGCGGTGTAGATTTTCAATGGCAGGGAATCTTGCACTGTCCCGCAGAAACCTGATACAGTATAAATGATAGTATCCTGAATACTGGTGTCGCTAATCACAGAAAGCCCTTCAGATCCACTTACTATTTGGACCAAAGAATCAGTGGTACTCCAGAAACCGCCAGATGGCTCACCCAGCAACGTGTCTGCCCTACCGACACATAGATAACTCCTGCCCGTGATGGATGGTAGAGGCTTGCTGAGTATGGTAACTGTCGCTATTGCGCTATCGGTGCCGCACGAATTTGTTACCTTATAAAAAACTGTATCGCTTCCGTTGGCGAGCCCACTAGCTGTGCCGTCAGAACTAATCCACAAGTTTGCATTAGTGGTAGACCAGGCGCCAGCACCAGAGGAACAAATATATGAAGCTGTAGAACCAATACATATTGAATCCGGGCCGATGACGATGCCGGCAACCGGAAGCGGCAAAACCTGTATGGGAAAGGCCTTAGTTGCCAGTCCGCAATAGGTGCTCAGGGAATAAATAACGGTGTCCCATCCAGGCACAACACCGGTTATAGTATTGCCTGAAAGTGAAAGGTTGTTGTTGGACACAGCCCATATGCCGCCAATTGTTGAGTCACTTAAGGTTGTTGCAGATGCGGCGCACAAAGTGGCGCCTGTGCCAGACTCGATCGTAGGTAGAATCGGGATATTTAATACCGATACTACTCTAGTTGTTACGGCCGTCCCACAGGCTGTTGAGACTGAGTATCGAAGTGTGTCATAGCCTGGTGCTTCGAAAATTGCGGTATCGACCAAGGTCCATGCCGTTGGCATAGTTGCACTCCAGGTCCCCCCAACGGTGCTATTTATTACGTATGTTGCAACGCCAGAACAGGCTGTGTCGGGCGCTATAATTACACCTGCATTGGCCGGTGGTAATATGGAAAATGTTGCTAAGGCGCTATCGCTGCCGCAAATAGAAGTAACAACGTAATAGAGGGTGTCTAAACCACTCGTGGCCCCGTAAACTTCTAAACCGGAAACAGAAGCCAGACTATTGGTAGTATAAAGGACGCCACCCACAACGGTCGGTATAACTGACGTGCTATCACCGGGGCATATGCTGGTGATACCAGTAAGTAAACCTGCATTAGGTGTTGGTCCAATGGTAATTGGAAATGTCTGAACAGTTGATCCGCATGCCGTGGTAACTGTATATTGAACGGTATCACTTCCTGCTGTAAGTCCGCTTACAAAACCGGATGCACTTATCCACGCGTTGCTGTTGGCCATTGTCCAGATACCGCCGCCGGTAGTTTCTGAAAAAGCAGCGATGGAGCCCGGGCAAATCAGCGTGTCACCAACGATTATGCCAGCGTTCGGCAGGTTGGGAACTGTGACAGTCATCTGCACAGAAGTTGTGCCACATAGGTTTGTAAGGCTGTAAGACACTGTGTCCGTTCCGGGTGATACAGCCGTCAGTACATTTAGGCTGAGCACTGCGTTGCTGTTGCTGGATGTCCAGATACCACCCGGGGCGACGTCCGACAACGATTGCGACGCACCCGGACAAAGGGTAGAAGAACCGAGAATGGAACCAGGGGCAGGCAAGCCGAGTATCTGAATGGCCAATTCTGCAGACCCGATAAAGCACCCGTTAAAAAGCGAATACCGAACTGTATCAAGACCTGCCATCAAACCTCCAACAGTACCCGACACGCCAGCGCCACTGATCAAAGCATTTGTATTTGAAACGGCCCAAAGGCCGCCGGGGATACTGGTCGTGAGCGAAATGAGGTCACCGATACAAACCATGACAGGGCCTGTAATTTTGGGTGCGGTAGTGTCGGGCCGTGTGATATTGATTTCACTAAATGCGGAACCGCAAATATTGGTAACTGTATAAATGATGGTACTTGAGCCGGGTGCAGTACTTTTTAATATAGCATAATCTACCGGACTATCAGGCGTATCAACTACGGTTACGAAACTAATGATGGTTGGGTTGGTGGAATTCCAGGTGCCGCCAAATGTAGCATTTTGTAAGACTAAAGAGGTGCCGGGACAAATAATGGAGTCTCCTACTATTGGGTTCGCAACGGGCAGGGCTTCAATGTGAATAAGTTTACTGGTAAAAGTAGTTCCGGCTGAACCGGTGACCGTATAGATTAACGTATCATAACCGGGGAGGATCCCCACAATAGCTGAATCCACGATTATCGCGTTGTTATTTGACAACGACCATATACCGCCGGTAACGGTATCGACAAAGGGTACTTCCCATCCCGGGCAAATAGCACTGTCGCATACAATCAAGCCTGGGTCGGGTAGTGCGCTTGATTTAAACTGCAGAAAGTCGACCTGCAAAACACTGCCGGATGCCGGGGAAATAACCGAAGCCATCAAGCTGATTCGGGCACTGTCATGTACTGCGGACGCTGAGAAAGGCAATTGAAAATAAGTCCAGTCTGCTGCCGTTAACAATGGCAGTGTAAATACATCTGTGACGGTCCCTTCTTTTGTTAGGGCAAGCCGTAGCTGTGCCGTATCGGTACCTTGTGGGTTATATTTATAATATCCAGTTACGGTATCTATCATTGAATTGTTTGCAAAACCTCCTACCGGAGGCCCTACCTGGTGTACTTTACCTGTGCTTATCAACCCGATGTTTGGGCTACTCGTATCATCAATGCTATTGGCAGTAATTTTTAATGAAACATATCCGGAATAGCTGTCAGTGGACATTTGTATGGCATCGGGAGTAGTGACGTAGGTGGTCCATTGTTTCGGAAAACTCATCAGCATGGGGTGCCAGTTGTCTAAATTTCCATTGGGCAGAGGCGGCAAGTCCATAGAGCTGACAAAAGCAAGTTCATCAGCCTCCATCCAATCTCCATTAATAGCCGATGCCGTTGATGCACTTGCATACATGGCTACTAATACCGAGTCGGGAGTGGAAGCTACGGAAAGTGAGAAATTCAGGAATACGAAAGAATCCAGGCCGCTACCGATCTTAAAAGTATCGCTGCTGATTTCTGAACCGGCTGCCTTAAAAGTTACAACAATCATGCCGGAATCAGTACCGGAATAATTCGTGCGAAAATAGCCAACCAAAAGGTCAGGGGCAAAACCGTAAGGGGCACCACCTGCAGTCGTGCTGGGGTTAAAAGGGGAATTGATAATATGGCCAATGACTTTGTCTGCCCCGATTCCTGTTGTTTGAATGTGCACCGCATCGCCAGACACACCTGGTACCGGCCACACACATAATGAGTCTGATAAAGATATAGAAGAAGGGTTATTGTCAAACCAACCGGAGTCGAGGGATGCATAGGGTACAAATGCCCAATTTTCGAAATTTCCATTGGGCACAGTTTGTGCAAAAGACAAAAATGAGTAAAGTGTAAAAAATAGAAACAGGAAATATTTTTTCATAAAACTGTATTTCGGATAGGATGGGTTAGAAATCGACTATCTGAGGAAAGCAATAATAGGGGGTTAAGACCTCTTGTGCAAAATTAAGCGATTTTGGCAATGCATACAGGATTTGTGCAATAGTCCAATGGCTGATTCAAAAATACTAGGCCAATTGTTACAGACAGTTAAAGCAGCGTTTTGCAGAAAACTTATTCAATCATGCAAATCGCGGGATTTGAATGTACTATTAGAGTACTACTTGCTGCACCAGATTGTTTTTGGCCGGGTAATCGGTGTTGAAATGCAGACCCCTGCTTTCCTTCCTGAATTGGGCTCCTTTCACAATTAGGTAGCCTATTGTAATCAGGTTACGCAGTTCGCAAAGTTGTGGCGAAAGGATAGAACTCCGGTACAACTCTTCTGTTTCTTGATGTAGCAAGTCTATGCGTTTCATTGCACGTTCCAGTCGCACATTGTTTCGGACAATGCCCACATAGTCGCTCATAACCTGTTGCAGCTCTTTCAGGCTTTGTGTTATAAGGATCATTTCTTTAGGTTCATTTGTGCCGCGTGCGTTCCAGTCGGGCACAGCCTCATTGTAATCGGGCAGTAGTCCATTTTCAATCCTGTCTGTGATATGTTTTGCGCATCGGTGCGCAAATACCAAAGCTTCCAGTAAAGAATTGGAAGCGAGACGATTGGCGCCATGCAATCCGGTGCTACTGCATTCTCCGCAGACATAAAGATTCATGATGGACGATTGCCCGTTTTCATCTGCTTTGATACCACCACAGCAATAGTGTGCCGCAGGGGCTACGGGTATCATCTGTTCAAAAACATCGATGCCTATTTGGTGACATCTGGCATAGATATTAGGGAAATGTTTTTTGAAGTTATCATGATCCATAGCACGGCAGTCTAAATAAAGATGGTCGGACCCCGTTCTTTTCATTTCACTGTCTATGGCTCGTGCTACAATATCTCTGGGCGCGAGATCAGCACGGGCGTCATATTGAGGCATAAACGCCACGCCATCCTTGTTGCGCAATATAGCACCGTCTCCTCGTACCGCTTCCGTAATCAAAAAGGCGGGACTCACACCATCTTCGAATAGAGCTGTTGGGTGAAACTGAATGAACTCCATATTTTCTATCCTGCATTTTGCGCGGTAAGCCATAGCAATGCCATCGCCGGTAGCAATGACAGGATTAGTGGTGGTTCTGTAAACCTGGCCTGCACCGCCTGACGCGAGGAGTGTGACCCGCGCCAGTATTTTCTCCGTTCGATTCGTGGCCAGATTAAGTGCATAAACTCCGTAACAATCAATATCAGGAGTTGACTTCGTCACTAAATATCCAAGGTGGTGCTGGGTGATGAGGTCTACAACAAACCAGTGGTTGTGTATACTAATGTTGGCATAATTTTTTACTTCAGCTACCAGAGCCCGTTCTATCTCTGCTCCGGTTATGTCTTTATGGTGCAGTATCCGGTTTTCTGAGTGTCCTCCTTCCTTACCCCTCATGAATTCGCCTTGTCGGTCGCGGTCAAATTCGGTACCCCATTCTATGATCTCGTTTACTCGTTCGGGACCTTCTTTGATCACTATTTCCACAATTTTTTTATTACACAAGCCATCGCCCGCAATGAGTGTGTCTTCTATGTGTTTTTCAAAACTATCGTGTTCAGCATCATTTACCACTGCTATACCGCCCTGTGCATACTTGGTATTGGTTTCGTCGGTATTGGCTTTGGTAAGAATGGTGATTTTTTTGTCGGGGAATTTTCGTGCTGTTTTAACAGCGAAAGTCAGTCCGGCAATACCTGAACCTATGATCAAAAAGTCTGTTCGTAACATGCTTTGTTTTCTGCGCTCAAAGTTAAGCCAGTGTTGCGAACAAAAACTGATATGGATAGATCACCAACAGTTTCCTGATTTTAGCTAAATTGCTTAAGTAAATTATGGCCAACCTACCTGGGGGATGTTTACCTATGGCGACTGGATGAAAATTCAGATGCCCTGCCTACCTGTGTACTTTAGTTCAGGGACTAAGAAGTTTTATAATCTGGGAGATGAGGACAGAGAAAGTGTGGGCATTGCGCCTAAGGTAAACCTGGATGCCAGGCATCCGGAGAACTGGGTAAGAATGGTGCAGCGGGATATTGAAAAGTAATGTTAATGTGTTAAGCAACGAAATATTTACGTGTACCTACACGTTATATTTGTTAAAACTGAACGAAAGATGGAAAGAAAGGAGTTTTTAAGTAAGACAATTGCCCTGTGTGGATTGGGTGTTTTGCCTTTGTCATTGATAGAGAGCTGCAGCAAGCAAAGCTATGCCGGGCCGTCTAATGTTAACTTTACGCTTGATTTGACGGCCACTGCGAATGCTGCACTGAATCATGTAGGCGGAGTAGTCTATTCAAACGGGCTAATCGTCATCCGCACCAGTTCTGCCGGTTTTGTAGCATTATCGTCAACCTGCACTCATGCCGGATGCCAGGTAGGCTATAGTTCATCGAACGCTGTGATTGTGTGTCCGTGCCATGGCGGTATGTATAATCCATCTACGGGAGCTGTGATCAGTGGTCCACCACCTTCGCCGCTTACCGTTTATTCTGTGACGCGTGCCTCAAATACGCTTACAATAAAGGGTTAAGTCTTTCTTGGCTTCTTTTTGGCTGCCGGGAATAGGACGTTGTTTAAGATCAGGCGGTAGCCCGGGGAGTTGGGGTGCAGGCTCAGGTCGGTAGGTGGGTCGCCAATCATGTGCTGGTAGTCTTCCGGGTCATGGCCGCCGTAATAAGACCAGGTACCCTTGCCGTATTCGCCATGTATATAGCGCGCCTCGTTGGCCGGTTTACATTCGCCCATTACCAGAACTGAAGACTTAAGCACGTCGTTACGAAACGCGGTTGTTTGGCCCATAAAGCCTTTTACGGTAGTAGTATGGTCCTGACAAAGCATAGCCGGCACAGGGTCGAATTTGGCTGAGAAAGTAAAAAGCGAAAAGTAATCAGTAGTCATGGGCATATGCCGGTAATAGGTATTGTCGATATTTGACTTGGCATATTCCATGGGGCTGGTAGAAATCCTGAAATCTTTAAATGCAAAACACTTGGTGAAATCTAATTTTTGTTGTGCCTGAGGATCCATCGGGTCTCCGTCGAAGGGGACATCGCAAATGTCCACACCTTCCGCAGCGAGCGCAATGTCGTATGAGTCTGGCGCCGAGCACATGGCAAACATATAGCCGCCACCTGCCACGAAATCACGAATCTTTTTAGCTACTGCCAATTTAAGTTGAGATACTTTTTTGAATCCATGTTTGGCAGCCATTGCTTCCAGCGTTTTTTGGTCATGCTGGTACCAGTCCGTATTGTGAAAACCTGACCAGAATTTGCCATACTGTCCTGTAAAGTCCTCGTGATGCAGGTGTAGCCAATCGTACTTGGGCAAGTCGTCGCGGAGCACCTCGTCATCGTACACTTTTTCAAAAGGTATCTCAGCATAGGTGAGCACCAGCGTTACAGCATCGTCCCACGGCTCTTTATTAGGTGGTGTATAAACCGCAATCTTAGGTGCTTTTTCTAGTTTTATGATGTCGCCATTGAAGTCGGGGTCTGCAATTTTGGACACATATCCGGCATATTGAGCTTCGCTGATTACCTCGTAGGTCACGCCACGCAGTTTACACATACGCTCCATGTTATCGGCATAGTCCATGCAGAAGCTGCCGCCTTTGAAATTGAGCATCCAGTCTACGGTAAGGCCGTTGGTCATAGCAGCATAGGCTATACCATAGGCTTTGAGATGATTGGCCTGTCCTTCGGCATCCATGGGTATAAAAATTTTGGACCCATATGAGGCAATCTGCGCAAACAAGCACAGAATAGTCATTATAAAAAAACGGTATGCAGCCGTCCGTCGCACCATAGGGTGTAAATTACGTTATTTCCAGACGATGGTAAAAGGTGCTTTGCTTTTTTAACAACGGTTTAGAAAGTTTCTATATTTTATGCATGCACAAAACATATAAAAATATTGATTTGTGAGGGTTTGCCGGCAAACTGGAAGAAGGCAAAATGAATTAAATTAAATTATTATATATTTTCATTTCAGTGACGCGCCCCAAAACTATTTTTTAAAAAATGGGGTGTGGTGCGGTGTAGAAATTATGGATGCTGTGCGATATAAAAGCTTGTT
>Ga0364860_10559_pt1 | contig 21112 bp, 13 predicted proteins | sample ExccelAu500001D4_FD_206916 | JGI IMG/M metagenome (GOLD analysis project Ga0364860, IMG submission 206916) | Enriched cells from Trout Bog Lake Hypolimnion, Wisconsin, USA - BchlTB.Aug20.5000.01 .D4 | ecosystem: Environmental > Aquatic > Freshwater > Lake > Hypolimnion/Profundal zone | place: USA... | reverse complement strand
TCTCTTTTATCTGTGGGGCGCGGCCAACAACCTGAATGACGTCCTCATCCGCCAGTTCATGAAGTCATTTGAACTGAGCCGACTTCAGGCTGGCCTGGTGCAATCGGCCTTCTACATGGGCTACTTCGCGCTCGCCATTCCCGCAGCTCTCTTGATGCGCCGCTTTGGATACAAAGTCGGCATGATTACCGGCCTGCTACTCTTCGGCACAGGCACGCTGCTCTTCTGGCCGGCAGCAATCATCGGTCGCTACGGATTTTTTCTCTTCGCGTTGTTTGTCATTGGCAGCGGCCTCTCCTGCCTGGAGACAGCAGCCAACCCCTTCGTCGCTGAACTCGGCGATCCGGAAACTTCAGAGCGTCGCCTGAATCTGGCGCAGTCTTTCAATCCGCTGGGCAATATCACCGGCGTTCTGCTGGGCACAAAGTTTATCTTCTCCGGCGTTCAGAAATCAGCAGATGAAGTGTCGCAAATGAAAGCCGCCGGTACTTACTTCGCCTACACGCATTCTGAAACGCTGCGCGTGGTCCCTGTTTATATCGCTGTCAGCGTGGTTGTCTTCCTCTGGGCGTTGATGGGCGCGGAGATGAATCAACTAATGTTGACAAGAATTTTCGTGAAGGCTGCAGGGTTCTCACTCCAGTGGGCGAGGGTCTTCGGCGCTTCAGTTGGCGGAACAACAATGCTGATGGCGGCATCCACTGGAAACATTCCAGCCTCCAACATGCGAATGACTTCACGAAAATCTTCCGGCAGGGCATTGCGACTGCCGAGTATGTCGAGTTCCTTCTGCACGAAGTAACGGGTCTCGTACGCAACAGGTTCCTTGGCGTAACCAATATAGACGACTCGGCCTGTGGAAGCGACTTCGTCCACCGCTGCACGAAATGTTGTGGGCAGGCCGATAGCCTCGATGATGACATCGGGACCTCGACCGCTGGTGATTTCCTGCAGGCGCGCGTGGAGGTCCTCACGGCCGGAATGGATGAGATGTTTTGCGCCAGCGCGCTGGGCGATGGCAAGTTTGGTATCGTCCATGTCGAGCGCGATGGTGTTGGCACCGCGAAAAGCTGAAGCGGCAATAGCGCCAAGGCCGACGCCACCGCAGCCGAAGATGGCCACCGTGTCTTCTGATGTGATGCGACCGCGCGCTGCTGCGTGGAAGCCGACGGTGAGTGGCTCCACCAAAGCGAGTTCGCGCAGACTGAGTTTTGCGGGATAAACCTTATTGGCGGGAACGGAGATAAATTCAGTCAGCGCGCCGTCACGCTGCACGCCGAGTGTCTGGTTATGCTGGCAGGCGTTGGGCCGATTGCGTAGGCAGGCCGGACACTTGCCGCAATTGAAGTAAGGCGACAGGGTGACATCCATGCCGGGCTGCAGGCCGGAGTTTGCTTCGTGCACATCAACAACGGTGGCAGAAATTTCATGCCCCATGATGCGCGGATAACTGACCAGCGGATTTTTTCCACGGAAAGAATTCAGGTCCGTGCCGCAGAGACCAACCATACGGACGCGCAGCAGCACTTCATCGATAGCGGGTGTTGGTTCGGCAATCGATGTGAGCTGAAGATCGCCGGGCTGGTTGAGGATGAGTGCCTTCATGCGATGCTGTATGCCTCCCTGGCCGTGCCACTCAGGATGGATTGTTGCTCGGCTACAGAAAAACGCGCGATGACGCGGCGGAGCAGAGCGAACCAATCTGCATATTGTGTGGCGACAAGGCAGACCGGCCAGTCGCTGCCGAGCATCAGCCGGCGCGGCGTGAATGCCTCCAAGACAACATCAAAATATGGCATCAGCGTAGCTTCCGTCCACGAACTCCAGTTGGCTTCCGTAACCATGCCGGAGAGTTTGCAATAGACATTGGGTCGCTGCGCCAGTGCGCGGATATTCTTTGCCCACGGTTCCATTTGATTTTCTGCAATGCGCGGTTTGGCGATGTGGTCCAGTACGAAGATCTGATTGGGATGCAAATCTGCGAAGCGAATTGCCTGCTCCAACTGCCGCTCAAAAACCAGAATGTCGTAGACAAGGCCGGTGGGCAGAAGGGAACGAATGCCGCGATCGAAGGCAGGCTGCAGAAGAAAGTCCGGGTCGGGCTCGGCCTGGACGATGTGACGCAGGCCGGCGAGTTTTTTGCTGTCGCTGTTGGCATCCAGCCATTCCGGAAATTGAGGCGATGCAATTGGCGCCCAGCCGACAACGGCGTGTATAAAATTTGAAGCTTGTGCGAGTGAAAGCAGCCAATCGGTTTCTTCCACAGTTTGCCGTGCCTGAACGACTACGGTTCCAGTGACTCCTGCGGCGGGAGCGATAGATTCAAGATCGGCGGGGAGAAAATCGCGGCGCAGCGGCTGCATGGACTCGTCAATCCAGTCATACTCCTGCGGAGTGTAGCGCCAGAGGTGGTGATGCGCGTCGAGAATTTCTGTATCGGCAAGCTGCTGCGTGTTCGTCAACGCTTCACCCTGTTGCTATTGAAGATCAGACTATCGTAAAGAAATAACGATATAAGTTGCGGGACACGATTGGCAAGACACAGATGTGATGGCGGTGCTTGCCCATCGGGGCGCAGATTGCGATGATGTGCATAGACCTGAATTATGTAGGATGAAATTGATGGAGCTTGAACGTTGAGAATCTCACTGTTCATCACCTGCTATAACGACACCCTGTTTCCAAAAACGGGGCAAAGCGTGGTGCGCGTTCTGGAGCGGCTGGGGCACACGGTGGATTTTCCGGCGGACCAGACCTGCTGCGGGCAGATGCATTTCAACACAGGCTACCAGCAGGAAGCTTTGCCGCTGGTGCGGCGGATGACGGAAGTTTTTCGCGATGCGGAAATTATTTGCGCACCGTCTTCTTCCTGCGTGGCCTTGATTCGTGAACAGTATCAGAAGTTGGCGGAGTCGAGCGGCGATGCATCGCTGATTGCCGCAGTGAATGAGTTTGTGCCGAAGGTGTATGAGTTTAGCGAGTTGCTGGTGCAGAAACTCGGCGTGGAAGATGTTGGCGCATATTACCCGCACCGCGTGACCTACCATGCCAGTTGCCACCTGCTACGCGGGCTGAAAGCGGCGGATCTGCAGCTTCGATTGCTGCGCAACGTGCGGGCGATTGAACTTGTGCCGCTGGAAGAGATGGATGTCTGCTGTGGATTCGGTGGAACCTTTTCGATTAAAAATCCTGATGTCTCTGCGGCAATGCTGGCGGACAAAATGAAAGCGGTGCTGAATACGCGCGCGGAAATTTGCACCGCCGGAGACAACTCCTGCCTGATGCATATCGAAGGCGGGTTGCATCGGCTGCGGACGGGCGTGAGGACTGTGCATCTTGCAGAGATACTGGCCAGCACCGAAGCAGGTGAGCCATGACGGTACGTGTTGCCGATGCAGCCAGCGCGGCGAAGTTTCCCATCCTCGCCAATGGATTGGTGGAGGACTCGCAGATTCGACAGAACGTTCGTCATGCGACAAACGTAATCCAGAACAAACGCGCACGTGTGGTGGCGGAGCAGCATGATTGGCAGCAACTGCGCGAATCGGCCAGCAAGATTAAAGAACACACGCTGCAATATCTTGATCGCTATCTGGAAGAGTTTGAGTCGGCCTGCATTCGCGCAGGCGGCCAGGTGCATTGGGCGATAGACGCAGACGATGCGAATCGCATCATTGTGGGCCTGATGCAGAATGCCATTGAGAAAAATGGCTGGACGCGCGAAGTCATCAAAGTAAAGACAATGACTTCCGATGAGATTGGCTTGAACCACGCACTGGAAGCAGCCGGCATACAACCGCATGAGACGGACCTGGCCGACATGATTATTCAGTTGGGCGAAGACAAGCCGTCGCACATCGTGGTTCCAGCGCTGCATAAAAACAGAACGCAGGTGCGGGAAATCTTCGCACGTAAGATGGGACTGCCGGAGTTGGGAGAGAAACCGCAGGACCTGACCGATGCGGCGCGGAATTATCTTCGCGACAAGTTTGAGAAGGTGAAGATTGGATTCAGCGGTGCAAATTTTCTGATTGCAGAAACAGGCGGCGTCTGTGTGGTGGAGTCGGAAGGTAATGGCCGGATGTGCCTGACGCTACCGGAGATGCTGATTACCGTTGCAGGCATTGAGAAAGTGATTCCGCGACAGCAGGACCTGGAAGTATTTTTGCAACTATTGCCGCGTTCTGCGACCGGCGAGCGGATGAATCCATACAATACGCTGTGGACTGGCGTGCATGAAGGGGATGGGCCGCGAGAGTTCCACATTGTATTGCTGGACAATGGCCGCAGCAGTATCTTGGCGGATAAAGAATCGCGGCAGACGCTGCATTGCATTCGATGCGGCGCGTGTTTGAATGCCTGCCCGGTCTACAGCCGCACTGGTGGTCACGCATATGGATCCATCTATGCCGGGCCGATTGGTGCGATTCTTACTCCGCAACTGCAATCGATGAAGCATTCGCAGTCGCTACCATTTGCTTCGTCGCTGTGTGGTGCGTGTTATGAAGTGTGTCCGGTACGCATCAATATTCCTGACGTGCTGCTGCATCTGCGTGGCAAAGTTGTAGAGCGGCAACAGAATTCACTGAGTCGCGGCGTTTCCATCGAGGCTGTGGCAATGAAGGCTGCGGCGTTTATCTACGCGCATCCGCGGCTGTATACGCTTGGACAAAAATTTGCGCGGGTAGCGCAGAAAGTTCTTGTGCGTAAGGGTTGGATCCACTGGCTGCCGGGGATGCTGGGTGGGTGGACTGCGGTGCGCGATGTGAAGCAACTGCCCGATGAGCCATTCCGCGAGTGGTGGGCGAAGCGTGAAGCCGCAAAGCGTGATGAGCCAATGGAGAAATCTTATGGCGGATAATGCGCGCAACACTAGAGAAATTATCCTTAGCCGCATTCGTGCTGCGAATGGAGATACTGCCGCAACGGTGTTTGCGCCATCGCCGGAGAGGGATTGGCAGGCGCTTCCGCGAGCGTATCAACGTAAAGGCGAACTGGGATCAGCGGAGCGTGTGCAGCTGTTTGCCGAACGCATGGAAGACTACAACGCCAGCGTGAGCCATTCCGATGAAGTAGGATTGCGGCAGGCGATCAGCGATGCATTGAATAAGCGCGGCAAGGAAATCATTGTGGTGCCGAATGGATTTCCGGAAGAGTTTCTGCCGCTGGGCGTGCGCGTCATTCATGAAGATGGCTTCGATGCGGCTGCAAGTGCTGAGCGCGAAAATGTAATCACTCTATGCACCGTTGCCATTGCCGCCACTGGTACTGTGGTGTTGCAGCATGGCGTGGGAGAAGGTGAGCGGCGGTTGAGCCTGCTGCCGGATTACCACCTGTGCATAGTGCGGGAATCGCAGATTAAAGAAGCCGTGCCTGAAGCGATGGATGTCTTCGCCAATTCCGCAACGCGGCCGACAACATTTATTTCTGGGCCATCGGCAACGTCGGATATCGAGATGACGCGCATCAAGGGCGTGCATGGCCCGCGTTTTCTGGATGTCATCATCGTGCGCTGAATTGTTCCTGAATGAATTAGAACAACTCAGCGCTTCATGAAAACCTAAGAGTAATTACTCTGCTGGAAATTCCGGCATGTTGATGGGTGCGCGTGTCTCGCCGCGAAATACGCTGCGCGTGAGTACGTAGAGCACAGGGATGAAAATCAAATTCAGCACAGTGGAGACGAGCATGCCGCCAACGATGGCTGTGCCGACGGAGTGACGACCCTCTGATCCCGCGCCTGTGGCAAAGACCAACGGTAGAACGCCGAGGATGAAGGCGAAGGAGGTCATCAGGATGGGACGCAGGCGGAGTTCGCCGGCTTCGCTGGCTGCATCGATGACGGAACGGCCGCGCGCACGCAGCTGTTCGGCAAATTCGACGATGAGGATGGCGTTCTTCGCCGAGAGACCGATGAGCATGACGAGACCAATTTGGACATAGATGTCATTGGCAAGACCACGCCATGAAACAGCCACCAACGCGCCGAGCACTGCCATGGGAACGGCCAGCAGAATGATGAAAGGCAGCACCCAACTCTCATACTGTGCGGCGAGCGTGAGATAGACGACCAGGATGCCGAGGCCGAAGATGATGATGGTGGTGCTGCCGGATTCGAGTTCTTCCAGAGCCAGCCCGGTCCACTCATACCCCATGCCTTGTTGAATGTTGGTGTCGGCGAGTTTCTGCATCGAGAGCAGACCTTCGCTGGAACTGAAGCCGGGCGCGGAGGAACCGTCAATCTCCACTGAGCGGAACAGGTTGTAATGCGAGATGACCTGCGGGCTGGAGTTTTGCTGGATGTTGACCAGATTTTCCAGCGGCACCATCTGGTTGGTGCTGGAGCGCACGTAGAAGCTACGCAGGTCTGACTCCTTCAGACGGAAAGGTGTGTCTGCCTGGGCAAAGACGCGGTAGGCTCGATTGTTGTAATCGAAGTCGTTCACATATTCCGAACCCATGAAGACATTGAGCGTGTCGGCAATCTGTCCGATGGGAACATTCATCGCCTTGGCTTTTTCGCGGTCAATGGTCAGCAGCAGTTGCGGATCATTGGAGGTGAAGCTGGTGAAGAGCCCGGTGAGGTCTTTGCTGGCATTGCCTGCGCCGACAATTTTGTGGGCCACGGTATCGAGGTCGGCCAGCGAGTTACGGCTGGGGTCGCCTTGCAGTTCAAACTGGAAGCCGCCGAAGCTGCCGATGCCTTGTACCGCAGGTGGTTGGAAAACCTGAGCGATGCCGCCGGCCTGCATGGCCGCGCCGAAGACCGGGCCCGAGATGGCTTGAACAATTTCGTTGGCAGCGTGGCCTTTACCGCGACGTTCCTGCGAAGGGCGCAGCGCAACAAAGATGATGCCGGAGTTGGATGCGCTGCCGCCGGTGAGACTGAATCCCATGACAGAGAAGGAACCGACGATGTCTGGATTATTACGTAGCGTGGCCTGCGCTGCGTCTGCCACCTGAACTGTGTGACCCAGCGACGATCCTTGCGGCGCCAGCACAACAATCATCAAGTAGCCCTGGTCTTCATTCGGAATGAAGGCGCTGGGTACGTGGGTGTACTCAAACGCTGTGGCGCCCAGGCCGATGAGGAAGACAACTAGCATTACATAACGCAGGCGCACAACCGAATGAATGACGCGGCCATATGCAGCGGAGAGTCCGTGTATGGCTGCATCCACTGCGCCGGCAAAACGTGCATAGCCGTTTGCGATGACAGGCACGCCGGTCCAATCCAACAGATGTAGCTTGGCTTCTTCGCCGCGTAGCAACAGAGCAGAGAGCGCGGGAGAAAGTGTGAGCGCGTTGAAGGCCGAGATGGCGATGGAGAAGGCGATGGTGAGCGAAAACTGTTTGTAGAGAATGCCCGTGGTTCCGGGGAAGAAGGCGACCGGCAGAAAGACCGCAATCAATACAAGCGAAGTTGCGATGACCGCGCCGGTGACTTCCTTCATGGCTGCTGAAGTGGCGCGATGTGGGTCGGAGTGGTCATGGCTGATGTGTCGCTGCACATTCTCAATGACGACGATGGCATCATCCACCACCAGGCCGGTGGCCAGCGTGATGCCGAAGAGAGTGAGCGAGTTGATAGAGAAGCCGAAAAGTTTGACGAATGCGAATGCGCCAATCAATGAAACGGGAATGGTGACGGCGGGGATGATGGTCGCTCGCCAATCCAGCAGGAAAAGAAAGATGACAGCGATAACAATCAGAATCGCGACGATCAGTGTGTTGAGCACTTCGCGGATAGAGTCACCGACGACAGTGGTCGTGTCGAATGCGACAACATATTTCAGGCCCGGCGGAAAGCGCTTGGAGAGTTCAACCAACGCCGCCTTTGCCTGACGATCAACATCAAGAGCGTTGGCGCTGGATAGTTGCTGCACGCCGAGACCGATGGCGGGCATGCCACTGAATTTCAGGTCCTGCGTATAACTTTCTGCGCCGATTTCCGCGCGACCCACATCCTTGAACAGAACAATGCCGTTGGGGGTCTGCTTGATGATAATGTTGCCGAACTCTTCCGGCGTGCTGAGTCGCCCGACTGCGTGCAGGGAAATCTGATAGCTCTGCCCTGGGTCTGACGGCGGCTGGCCCAGCTGACCGGAAGGGATGGCGACGTTTTGCTCCTGCAGGGCAGATAGAACATCGGTGGCTGTCAGGCTGCGTGCGGCAAGCTTGGCTGGATCGAGCCAGAGGCGCATGGCATATTTGCGTTCGCCGAAGATGAGGGCATCACCAACGCCAGGCACGCGCTTGATGGCGTCCTTCACATAGACGTCAATGTAGTTGCTGATGAAGGCCTGGCTGTAGCGATTATTTTCCGCGTAGAAGCCGGCGGCAAAGACGAAGTTCGGGTTCGCCTTCAGAATCACAATGCCGGAGTTGATGACTGCTTGCGGCAAACGTCCCTGCACAGCGGCAACGCGGTTCTGCACGTCCACAGCGGCGACGTTCAGGTCATAACCGGTGCGGAAGGTAATGCTGATGGTGCTGGAACCGTCATTCGCGCTGTTGGAGCTGATGTAGCGCATGCCTTCCACGCCATTGATCTGTTCTTCGAGAATCGTGGTGACGTCCTTCTCGACTTCTTCCGCATTGGCACCGATGTAGGTGCTGGATACAGTCACAATCGGCGGTGCCAGATTCGGATATAGCGAGATGGGCAGCGTGGGAATCGATACCGCGCCGGCAAGGATAATCAGCAGAGCGCAGACCGAGGCAAAAATCGGGCGCCGTATAAAAAATTCTACAAACACGCGACGTCCTTTCCTCTACGGGTGGATGGGTTGAACGGGAACGCCTTCAGCCAGAAACTGAATGCCAGAGACGATGACCTGATCGCCGGGATTGAGTCCCTTCAGCACGGGGTACGCGTTGCCGATAGTGTCGCCGAGTTCAACCAGCGTCTGGTGGGAGACACTCATGCCGTTTTGCTGGGCCACAGTGAAGACAAATGTTTGTCCGCCGATGCGAGTTACCGCAAGCACGGGAACCATCGGCAGCGGGGCATTGCTCCACTGGATGTTGGCCTTGACCATCTGCGCATTGCGAAGAATTTCCGGTGTGCGGTGAACTTCTACCTTGACCAGAACACCCTGCAGATTGGGATCCATCTCCGGCGAGATGAAGCTGATGCTGGTGGTTTCCAGCAGATTGCCGGCGTTGTCGTAAATCTTCACGGGTAGGCCCGGCTTCAACTGCGGGGCCTTATCTGCGGGAACATAGATGTAGGCTTCCAACTGCGCGATTTCATCCACCGTGGTCAGCAGCGTGGTGGAGGAAACATAATCGCCGATGTGGACCGGGATGTCGCCAACGGTTCCGTCAAAGGGCGCGCGAATTTCGTAGTACTTCAACTGTTCGCGCTGCGTGGCAGTTTGAGCCACAGCGGATTCATACGCGGCCTTGGAGTTGGCGAAAGCCTGTTCGGCCTGGTCCAGCGAATCGCGGCTGGTAACGCCGGCGGCAAATAGTTTGCGCTGACGCTCGACCTCCACCTGATTGAACTGGTAGGTCGCCAGCATCTGACGCTCGATGGCCTCCTGCTGCTGCACGGTGGCAAGCTGCTTCTGCGGATCAATCTGCATCAACAGCGCACCGGACTTGACGATGTCGCCGGACTTGACCTGAATGCGCGTGATGTTGCCATCCACCTGAGGTTGCATGCTGGCGGATCGGCGGGACTTGATGGTGGAGACATAGGTGTCTCCCTGGGCGACCGGTGCCAGTGTAACCGGAGCCACCGCAACCGGGAATGCGTGCCCGCCGGCATTGGTTGCAGCGGCGGACTTGTGGCAGCCGCTGGCAAACAGCGACAACATGACGGCACCTGCTATCCCAAATCCGAGGGCAGGCCAGCGCAACATGGGATGTTTTGTAGTGGCGGACTTCAAAAGTATTCTCCAAAGACGGTGTTGGTGGGGCTGTGGGTAACAAAATTCTACGCGTTTCCAGAGATCTTGGTTCAGGCCAAAATGCAGAGTTTTCCAGTGACTGTGTATATAGATGACGCGGCTGGATTATGGTTGCGAAAAGATTCAGAAAAATTTGATGTACAGTCGGCGGCAATTGTCATATAAATACGAACACTTAACTTATTAGGTAGACCTCATTATTTACTGAACGAAAGGCAGCCCATGCCAGATTTCGATATGACTGCCATGCATGAAGTGACGCGCTACTCCCCGATAAGAATTTTGATCTCTGCCATCTGGCGACTGTTATTCGGTGCAATGCTGGCGCTGCCCTTCTATGCACTGATTTTCGCCATGATGCATAGCAAAAATGCACAGCACTCCTCGGCCGACCCGCCGGCGGGCCTGCTGATTGGCGTGGGTATCTTCTTTATGTTGTTCGTGCTGGCCGTGATTGGTTCGGCTGTCGGGCGAATTGTGAGCGCGTTCTCGCGGGGCTGCTATTTCCGTGCCGGCAATAATGGCATTGCCATCCGCATGCCAAAGCGGGGCTGGTTCGGTAGGTTTCGGCTGGTGGAGTACAACGTGCCGTGGAGCGACGTGAAGAACCTGGTGCATTTCACCTATCGCATCAATGGAATCCCCAGTTCGACCGAACTGCGAATTGAACGATATAGCGGTAAGCCGGTTGTGGTTGAGCGGATTTATTTTTCAATTGGGCCGCGCTTTTTGCAGGCGCATCTGCTGGACCTGAGAGCGCAAGCCGCTCATTGAAAGGCTATGCTTCGGGCTCCCGCATCGATAAGCTGAATGGGTTGTAATCGTGGCTGCGGTCAAAAGCATCCGCGTTTTCAGCACGCTTCAATGCAATCACAATTGCATAGGTGAGCGGCGTGGCCAGCGTCTCATAGCAGACCTTCAGCACATAACCGCTAAGAATAATGTGGACAATATCAATCCACGGATACTTGCCGCCAAAGGTGAGCACAATGACCAGGACCGTATCCACGGCCTGGCCGACAACCGTGGAGCCGATCGTACGTGACCAAAGCCAGCGGCCGCCAGTGAAGAGTTTCATGCGCGAGAGTGTGTAGGAGTTGGCAAACTCGCCGGCCCAGTAGGCAATCAGGCTGGCGGCAAAGATGCGCGGCAGGAATCCGAATACCGTGGTGAAGGCCGGTTGGTTGGGCCATCCCGGAGCCGAGGGCAGCAGGATGGTGATGAGGCCCATGATGGCGAGCAGACCGGTGGCAAAAAATCCAAGCCAGATGGCGCGACGCGATGCCGCATATCCGTAGACCTCGGTGAATATGTCTCCGAAGATGTAGGTGATGGGAAAGAGAAGCACGGCGGCGCTGACTTCCAGCGGACCCAGGCGGCAGATTTTCTGCGCGACAAGGTTTGAGACCAGCAGTATCACCACGAAGGTCGTCACCAGCATGTCCAGATACTTGAAGCGGCGCTCGTGCATGGCTGGAAAATCCTAGAGTGCGGAGTGGGCGTCCGTCGCCGTCTGTGGCAACTTCCATAGTGTATCGGCTTGCGCTGCAATATTTCTGCAGGAATGCTTTCGGATTCAATCTCCTGAACAATATGGCGCAGAAAGATGTGTGGAAATCAGAGAATTGGTAGCAGCAGGCTTTGACACTAAATTGCAGCATTGTTAGACTTAAAAGGTTGGCCTTCAACACATGCGTCCCCGTCGTCCAGAGGCCCAGGACATCGCCCTTTCACGGCGGTAACACGGGTTCGAATCCCGTCGGGGACGCCAAATAAAATCATCTACATAGGTTAAAAGGTCATAGTGATTTCATGGCTGGTCACCCTGCGCTCATGATTGAGCATCACTTGTAATCAAGGTGATTGCAAATCATAATACTTCCGTCAAATTTACAGTGTGTGCTTGTGGTTCAGCGTTGTGGTCAGTATGACCAGCAGCATGGTGGTTGGCTGGTTGATGCCGGTGAGGTTGTTGCGACTCTGGTTGTAGCTTCCCTGGGCAGAAAGCGTATTGAATTTCAAAGTGCCCGGCAGCGTCCATGCAACTCTGCCGCCATATTGACCGGTCAGGATGTTGTTGGTCTGTGTGCCATTGGCCAGTACGGTTTGGCCTTGCGTAACGGTGATTGTGGGCGCGAGATTCACTGTTGGCCGCTTCCACACAATTGCGGGTTGCAGGTTCAGCGAGATGTTCCGCGATGTTCCTGTTGTAATTCCGTCCGCCGCCACCCAATTAACGCTTGCCTGAGAATTGAGCTGAAAGATTGTTTTCGTCACCAGATTGGCACCAACATTCAGCGACGATGTAATGGTGCTGCTGGCGGGGAAGAGCGTGTTATGGCTCCAGTCCCGCTGGCCGCCGATGGAAATCGAACTGGTCCCAACCTGCCGGCTCAAATTAATTTTCCCGTTGATGTCTCGCATGTCCTGCGCACCGGATTTAGAGGGCGGTGCAATGGCGAGTGACGCTGGAACCGTGCCGGTTTTTGTCAGCGTCTCCGTGAGATCGGCGGCGAGATTGGTTTTCACATTCAGCGGCTTGCTCCAGGTCTCGTCGAAGGTATTCAGCAGAAGTTCATCGCTGGTAGTTGGGCGCACATTGTTTGCGAGGAATGTGTAATTGAATCCGAATGTGCCAAGCCGCAGTGCCTGCGTGATGGCTGCGTTGACTCCGCGTACATTGGGCTGGGTGCTGGGCGTCAAGCCTGGGTTGGTCGGGTTGCCGAAGTTCGCACTTACATCCCGATAGCTGATGTTGAGGTTGGATATGCCGGCTTGACCAGTGACTCCAGTGCGCCATGCCCGACCGAATTCGCGCATGGAGGTTGCTGAGGAAGTATTTGGATTGTCATGGCTCACGGCATATTCGCTTGCCCACATCCATTTATGAGTGAGATGAAAATTGAGCAGGCCGCCGTATACGTCACCGGCAGCGCTGGACGAAGCCGTACCGCCCAGGTCTTCCGTGCTCAGCCACATTAGCCGTAACTGTGCCCATTGCGGCATTGGCAGTTGCCAGCTCGCGGCCGTAATTCGCTGATGCACGCTGATGCCTGGGCCGCCGCCGGCTGCCGCGTCATCTGTGTTTGCAAATCCGCTAAAGGTGCCGGCCTTTGTTTTCAGATCGAGTTGCGCGCCCTGCCGTGCAGTGGCTTCACTCAAGTACTGCGCATCGCTGAACAGGGTCGGAGTTACGATGCCGAAACTGAGATGTGCGCTCCACGTTTTCTGGAGATAGCTGAATTGAAAAACGTAGTTGTTAATCTTGCCCTGACTGGTACGTTCCGATGGCGCGTTCAGGATTGAATTCAGCAGACCGCTGCCGTTCACTTCCACTTGCCACGGGCCCTGCTGATACAAAAAATGCTGTGCCACAGAGATCACATTGGAGTCCGGTGGATTTGATCCGGAGGCCCACTGTGTATTCAAACCAATCTGACCATCTTCGGTTGGGTGCGATGCGGTTGTGGTGTGCTTTGCCGGTGCGGCGGCAGGCGGGGCTTCTGCATCATTGGCACCGGTTGTTACTGCGGCTGTCGACGCACTATCGGGTGCAGCAGCATAGGGCAAGCTTCGGCGGGTCGGTAACGAGAGCTTTGCATCCATCAGCCGATAGTGATTCCCTTGCATCACGGCTGCTGAGGGATGCGATGTGTCGTGGCTTGCTATTCGATAGAGGACACGCATCGGCAGAGGCGGACGCGGCTGTCCCGAGGGATCAATGGTGCGGACAGTCCAATAGAGCTGCCCCATCGGCTGCGATTGCCACAGTTTCATCGGCACCTGCCATTGATTCTCTGCCACATCAAACCACTGGCTGATGGTGCTGAAGTACGGCCGGCTGCTGAAGCCCACCTGATACTTCATCGCGCCGGGGACTGTGGCCCAGAGGAGATGCGGCGGTGTGTTTGCGTCAAAGCTGGCTCCGTAAGCCGGAAGAATTAATTTCTCCAACTTCCAGTTTCCCGGGTTCACGACAATTTGAATGGGACGGCTGGTTGTCTGGTGCGGCTGCAGCATTCGCAACTGCAGAGTATGCGCGCCCAGCAGCCATGTAGGCAGTGACTGCCGCGTTTGTATGGTTGTGCTTTGGCCGCCGATGATGTTTGCAGAAAATTGTTCTACAACATTGCCGTCCCAGACCCATTCACCCAACACGGTGCCGGTTCCAGTCCCAGCAAGGACAGCGGCAGCACTCAGGTCGTCTCCCTGCATTACAACGGTTCCATCGCGCGGATGCATCATCGCCATGTTCAACACAGAGAGCGGCGCGCCAATCGACGTGCTGGAAGTAATGTGCATTTGCTGCGAGCTACCTTGCGGCGCTGTGGTGGTGGCGTCAATCGTGCTGGTTCCATCAAGATTCAAAACATCCACGGCTCGCAACCCTTGAACGGCGGTTGGGCTAACGCTGACCAGTGCGGTCATTACGTTGGAATTCACCACAGTTGAATTCAGTACCGTTACGTCGCTGCCGCGTGTGTGACCGTCGGAAGCGGTGACAACTGCCAGCGGTGGCGAAATGATGACGGCTGCACCGGGACGGAAATTGCTGCCGACTAGAGTGATGCTCTCCTGCGTGACTCCCTGAGTAACAAACGCGGTAGAGACGCTGGTTAGTGTCGGTGAGGCTGCATTCAACACCGTCAACTGCACGATGTTGGAGAATTGTGTGACTCCGCTGGAAGTGTTGCTTGCAGTGATGTTGAGCTTGCCGGGGACAGCGATGTCCGTCGCCGGAATAATTGCCGTTAGCTGAAGCGAGCTGACATACGATGTCTGGCGATTGCTTCCATTGACCTGCACCAGCGAACTGGCTGCAAAGCCGCTGCCGGTAATGGTCAGTGTGAAATTCGGTCCGCCAACAGAAACGGTGGAGGGGCTGATGCTGGAGATTGCAGGTGCCTGTGCATTTGCGTTGGCGAAGGCTGCCGTGAGCAACATTATCAGAGCTGCAAATCTATATAGCTGGATAGGTACTTGGATATCTCGAATAGGTTTATTGAGTATGGCGCGAGACGCGCAATCGAACATGTCCATCTCCTGTTCAATGCACAACGTAGCGAATGAATTACAGTTCGAACATTCTGGGAATGCTGGGAGGACGCGGCGTTGAAGAACCGCGTCCCGCTGCCGGTAAACCTGCGAGGCAATTTGTATTTGCAGTGGCCATGTCGCCTACGACGTGCGGCAGGCCGTGAATGTTAGATCTTGCAGTAGCGTTTGCCATCCACAACGGAAATTACACCGGTGTGATTATTCGCCTGGCAGGCACCACCTATGGGCAGCGTGGATGGCATGAAATTGCAATAATATTTTCCGCCAGACTGGATGACGGTGCCGCTTCTGCCGTTGGACTGGCAACTGGTGCCTTCCTGCGGCAGACCGAGAACGGCTTTGGCACTCGCTGCCGAAGTTGTGCCGCCTTTACTGTTGTTGGGCTGGGCAACGCTCAATGGGCGCAGCGGCGGGTCATTCAGCGGTAGTTGCGGTATGGGAGGTGACGGGTCCGGGGGCAGAGCGCATAGCGGCGGACATGTAACTGTCGCCCATACCAGATTGCTGCCAAGGGTGAGAGCGCCTACTAGAGCTAGAGTTCCTACCAGATGTGTTGGTGTAATTTTCATGCCGTCTCCTTATGGGATCACACAGAGTGATGGAGCGAGCTAACGAAGTCTGCCATGATAGGGATTGATTGGAGCCAGTGTCAATAAAAAAGGGTTCTAATGTGCTGTCACAACATGTAGTGCATCAGCAGGGAGAATTCGACGCGCTGTCACCGCTGTTTAGGCAGCGATGGAATTGACGTACTAGCGGCGACGGCGTTTTATGGATGTGAATCCATTTGGGCCTATCGCGATAATTCGCAATGATTGAATTTCATTTCTGGAGTATCAAGTGATTAAGAAGCTCGTCCTTTTTCTGCTGGCAACCGCAAGTGTGGCGGCAGCTGCGCCCGTGCATCTTCGCACCAACTCTCTGACAGAACCGCTGGGCATTGGCACGCCGCAGCCAACGTTTTCCTGGCGTAGCGATGCGACGACGCAGAATTGGATGCAGGGCGCGTACGAAATCCTGGTGGCTACTAGCGAAGCAAGGTTGCTGCCGGGTAAGGCGGATGCGTGGGACTCCGGCAAGGTGAATCATTCAGATTCAGTGGATGTGGTCTATGCGGGCGTGGAGTTGCATTCGCAGCAGCGATATTTCTGGAAGGTAATTGTCTGGGACAAGCAGGGCGTGAGTGCTGTCTCCGCGGCGGATTGGTTTGAGACGGGTCTGCTGCATGCCGCCGATTGGAAGGCGAAGTGGATTCGTCGCGTTGACCCGCAGGATGAGCAGGAAGTGAAGAACATCCGCTGGGTGTGGCTGGCAAACTCAGATCCGACGCATGTCGTCTCCAGCACGCAGGCACAGTTTCGTTACCGGTTGCATTTGGATGCCGCACCGCAGGCGGCCAGTTTACACATTCTGGTGCGTGGCACTTATACGGCGCGGGTAAACGGAAAGATTTCCGGTCAGCATGATGAGTGGGGCGCGTTTGACCGTGAAGAGATTACGTCACTGTTGCACGCTGGCGACAACGAAATTTTGCTGGAGGTTTCATCACACAATGCGGGCAAGGGCGTTGCATCCCCAGCCGCGATTGCCGCTTCCATCCACCTGACGACTGCCGATGGACGTGAGCAGCGTATCGTCAGCAATGCGGATTGGCAGGGACGCGCTATGCCCGATGGACAGTGGCAGAGTGCCAGGGTTGCGGGAGTTCTCTCTGCGAAATTCAGTATCGGCACCGACAGACAGGAGGCTGTGGCCGGGCCGGACCGCGTGGTGACAGACGCATCGCTGCTGCGTAAGGAATTCAATCTCTCGAGCGGTATCCGCAGCGCGCGGCTGAGTGTGACGGCGCTGGGTGCCTATGTTGCGTACCTGAATGGCAAGCCCGTGGCGCCAACTACATTGCTCGCGCCGGGCTGGACAGAATTCCACAAACGTACGCAGTACCAGACCTACGATGTAACTAATCTGCTGACGACAGGCGGCAATGCGATAGGCGTGATGCTTGGCGGCGGTTGGTACAGTTCGCCGATGACATGGATTGGTTACCGTGAAACGCCAGGGCCGGATTTGCTGCGGGTGCAATTGGAAGTGACCTACAACGATGGCCATAAGCAGACCATCATTACAGACAACAGCTGGCAGACGGCACCGGCTCCAGTGACGTTTTCAGAAATTTATGGCGGCGAGTCGTATGACTCTCGGTTGCTGCAGGTTGGTTGGAGCGCACCCGGATTCGCAGCAACGCAATGGAGTGCGGCGGTTGATTCGCAGCCGAATGACGAGATTGCCATTGTTGCGCAACCGGACCTGCCTATTCATAACAACATCACACTGCAGCCACTCAGCATCAATCCCGAAAACGATTCGCATCCGACGGTCTACGACATGGGGCAGAACATGGTTGGCAATGTTCTACTGCACGTGCGCGGGCCACGCGGAGTGGTGGTGAAGCTGCGTTATGCCGAGCGTCTGAATGATGACGGCAGTATCTACACCAAGAACCTGCGTAATGCGGAAGCCACCGATACCTATGTGCTCTCCGGCAAAGGCGATGAAGCCTGGACTCCGGCATTTACCTTCCACGGCTTTCGCTATGTGGAATTGAGTGTTCTGGGCGGCAAGCTTGATGTGTCGCCGACAATCTCGACCATCGAAGGGCTGGTGTACAACAGCCTGCCGGATACACCGACGGTTCGGCTAAACAGCTCGAATGCAATACTGAACAAAATGAACGAACTGGGCGCATGGGGACAGCGTGGAAATTTTGTTTCTGTGCCGACTGACTGCCCGCAGCGCGATGAGCGGCTGGGCTGGATGGGCGATGCCGGTGCATTCTGGCGGACTGGAACCTACAACTTTGACACTGATGCATTCACGCGAAAATTTATGCAGGACATTATTGATGCACAGGAACCCGAAGGTGCATTCACGGATGTGTCTCCGAATATGTTGGGAACGCGACCGGGCGCGCCGGGTTGGGGCGATGCTGGAATTTTAATTCCTTATGCCGCGTGGCTGCAGTTCAACGATCTCAGCCTTGTTCGCAATTCATGGCCGGCGATGGAACGCTATATGGATTTCATTCTGAAGAACAATCCAGACCATATTCGTCGCAACGCGCTGGGTGCAAATTTTGGTGATTGGTTGGCACCGGATCCGAAAACATCCAAAGTGCTGATTGGCACCGCATACTGGGCGCTGGTAGCGAAGGACATGGCAGAGCTGGCTACCGCGATGCATCGTCCGGAGGATGCAAAGAAATATCAGCAGGAGTATGAAGCGATTGCAGCGGCCTATCGCGCGGCCTTTATCAAGCCGGACGGTAGCGTGGATGGCAATACGCAAACTTCATATATAGCAACGCTGTACACCGGGATTGCGCCCGCGTCTCTGCGCGAGAATATGGTGCAGCGGCTCGGCGCTGATATCACCGCGCATGACAATCACCTGACCAGTGGATTTCTGGGTACGGTGTTCCTGATGTACACCCTGGATGAAAATCAGCAATCCGACCTCGCCTTCAAACTACTGCTGACCGACACATATCCCTCCTGGGGATACATGGTGAAAAAGGGCGCGACAACATGGTGGGAGCGTTGGAATGGAGACACCGGCGACCCGAGCATGAACTCATACAACCACTATGCCTTTGGATCGGTGATGGCGTGGGTCTATCGTCGTGCGGCTGGTATTGATACTGATGCAGCCGGCGCTGGATTCCATCACATCGTCATCCATCCTCATTTCAATGAAGCCTTGCCGCAGTTGCACGTGGAGTACGACTCCGACTACGGCACAATTATTTCCGAGTGGAAAGCAAGCGAACATCAATTCACGGTGACCATACCTGCCAACACAACAGCTACTGTTATCCTGCCGAAGCAGGCCGCGGTGGAAGTTGGCAGCGGTACATACACATACCGCGTTCAATAGTTGCGGTAATGTTTTGCAGAACAAGTGAGTAGCGGGGAAGTGTTACAGAGAAATAATAGAATTACCCCGCTACAAATCTCTAGATGACGCGTCCAAATAAGCGGATATGCAGAGATTGGATTCTCTGTTGTCTGCCATAAATATTCATGGACGATGTTGAAGTGAGGATGTAAAAGTTAGAAGTACAGCAGCATTACAGGATTGCCGGGAGATCCGATGCAAGTCCCGGAGGAGCGAACGATATGACAGTCTCTCGCCGCAGTTTCTTAGGCCGTGCCGCCGTCATGGGCATGCTGGCCTCCGTACTGACTCCCGAACAGATGCATGCCCTGGAACAGGCCGATGCATCAGAAGCCTCCGTGCAGGAATTGCCGCATGACTCACCGCAGTTCTGGGGCGGTTTCTATGACAGTGTCAATCCCAAGAGCGCAACTTACGGGCAGGCAACTCGCGCAGCCGACAGTCTTGCAGACCCCAAGCTGGAGACGCAGTATTTGCATTATCTTTCTGACAAGAAAAAGCTACGTTACGCCACATCCATTGGCAAAGATGAATTGCTGAATCATGACGGTGATGTTTCTGTCAGTATTTCGATGAACCAGTTCCGTGCCAGCAGCGCCGACCAGAAAAATAAGAACGCATCGCAACTGCGTATTGATACCACGCAGAATTATCCGTTCATGAATATCCTGGCACCGCTGGCGTGGACGGCGATGGCCTCCCTGCAACCCAACAATGCCGGCAAGTTGCCGACACTGGATCAACTGCACTTCAAGTCTGATCAGGTGATGAATTCCTCCAGCCATATTTTGCTGACGCAGGGAAGCGGCAAGGTGGCCGTGAATGTTTCACAGGCCCCGCGAAATTCCGGATTCATCAAAGTTCTTGGTGTGATGATTAGTGCTGCAAAACTTGCGGCACCGCTGGTAACGCTGCCTGCGGTGAGCGTGCCGGCGATGAGCGCTTTCTCTGAGGCCTTCAGCTATTGGGAAGACCGCACGCAGTTTCTGCTGAATGGAAACCTGGTGAATGTGTGCGCAACGCAGCAGTCGATGGACGACCCGAACGTGCGACCGCCCTATATCGGATTAATTCCTGGTGACTACGTCGTGGTTGCCAAGAAAGACACCGATGCGCTGGAAGCTGCGATGCCGAAGCTGATGGTGTATCAGGGGTACTTGGTAAGCCAGGACACGGACCTGAGTCAGACTACCGTCGACAAGGCGAAAGATGATCCGCGCGTTCCTGATATTACTTATGCAACGGTTCGTGTTGGTGTAACGGCCATCAACGGAAGCTCTGGTTCGTCACAGGCCAAGCCGGCAGATACGACGGATACAACAACACCGGCAGCTACACCGGCAAAGAAGCCAACAAAGCCTGCGAAGACGTCATAACCAGTTCACGGCAATTGCAGTTTGCCATCCAACAAGCGCGGTAAGCGTAGTGGGTTCTCTGTCTGCAATGCAGATGGCAGAAGTGCCGTAGGCATGTCTTGGTAGCAGACTGGGCGCAGGAATCTCTCAATCGCCATGGCTCCAACTGATGTTGATCGCACGTCGGATGTTGCCGGGGCGGGACCGCCATGCACCATGGCGTGGCACACTTCCACACCGGTTGGAAATCCATTGAAGAGGATGCGTCCGGATCGCCGTTCCAGCAGTGGCAGCAGCGATTGAGCTAGTGGCAGGTCGGCCTCGTCCATGTGAATCGACGCTGTAAGCTGGCCATCGAGTGCGTTGGCAACCTTCAGCATTTCCTCTGCGTTGGAACACTCCACCAGCAGAGAGGCCGGGCCAAAAACTTCTTCAAGCAACTTTGGAAACTGCAAAAAATACGAGGCAGCAACCGTGAAAGCCATCGCCTGCCCGCTGCATGAGTTTCCGCTCGGCGCAACGCCGGATGAAATGCATTGCAAATTCTTGTTGGCCAACCATTGTTCCACGCCGCTTGTGTATGCATTGTGTATGCCCGCGTTGAGCATGGTAGTGGCTGGCTTGGCAGCCGTAGACGCAGCAACTACATTGCAAAATCGCTGATAGTCGGGCCCGTTGATTGCAATGACCAACCCGGGCTTGGTGCAAAATTGTCCGCAGCCGAGTGTGAAAGAGTCCACCAATCCCTGCGCGATTGAGTCGGTGCGCTGTGCCAATGAGGTGGGCAACAGAAAGACCGGATTGATGCTGCTCATCTCTGCATAAACA
>Ga0364860_10476_pt1 | contig 21166 bp, 13 predicted proteins | sample ExccelAu500001D4_FD_206916 | JGI IMG/M metagenome (GOLD analysis project Ga0364860, IMG submission 206916) | Enriched cells from Trout Bog Lake Hypolimnion, Wisconsin, USA - BchlTB.Aug20.5000.01 .D4 | ecosystem: Environmental > Aquatic > Freshwater > Lake > Hypolimnion/Profundal zone | place: USA... | reverse complement strand
ATCTTCAAATTGAAAGTCCGCTTTCCGTCATATACGGGATAGCGGATGTCGGGAACTATCTGCGTGAGCCAGCCATCTTTTTCAAGCTCCTTCTTCTGTTTGGGCGTGGGCTCGGCGGGACTTCCCATCTTTTGCCATGCGGTATAGGCGTTGCTGTGTTCGGCGTCCATGCGAAATTTGGACGTCCACACTTTTATTCCAGAGAGGCCATCGACGACAAGCGTCACGGGCGCAATCGGAGCGGGCACGTCGGCGTCGTGATAGTTCCAGATGAGCACGTCGACTTCATTGCCATTGATGGTGGCGACGGCGTTGATGTCGGGGGCGGCGAGGGCGCTGTGCGCGACGATCTCATCGAGCGGCAGGGCTGCGCTGCTTTCGGTGGCGAGCCATTGGGCTTTTTCGATGGGACTTCGATCGCCATCGCGGCCTGTCCCGCCACCTAGCATACCCATCATGCGGAAGACGTTGAGGACGGGCTTGTCGATGCCGTCGGTGGCTAGCTCGCGGAATCCAGCGAAGGCCGGCTGGTCTTCAAATTCAAAGGCCCAGGTGACTGCGCCCTCGACGGTGACGCCGTATTTGCGGGCCAGTTCATAGGTGCGCATGGTGGCTTCGGCTACGCTGACGCCGTAGAGCGGTCCGTTGCGGTAGCCGTTCTGGCCTCCCTGGCAGGCGGCGCAGCCTTCGGGATCAAATTCGCCGAGGATGATGGGGGTGTGCTTCCACTCGGGGTAGCTGGCGACGACCTTCATGCCGCGGGCAACTGCTCGCAACTGGGTGCCGATGCTCATAACGACATGCCCGTTTTCGAATTTGGGACTGCCTTTGGGGTGGTAGCCGATGAAGTCGAGTGGCGCGCCTTTTTCACCTGTGGCCGCGTTGACGCCATGGGCGCAGTGCTCCAGGAACTGGCGCAGAAATGGCTCGGAATGGTCGCTGACGCCGGTGGCTTCAGGACCTCCGATTCTTGCGTCGGGCAGGGCCTGGCGAATGGCGGCGGCGGTGAGGTCGTAGAGGCGACCGTACTCGGCGGGGGTGCCGTGCCAGTAGGGAATGTCGGGCTCGTTCCAGACTTCCCAGAGCCAGGTTGCGGTCTGGCTGCCGTAGCGGTCTCGAAGGTGGGTTGCGTAGGCCAGAACCAGCTTTGACCACTTGGCATAGTCTTTGGGGGGGTAGGTCCAGCCGGTCCAGATTTCGCCTTTGGGGAAGGTATGGCGGTAGGGCTCGGGGTGGGTGGAGAGCGCTTGGGGCATGAAGCCGATTTCAACGATGGGGCGGATGTGCGCGGCGGTCAGGGTGTCGAAGATGCGGTCGGTGATGGCGAAGTCGTAGACCGGAGTGCCGTCGGGTTTTTCAGTGTAGACGTTGGTTGATCCCCACTTGAGCGAGGCGTCGCCATTGCCGGTGGTGAACAGATTGTGGGGGCGAAAGTAGACGGGAACGGGCTGAGCTTGGCGAGTTCACCGAGGAGTTTTTTGCCGTTGGGTGCGTAGAGATAGTTGGGCTCGTCAGCGCCGTAGAAGTTCCAGATGGGCGTGTAGGAACCCGTGGGTTGGTTGGCGTGGGCCTGAATAAGGACGGGGGCCGGCGGCGGGGCTGGGGATTGGGCGAAGAGGGAAGTCGCGATGGGAAGGACGGCAGCGAGAAGGGCCGAGCCGACACGGGTAAACGTCTTCTTCATACGTTCCAAGATACCATTGCCGCTGTCGATTCTCTTCGTGCGTGCGAGTCGTAAGCGTCTGTTGAAAACATCGAAGGCGGAGCGAAGAGTTGGATGAGCAGTCTCGTTCAAGGAACATTTCACCAAACTTGGGCGTATAACTGGGCAAGAGGGCGAAAGCCATGGTGGAAAACAGGATGAGTAAAGCGGCGGGTCTGGTGGCTGTGCTGGCGCTCGCGGCCGGGATTGCGGGATGCAGGGTGCATGTGGACAAGGGCGCCAACGGCGAAGATAAGAATGTCCAGGTGGACACGCCTTTTGGCGGGGTTCACGTGAATACCGACCAGACCTCGGCTTCGGATCTGGGGCTACCGGTGTACCCCGGAGCCTCCGCGGTAAAGGGCGACGACGAGCACAAGTCGGCGGATGTTCACATGGGTTTTGGAGAGTGGCAGTTGCGGGTGCGGGCGGTGAGCTATTCCACGCCGGACGCCGAAGACAAGGTAGTCGCCTTCTACAAAAAGGCGCTGGGCCGCTACGGGGACGTGATTACGTGCGACCGGAATACAGCAGTTGGAACGCCCGTTGCGACCTCAGAAGGGTTGACCTGCGAGGACGACAAAAAAGGCGGCCATATACAAATCGACCACCGGGATTATGGCAGCGGGAAAAACAGCCTGGAATTGAAGGCCGGGTCGCGGCGTCATCAGCACATCGTAGGATTTGAGACCCCGAAGGAGGGCAATACCCGGTTTGCCCTGGTCGCACTGGATTTGCCTGCCGGGATGAGCGGCGACTCGGATAAGAGCGACTAAGTCGAAACACCGGGCACAGGATGGGAGCCGGAGGAGTGGGACGCCAAGCAGGGAAATTGCGCGGCGTCCCAATCTTTTTTGGCTGGCATGGGTGAGCGATAGCCTACAATTCGAACCAACGGAAAGCTCACCCTATCTGACCGGAGATTCCATACATGTCTTTGAAAATGTTTCGCCTTTTGCCTGCGGTTTGTCTGGCCGCGGCATTGCAGGTTCACGCAGCTGAAAAGCCTAAAGCCGCTCCGCCCGCACCCGCCGTCACCGACCCATACGCCGAAGTACAACCCGCCACGGAAACGCTGGATCTGGCCATGTACCAGCGGATTCGCGATGAGGGGCTGAGCCACTCGCACGTGATGGAGTTTGGCACCGCACTGATGGACGGCATTGGGTCGCGCCTGACGGGTTCTCCCAACTTGGCCAAGGCCAATGCATGGACGCGCGATACGCTGACCAAGATCGGCCTCGAGAATGCGCACCTGGAAGACTGGGGCGAATTTGGGCTGGGTTGGACGCAGCTGAATACCTGGGCGCGGTTGACGGTGCCCGATACGGCTCCGCTGATTGTGCAGGCTACGCCGTGGTCGCCTTCCACACCGGGGCCGGTAACGGGGGAAGTGGTCTTCGTCAATATTCAGACGGACAAGGACTTCGATCAATATAAAGGGAAGCTGGCCGGCAAGGTGGTGTTGTTCGGCGCCATGCGTGAAGTTCCGCCGGTGGACAAGGCGCTGTTTGAGCGCTATACCGATCAGGAGCTGGCGGACATGGCCGAGTTTCCAGTGAATGCGGGCGGAGCCGGTCCGGGGGGAATTCCGCCAGAGATGCAGGCCCGCCTGCGAGAACGCATGGAGCGGCTGCGGCTGATCGACAAGATTGCGCAGTTCTTTGCGGACGAGAAGGTGGCTGCGGTGATTGAACCGAGCCGCGACGCAAGGAATGGCGGTGGGTCGGGCGGAACATTCTTTGACGACAACGGAGCCACGCTGGGCCGCACGCCTTATATTGCGGAAAAGGCTGTGAAGGTGCCGGTAGTCGTAGCGGCGATCGAGAGCTATGGACGCCTGTACCGGCTGACGCAGGCGCACGCGCCGGTGAGCGTGGAAGTGGACGTGGAGACCAAGGTCACAGGCGAACATGAGCATGGGTACGACACGGTTGCCGAGATTCCGGGCACCGATCCCAAGCTCAAGGAGCAGGTGGTGATGGTGGGCGGCCACCTGGATAGCTGGATCGCCGGCACCGGCGCCACCGATAACGGCGCGGGAACAATTGTGGCGATGGAAGCGGTGCGCATCCTCAAGGCGTTGAACGTGAAGCCGCGGCGCACCATCCGCATTGCGCTGTGGACGGGCGAAGAAGAGGGCATCTTCGGGTCGAAGGGATATTGCACCATTCACTTTGGATCGGCCAAGACCTCGACGGCGCCGGACCAATTGCAACTGCCGGAGTTCATGCGGCGGTCGGCTGGGCCGCTGGAGGTGAAGCCGGAACAGAAGCTGATCTCCGGTTACTTCAATGTGGATAACGGATCGGGCAAGATTCGCGGTATCTACACCCAGGGCAACACGGCCATTGCGCCCATCTTTGCGCAATGGATTGCTCCGCTGAAGGATCTGGGCGTGACCACCATTACCAACAGAAATGCGGGCGGGACCGATCACCTGAGCTTTGACGCGGTGGGCATTCCGGGGTTTCAGTTTATCCAGGATCCGCTGGATTACGAGACCCGCACGCACCACTCGAATGAAGATGTGGTGGAACGGCTGCAACCGGCCGACTTGAAGCAGATTGCAACTGTCGAAGCGATCTTCCTCTATAACGCAGCGCAGCGCGACCAGATGCTGCCGCGCAAACCGCTGCCGCAACCCGACCTGGAAGAAAAGAGGCGCGCGCCGATTGAAGGGATATTCCCCGGCGTGGCGCCTGCCGCAGATAAGAAGTAGCGTTTGGGCAAGAAGTAGCGTTTGGATAAGAAGTAGCGTTGGACTAAGAAACAGCGTTCGGCTTGGAAATAATGTTTGGAACTTCGTTGCTGCAAGTTCAAGAGGGTCCGCATGGCGCGCGATAAGCGCCGGTGCGGGCCTTTCTTGCGTGCGGATTCTGCGCGGGAATGATTCAGGCGGAAGCGAGTGTGCGGTGGTCTTGCGGCGGCGCGAATTCTGCTACACTGGTTGAAGCGCAATCAAGGGGCCAAACGCGCCAGGCCGCTCCCCAACGATACGCTCTGCAACCCATGTTCGGGGAGTGGCTCAGCCTGGTAGAGCACCTGGTTCGGGACCAGGGGGTCGGAGGTTCAAATCCTCTCTCCCCGACCAATATTATCAATAATTTATGGACAAGCAGACTCGATCCCCTGGGATTGGCCCAGGTGCTTGAGTGCTGGAAGGCGCGTCCTTATTGGCGTTTCGCCAAATACTGAATTCAAAGCTGCTAGAAATTTGTCCACAAGCAATGGCGATTGTGCACGTTGAGTTGTGGAGCCTTTTGGCTTTTGAAGGATGTGTCGAGGAACACAGTTTCCGAACCTTCATTTTGCAGAAAACTCAAGATCAACCCAGGCTAGGAATTCCGGTTCCAATCAGCGGTTGAAGACGCAGCCATTACGCAGGTAGGTCGAGCCGCGCTACACTGTCAATCTCGCTTGGAGCGAACTTGAAATGAAAGGATTCAACCAGCGAGCAAAATGAGCGCGAAAGGACGGGCGGATCGATGCTGAGAAAGAATTCCTGTGAGTTGATTGTTGCACTGACACTGCTTGCTACTGTAGCCAGAGGACAGTCGACTCCCAATGCGATCATCGAACGCGGCGTCGCGATGAAGACGCGCGACGGCGTTATCCTGCGGGCAGACATCTACAGGCCGGCAGGTGATGGGAGGTATCCGGTCCTGCTCCAACGGACTCCCTACGACAAGAACAGCATCGCGGATTTTGCGGTCAAGGCAGCCATGCGCGGCTACCTGGTTGTTGTGCAGGATGTGCGCGGCCGCTATACGTCGGAGGGCGACTGGTATCCTTTCAAAAATGAAAGCAATGACGGCTTCGACACTGTTGAATGGGCGGCAGACCTGCCTAATTCGAATGGCAGGGTCGGCATGTTTGGCGCATCGTATGTAGGCGCTACGCAAATGCTGGCCGCGGTTGGTCATCCTCCTCACCTGGCGGGGATCTGTCCCGTGATCACGGGAAGCAACTACCATGAGAACTGGACCTACCAGGGCGGCGCATTCGAACAATGGTTCAATGAATCGTGGACTTCCGGCCTTGCTCAAGACACATTCAACCGTATGGTCCGGCAATCGACGAACGCCCTCATCGGGAGCACCGTAGTGCCGATGACGCAGTATCCGGTATTCAACCTCAAACTGGACCCGGGTTCTCCAGACTTCAGCCGCAAGGTAGCGCCGTACTTCTTCGATTGGCTGGATCATCCAAGCTATGACAATTATTGGAAGCAATGGTCGCTCGAGGAGGAATATGAGTCGATCCAGGTGCCCGCGCTGACCATTGCAGCCTGGTACGACATTTTTCAGGAAGGCTCGCTGCGTAACTTCATGGGCCTGAAGGAACACGCAGGCACCGAAGCGGCGCGCAGGGGTCAGAGATTATTGATTGCGATCGGCGGCCATGCCGGCGGAGGCCGGAAGATTGGCGACGTTGATTTTGGCCCCCACGCGGCCGAATTTGACGTGGATACGGTCACGCTTGACTGGTATGACTACCTGTTGAAGGATGAGCAGAATGAGTTTGCCTCCAGGAATGCTGTCAGAATGTTTGTCATGGGCGAGAACAGGTGGCGTGATGAAGAGACCTGGCCTTTGCAACGAGCCAAGGCAACGCGCTATTTTCTTCATTCCGGCGGAAAGGCGAACACCGTGTCCGGCGATGGATCACTCTCGCTGGAGATCGCAAAGAACGAAGCGGGCGATAGTCTTGTTTATGACCCTGTTGACCCGGTTCCGACGGTGGGCGGTCCTCTCTGTTGCGATCCCGATCACTTGCCGGCTGGGCCGCGCGACCAGCGGGCGGTAGAGAACCGCCCGGATGTGCTCGTCTACTCCACGCCGCCGCTGGATGAAGATCTTGAAGTCACGGGTCCGGTGTTGCTCGAGTTGTATGCGCAATCTTCGGCCGCCGATACAGATTTTACCGCTAAGCTGGTGGACGTCTGGCCGAACGGTTTTGCACAGAATCTCACCGAGGGAATCCTGCGCGCCCGCTATCGAGAATCAACAAACTCTCCCAAGCTCATCAAACCGGGCACGATTTACGGTTATACGATCGACCTCTGGTCAACGAGCGTCGTGTTTTTGAAAGGACACCGTATCCGGGTCGAAGTTACGAGCAGCAACTTCCCACGCTTCGATCGCAACCTGAACACTGGCAAGGAGGCGAGCACGGACTCGACCATCGTGAAGGCTACAAACACCATCTATCACGATGGGGAACACCCAACCGCAATCGTTCTGCCTGTAGTTCCACGATGAACGATCGAGGTGGAAGCGCTTGGTGTTTCGGTGCGCGGCCACTCGATTCATCTTCGGGACCGCATAGAGCGTAAATGCCAGCGATGGCGTCGGTTGAATTTCTCAGTAGTGAATCTGCGCTACTCCCACAAGAGTTAGACGACGGAGGTCGAAAACGCCAAGGCCGGGGCTGGCCGGTCCGCTCGATGGGATGGAGTAGGCCCTCGAGGAGCAGCGGGAAGCCGGCGGCGAAAAGCATGGAAAGGGCTGTTCGGCCAATCAATGCGGTGGCAAATGGGAAAGATTATGGCAGTGTAAGAACGACTGCAAATCAGATGCTACGCGCGTCTCCCGCCAGCTTAGTTTTGCGGCCCGATGGCCGATTTGGCGCGAAAGTTTTTTCTCTTGACAACGTTCCCAGTGTCGTTTTATCGTTTTCCCGTCATCAAATGAAAGCTTTCAAAATATTTCAATGAGAGCCAAGCTGCTCTGATGGCCGACAGGAAAAATCCGGTTTCACGAAGCTCAATTTGGAGGATGTGGCATGCGAGAGACAGGTTTTACGCTATTTGGCGGATACGCAATGCAGAGGACAGTGGTCAGGCGGCGTCTTTTAATAAAGGCGCTGTGGCTTGGAGTTGCTCTCATGGTGCTTGTAGTGCCTACAAGCGCGCAATACAGCAGCGGGATTGAAGGGTCGGTGACCGACCAGAGCGGAGCACTGATCCCAGGCGCTCAAGTTACGCTGATCAACCAGGCCACTCAGGTCCAGCAATCAGCGATCTCGAATGCACAAGGTTTCGTCCAAATCCTTCACTTGCCGCCAGGGCGATATCGCATCACAGTGAAGGCGGCGGGATTCAGTACCTGGGAACAGAAGGATATCGATATCGAAGGGTCCGATATACGAGCCATCTATCCCAAGCTGAGTATCGGCGCGGCGCAGTCGTCGGTTGAAGTCTCGGCCACCTCCTCCACTGTGGAAACGACCAGTGGAACGATCAGCCGAACCCTGGAGCAGGAGACCGTCGAAAGTGCGCCTCTTGTTGGAGAGGTTCTTTATGCCAGCGTGGCGACACTAGCGCCTGGAGTGACCGGACTTGGCGGCTCGTTCGGAGGAGCAAGCTCCTCTGGGTCCCAAGGAACAAACAGCTTCAATGCCGAGCCCGCTTATCAGATTATTGGCGCAGGCCAACGGCAGGAAGCCGACGAGTACCAGCTGGATGGTTCCACGATCGACAACCAATCGCGAGACGGCGTAGTCGCCATTACCCCGGAGCCGGACACTGTCGCGCAGATGAAGGTCAGCACAGATGTATTCGCGGCCGACAAGGGACACCAGAGCGGCGCCCTGATTGAAGTATTCACCAAATCCGGAACAAACAAGTTTCATGGAACGCTCTCTGAGTTTTACACGAGTAAAGCTTTGACCGCGCGCACCGAGTTTCAAACGGAAGTTCCGCGATTCATCCGCAACGATTTCGGAGGGACAGTCGGTGGGCCGATCTTCAAAGATAAGACTTTCTTTTTCGGTTCGCTCTTCTGGAGCAAGAGCGACCAAGGCGTGACGCTGACCCAGACGATAGAGACTCCGCAGTTTGTGAACTATATCACCACAAATTATCCAAATTCATTGGCGGCGCAATTCTTTACAGGCGCACCCGAGGGCGGGACGCCGACAAGCGGCTTTCAGACTGTAAGTCAGATTGAGCAATCGCTTCAAAGCCCCTATCCAATTCCCAACATCCCGGGAGACCTGGTTGCGATCGGGAATGTATCGATCAATCAGTCTCCCATCAACAACGGCTTTCAGGGCCATGCGCGCTTCGACCACAATTTCAACGGGGGCAATGACAAGTTGTTCTTCAGTGTATTTCGCAATACAACACAAGGCGGCGTTGCAAACCCACGCCCCGCACTAGCCTATGTCAGCCCAAACTCCGATTGGTATGTGAAGGGAGATTATATCCATACCTTTTCAGCGCACTTTCTCAACGAAGCCGGCGTTACATGGATGCATCACCAGGGCGATCAGCCTGCGCCGCCAGGCGCGATTCTCCCGACTTTGCCTAATGCATATCCCGGAGGCTTAGGTGGAAGCTTCAGCACGTGGGGGCCTTCCGGGTGGGGGCAAAACGACTGGAATTGGCATGACGTAATCAGTTATGTCCACGGGAAGCACAATCTGCGCATGGGCAACGACGTCGACTTGCAACCGGGGTCCGCGAATTTTCTTGCCGGCCTTTCCCGTCCGACCTTCGCTTTTACCAATATCGTGGATTTCGCGGTGGACCGTCCTTACTACCAGAGCGGCCCGCTTGTCGATGTGCAGGACGGCACAAACGTTAAGGCGCTACCAGAAGTCGGCACGCAACTAATGGTGGCGCCTTTTGTGCAGGACGACTGGAAGGTATCAAAAAAACTGCTCCTGAACGTGGGTATCCGGTTTGACTATCTCGGTCATCTCGCATCATTCAATGAAGGAGATCCACTCAGCCCGGTCGATGTGTTTACGCCGGCAACTCAGGGTACACCGGAAGTGCGGATCGCGAACGGTGCAATGAAGATTCGTGCCGCAAACGGAGAGCAGACATACGATGCTATGTGGCGATTCGCGCCGCGTCTTGGATTTGCCTACGATGTTTTTGGAGATGGCACCACATCGGTCCACGGTGGCTGGGGCATGTTTAACGACAGGATCGGCGATAGCTCATGGTCAAACGTGAGCACTAACTCCCCGCGATTCGCCGACCCGACGATCAGCATTTATAACGCGGGAACCACACTCTCAAGCTTCTCTTACCAGTCAAGTAGCACAGGAGTTTCCGGGTTTCCAATTCCTCCCGGACTCACCTATCAAGTGGATCCGCGCGGGGGGCTGGTTGGAATTCGAACATCGGTAGCCGGAATGCAGCCGGACCTCAAGCCGGCCCTGGTTCAGGACTGGGCGGTCGGCATACAGCGAAGTGTGGGAAAGAGCATTGTGGTTGAGGCGGACTATTTTGGTACGAAGTCTGCCGATCTTTACTTCCAGACAGATTCGAATCGATATGCCGGCGACCTGATCGCAAACAAAGGAAATCTGGATCGGCTCAATCCAAGTTTTGGCGAGGTCCTCTACGGTCAAAGCATAGGCATAGCGAATGCGAATCTCGCTTCGTTCGCCATCTCCAAACGTTTCTCACGAGACTGGTCAATTCATGCGATCTATAACTACGGGAAGGCGCTTGACTACACCAGCAGCAACGACAATGGAGTTGGCAATGCGGAGAACGTCATTGACGTGAATAACCCGCAGAGAAACTATGGACGATCGGACTACGATGCGCGGCATAGAATTTCAGTCGATGGCGTGTGGAATATTCCGGGGGTCAGCGGGGGCGTGGTGCGCTACATTACGAGCGGATGGATGGTGTCTCCTGTAATCGTTCTGGAGTCCGGGCAGCCCTTTACCGTGTACACCTCTGCCCCTTATCCATCGGGCGACTTCAACGCGGATGGATTTAACTATGACGTACCAAACGTGCCGAGCTTTGGAAGCACTATCAGCACAAAACGGTCCGACTTTTTGAAGGGCGTGTTCCCGGTCAGCGCTTTTCCGATTCCAGCACTCGGCACGGAAGGGAATCTTGGGAGGAACACCTACAACGGGCCGGGGCTTGCGAATACCAACTTTGCTGCGTCGCGAACCTTCAAGCTACCATTCCTTGGCGAACAAGGGGGATTCCAGGTGAGAGGAGAGCTGCTCAATCTTTTCAATCGAGTCAATCTCGTGAACCCGGTGAGCGACATGTCCAACGGAGAATTTGGCCATTCCACCGACCAAAACCTCCCGAGACAAATCCAAGTGGTAGGCCGCATTCGGTTCTGAAGCTTCGACACGCCGCTGCCGCCTTGATTCTTCGCTTATACTGGGCCGCAGCGGATTTTGCTTCAGGAGTTGCCGTTCATGGGAAGGTTTATCATCTCTTTGCTCTACCTGATGTTCTTTCTTTCCCCACCGGCGCATGGCGAAGATGATTCCACACTTCGCCATGCGGCGGCCGCCGCAATTTCGTCGGGCCATTTTGGGGACGCGCTCAAGACTCTCGACCCGCTCCTGAAAGCGCATCCGCTGGATCCGTCGCTCTGGACTCTCCGTGGACTTGCATTCGATGGCTTGGGGCAGACTAAGGAAAGTCTGGCGAGCTTTGACCGGGCACTGTCGATCGACAAAGCCTTTCCGCCCGCTCTTGAAGGCGCCCTGCAGTCGACTTATCTGCATGGCGACCCGCGAGCTTCGCAATACGCGCAAAGACTGCTTGCAGTTGCACCGGACAATGAAGTGGCAAATGCCATGGCCGGGGCGATGGCATATCAATCGCACGACTGCAACAAATCCGCAGGCTACTTTGGGCGGAGTAAAGATGAAGTTTATCGAGACCAGAGCGCTCTGAGTGAGTTTGCGGACTGCCTGCTGCAAATGAAAATGAGTAATCAAGCCGTTCAAGTGTTGACCAAGGGGTCGCAGGCGCATCCGGAAAGCATTCAGCTTAGATACAATCTGGCGCTGGCTGAACTTCAGGATCATAACCCGGCGGAAGCGGTGAGAGTGTTGGCTCCGTTCTCTGAAGAAAAAGATACCGTGCTATTGAATCTTCTTGCGTCCGCGTATGCTCAGGCCAGCATGCCGGACGACGCGTTTCGGGTGCTGGAACGTGCAATCGCAGTCGATGAGAAGAATGAGTCAAACTATCTTGACCTTGCCGTCCTTTGTCTGGATCACAACCAGGAGAATTGTGCTGTGTCCGCTGCAACCGCGGGGATAGCGCAGATTCCGCAGGCCGCATCTCTCTTTCTGATCAGGGGCGTGGCATATGCGCAGCTCGATCAATACGACAAAGCGGAAAGCGACTTCGAAACCGCGGCTCGGATTGAACCGAACCAGCCACATAGCGCTGTGGCAAGAACATTCTTGTACTCAAATCGGAACCAGGTCGATAAGGCGCGAGAGTTGCTCACTAACCAACTCAGAGTAACGCCCAATGATGCAGTAACAAACTTTCTGTTGGCGGATCTCCTCGTCCGATCCGGCGCCGAGCCGGGAAAGCCCGAGTTCAATCGTGCGCAGGCTGCGCTCGCGATCTCCTTGAAAGCGAGACCTGATTTAGCCGAGGCCCATATCCTGATGGCCACAATGCTCGACCAGCAGAGCGATCCTTCAGGAGCTCTCGATCACATAGAATCGGCGCTCAAGGTCGAGCCGGATAACCGGTCAGCCCTCAACCAGAAGATAGTTCTGCTGCGCCAGCTGCACCGGAACGGTGAACTGAAGGAAGTTGTAGAGCATTTGAAGACGGTGCTCAATCGAGAATTAGAGCAGCAGAAGGATCCAGCTCAAGTGCGAGTCGCGCCGCGGGCTCCTGACCAATAGCGAGGTCTCGATCCAGGATGGGCAGCAAGCGTTATGTGTTGATCTTTGCCGGGCTCGCCTTCGCCTTTCGCCTGGTTTTCAAGATTGCTAATGGAGTGCCGGATTGCTTGCTTGGACGTGCCACAGAATGGCGGAGTTTCAAAGATGTTTCGAGAACGATGTGCTTTGCTGGACCTGCATCCCCTTGTACCCGGTCAACCAGAATTTGAGCGGCATTGGTACCCAACTGGTATCCCGGCTGATACACAGAGGACAAAGAGGGATTCGTCATTTCGGCGAGGTCAAGATCGTCAAAACCCATAATCGATATGTCTTCAGGGCAGCGGAGACCCGCTTCGCGGAGGGCTAGCAAGGTTCCGAGGGCAATCATGTCATTGCCGGCGAAGATGGCCGTTGGGCGAGGAATCAGGCGGAGAAGAATCATGGTCTTCGAGTAGCCGCCCTGCTTATCGAAGGTGGTTTCCTGAACGTACTCCGGAGCGAGGTGCAATTTGGCCTGGCGCAGGGCGCGCTTAAAACCGTCAAGACGATCCTGCGCGTTGGTCAAATGGAGAGGCCCTGTGATCGTTGCAAGATGCTTATGCCCTAACTGAAGGAGGCAGCGTGTCGCATTGTATGCCCCCTCTTCATTGTCGGCGGTAACACTATCGCCGCTCCAGTTTCTCGGAAGGCGATCGATGCATACAACGCCAGTGCCCGCCTTGCGATAGGATTCAGCCTGCGTTGTGAGGTCGCTGAATTTCGAGGGTATGACGATGAGGCCCATGGGCAGATAGGTTCGTAGCTGATTCAGGTGGACCAATTCCTTGGAATGGTCGTTGTCGGTGTTGCAGAGAATGAGGCGATAGCCGTTCGAGAAGGCCACGTCCTCTGCGCCACGGACCACCGCAGGGAAGAATGGGTTAGTGATGTCCGGGATAATCATGCCGATCATGTTGGTCTTATCGCGCCTGAGGCCCCGAGCGAGTTGACTCGGCTGATAGCCGGCGGCTTGAACAGCTTCAAGGACGCGTCGCCGCAGGGGCTCCCGAACGCGAGCGGAGTCATTGAGAACATGGGAGACCGTGCCGAGTGAGACACGGGCCATCTTCGCGATCTCTATCATGTTAGCCATAACATGTTCCGCGTGGTTCCAGGTTCGCCTGGATTAGAATGCGATTCTACACAAGCATCTTCTTGAGTATACCGGAGCATAAAACCGTTTTTCATGGCGAGCGAGAAGTAAGACAGTCCCGAATAGTGCACCCAAAATGACTCGATACGACTCAGCATCTGCGCGGCGCAGGCCTCGAAATCACACCTGCGAATTTATGCCAGAGACGTCACTGGATTGTTCATTCGCGGAGAGGCTCGCGGAATGGAAATTGATCTTGACAGAAATATGCGCTGCAGAATAAAGTGATCTTGTCATTACTTGAAAGGTTTCAAGAACGCGACTTTCCACTCTCCAGCCAAGGCGCGAAAGTTACCACATATCGCGCGGGGTTCCTGTTGGCTTATGTGCTCGATGCCGGGAGTTAATGCATGTATCAGCCGGAAACATACGCCGCTTCACTCCTTTTCATGGTGATCAGCATGCTTTGCTGGGGATCGTGGGCGAATACGTTAAAGCTCTGCCCCGGCTATCGATTTCAACTGTTTTATTGGGACTACGTTATTGGCCTGATTGGGGGAGCTATTTTCTGGGGCTCAACGCTCGGCAGCTTTGGTTCTACCGGCATGCCGATTTATGCGGAGATGATGAATGCCGGGCATACTCATATCATTTTGGCAGTGGCGGGCGGAGTCATTTTCAACATTGCAAACTTACTGCTTGTGACCGCGATCGATATAGCCGGACTCGCAGTGGCATTCCCAATTGGAATTGGGCTTGCGCTGGTGGTAGGGGCGGCGGGAAATTACCTGGTCTCGCCAAAGGGAAATCCGCTGCTGCTTTTTGGCGGAATCGCGCTCGTGGTCGCGGCAATCGTGTTGGATGCAGCGGCATACAGGTTGCGTGAATCGAGCCGCCGCGCAATGAGCCGGCGAGGCATCGTCATCAGCCTTATCTCAGGTCTGACGATGGGAGCGTTCTACCCATTTGTTTCAAAATCAATGACGGGCCAGAGTGCACTGGGGCCATATGCCGCATTGGCGTTCTTTGTGTTGGGCGTGGCGCTTTGCGCCATTCCGGTGAATTATCTTCTGATGCGGGTACCGCTGGATGGCAGTGCGCCTGCTGCAATGAGGGGTTATGCGGGAGCTCCCGCAGCCTGGCATTTGTGGGGAGTTCTGGGCGGGATGATCTGGTGCACCGGCGCAGTTTTAAACTTTGCCGCCGCGCACGCGCACCTTGTTGGACCTGCCGTGTCGTACTCGATTGGCCAGGGTGCGACGATGATCTCAGCGTGTTGGGGCGTCTTCATCTGGTGCGAGTTTTCGGCTGCGCCATTCCGTGCGAAAAAGCTCCTTGCATGGATGTTCGTTTTTTTTGTTTGCGGGCTGACGGCAATCGCGCTTGCCCCCATCTTTGCATGAGCCATTTAGATCCGCGCCTTCATTCTCAGGAGAATTGAATTGTCAGGGCAGAAACCAATCGTTGTCGTCGGCAGCATCAATATGGACCTGGTGGCTCTCACGGAGAGAATTCCGGTGGTGGGAGAGACCGTTTTGGGCACGGACTTTCAGGTCCATCCTGGCGGAAAAGGCGCAAACCAGGCTGTTGCTGTGGCACGGCTTGGGTATCCGGTGCAGATGATCGGCAGGCTGGGCAACGATGTGTTCGGCAAGCAACTGAGGACGCATCTCTATGGTGCAGGAGTAGATGTATCCGGTGTAGCAACGAGCGAGGAAAGCTCAGGCGTCGCAATGATTGTTGTCTCCGGCGAGGGAGAGAATTGTATCGTTGTGGCCCCGGGGGCCAATGCGCAAGTAACTCCCCATGACCTGGAGTCGAATCTTGAAACCATTCGCAGGGCAGGTGTTGTTCTTACGCAATTGGAGACTCCGCTTGAGACCGTCGAGTGCCTCGCGCGAATTTGCACGCGTGTGGGCGTCCCGCTGATTCTCGATCCAGCACCTGCCCGGGAGCTGCCGCGTGAAATGTTCCAGCATATTGAATGGTTCACGCCGAACGAGACAGAAGCCGCCTTCTTTGCGGGAAACGGAACCAGGCACACCGGCGCGGTGGAAGCGGAACAATTGGCAAATGCGATCCTTGGCATGGGAAGCCGCGGAGTTGTGCTCAAGATGGGCTCGCGTGGCGCTTACATGGCCTCCCAGGAGGGTATCAGGGAGTCGGTCGCTGCATTTCCGGTGAAAGCGATCGACACGACCGCTGCCGGGGACGCTTTCAATGGCGGTTTCGCAACAGGTATGATGCTCGGAAAATCTCCCGCGGAGAGCGCGCGTTTCGCTGCAGCCGCGGCTGCCATTTCAGTGACCCGTTCCGGCGCGCAGCAGTCGATGCCTGTAATGTCCGAGGTCGAGCACATGATCAAACGGAGTGGCTCGAAATCATGAGGACGTTGGTTGATCGGAATCTCATGCTACGTTTCAGGTGAACACCCTATTGGATTCTGAATCGAGGAATCTGCCGGAGAATTATCGATGGCAGGTAGGAAGTGGACTTGAAAGGGATCGTACCCCGCAGGTTCCAGCAAATCTGCAAGGCAATAAGAATCCATCTGAGGACAATGCGGCGATGAAAGTAAAGACCTATTGCAGTCTGACAATCCTGGCACTGACCATTTCGCTGGGAGGAATCGCGCAGGATACGCACTACGATCCACGAGGGCAGCAAATTCCACCGCCGACCTGCTTAACGCTCAGAGGTGCGTGGGAAGGGGGACACATTCCCTGCACACCCTTCACCCATCAGGAATGGTTGGCGGATATAACGCACTGGCGCGCTGAACGGCGAATCCGAATTGGTTACGATGGCTCGCGCTATGAACTGCCCGCGCTCCGATGGACGCAGTCCAGCTTTATTCAGCCGCAGATGATGGTGCATGACAGGTACTTCTATGATCCGATTGGCGGCAAGTACACGGTTGACCGGTATTTGGACGACCTCGACAAGCGATATGGCGGAATTGACGCGGTTCTGATCTGGGCAACTTATCCAAACATGGGAATCGACGATCGCAACCAGCAGGACATGGTGCGTTCCATGCCGGGTGGTGTGGAAGGCCTTAAGCAGGTGGTCGCCGACTTTCATCGGCGCGGCGTGAGAGTTCTATTTCCGATGATGATGTGGGATGAAGGAACGAGAGACCCGGGGGGCTCCTGGCCCGATGCAATTGCCGCATTCATGAAAGAGATTGACGCCGACGGCATCAACGGAGACACGCAGGATGGGGTCCCATTGGCGTTTTCACTGGCGGCGGACAAGACAGGTCACCCACTTGCATTTGAGCCTGAAAATGGACCTCAGGATGAATCTCTCGCGTGGAACGTGCTGACATGGGGGCAATATCAATTTCAATTTGTTCCAACGGTCGACAAATACCGTTGGCTTGAACCCCGTCACGAGGTCAATATTCAGGGCCGCTGGAATCGCGACAAGACAGACGATTTGCAGTTTGCTTTCTTCAATGGGGAGGGTTGGGAAAGTTGGGAAAACGTATGGGGTATCTGGAACGGCGTGACCCCCCGAGATGCCGAGGCTACGCGGCGCGTGGCAACCATCGAGCGCGCAGTCGCGCCTTTCCTGGTCAGCCAGGGATGGGAGCCGCTCTACCCCATGCACATTTACGGCGTATTCACGAGCCGCTGGCCGTTGGGGGACCAGACACTTTGGACGATTGTGAATCGAAACGAATACGACGTGACTGGGCGTCAGATGACAATACCCTATAAACCGGGGATGCGGTACTTCGACCTCTACCATGGCATCGAATTGACTCCGGCTCAAGAAGGTGAACAGTCGGTGCTCGCATTCACGATGGATGCGCATGGTTATGGGGCAATCCTTGCCATGCCCGGCGAGCCTGACGCCCAAATGCAGGAACTTATGGCAAAGATGAGAGTGTTGACGGCAAAGCCTCTATCTCTTTTCTCCCATGAGTGGAAGCCGCTGACCCAGCAAATGGTCGAAATTCCACCGTCGAAGGCATCCAATACTGTTCCAGAGGGAATGATTCATATCGACGGCGGTGATTTTCTATTTAGAGTCGAGGGCATTGAAACCGAGGGCTTGAACGATGTTGGCGTCGATGTGCAGTATCCATGGGAGGATATTGCGAGGCGCTACCACGAGCATCGAATGCAGATCAAACCGTTTTACATCGACAAGTATCCGGTGACAAATGCGCAGTTCAAGAGATTTGTCGAAGAGTCCCACTATCACCCGCATGACGATCAAAATTTCCTGAAGGACTGGAAAGGGGGTACGTATCCAGAAGGCTGGGCAAACAAGCCGGTTACGTGGGTGTCTCTCGAGGATGCGCGCGCGTACGCCGCCTGGGCCGGGAAACGGCTTCCCCATGAGTGGGAGTGGCAGTATGCGGCACAGGGCAACGACGGGAGAAGATTTCCGTGGGGAAATTGCGATTGGCTGGCGCCAGTCCTCAGCGGTGGGCCGCTGGCGTGTCCCTGGCAAAGCGATCCGAAGGATGCTCCTGCGCCGATTCCTGACAAAGGGCGCGTGATGCTTCCCGCCAGCGATGTCGATGCGCATCCGCAAGGTGCGAGCCCTTTCGGTGTAATGGACATGGTGGGGAATGTGTGGCAGTGGACCGATGAGTTTGTCGACGAGCATACGCGCGCCGCGATAGTACGCGGCGGAAGCCACTACCAACCGCAGGGGTCTATTTGGTATTTCCCGCAGGCTTACAGAAACGATCAACATGGCAAACTGCTTTTGATGGTGCCAAGCTACGATCGTTCTGGAGCGCTCGGATTTCGCTGTGTGAAGGACGCGGAATGATGCCAAAGATTCCGGCTCGCCTGATTAAGAAGATATTCTTCTCAGCGTTCCTGTTGATTGTTCCATCGATTTCCGGCCAGGGACGCCGTTGTGAAAGGTTGAAGGAGCTTTCCATTCCCAACACCAGTGTTGTCGTAGCCCAAACCGTGTCCGCAGACGCCTTTCGTCTATCCGAGAGCTCTGATGCCGAGATCGCTCAAGGAAAGCCGTTCAAAGATCTCCCGGCATTCTGCAGGGTACTTCTGGTGATAGCACCAGCGGTTGGCTCTAAGATCCCCGTGGAGCTTTGGATGCCTGTCAGCGGCTGGAATGGCAAGTTCCTCGGCCAGGGAAACGGAGGTTTTGCCGGGGAGATCGATTTCCGGAGCCTTGCCCAGGCAGTGAAGCTTGGCTACGCCAGCGCCTCGACAGATACCGGACACGCATCCTCGTTTGTTAGCGCTGAATGGGCGCTGGGTCATCCACAGCAGGTCATCGATTTTGGCTACCGTGCAATCCACGAGATGACGTTGAAGTCCAAAGCCATTCTGCAGGTCTTTTATCCGAGCCCGCTCCAGTATGCATATTTCGCGAGTTGTTCCGACGGAGGCCGGGAAGCCCTGATGGAAGCGCAGCGCTTTCCGTTGGACTATGACGGGATACTGGCCGGCGCTCCCGCGTACAACTGGACGCGGCTCATGACGAATGCCGTTTCGAGCACGCAGGTACTTACGTCCAACCCGGCAAGTTACATTCCGCCTTCCAAGCTTCAGGCTATTACCAAAGCTGTGCTCACAGCTTGCGACCGGATCGACGGGGTGGCCGACGACATCTTGAACGATCCTCGTCAGTGCAGGTTTGATCCTGCCGCGCTGCGTTGCAAAGGAGAGGACACGGAAGAATGCCTGACGGAGCCGCAGGTCACGTCGCTTCGCGCGCTCTATTCCGGTGCCCACGACGCCGCGGGCAAACTTGTTTATCCGGGTTATCCGGCAGGCGGAGAACTCGGGGAAGGAGGGTGGGCCGTTTGGATTCTTGGCTCTCCGTCACACCAGAGCCTGATGCAAATGTTCGGCACGCATTACTTTGCCGACATGGTCTACGAAGACCCGCACTGGGATTACAAGACATTCAGCGTAGACCAGGGATTGGCCGACGGGCTGAAGAAAACCGCAAGCATTCTGGATGCAACAGACGCGGACCTGCGACCATTTGCGAAGAGGGGCGGCAAACTCATCCTGTATCACGGATGGAGCGACCCGGCTATCTCAGCGCTGAGTACCGTTGACTACTATGACGAGGTTCGCAACACCGTGGGCCCGGCAACAGAGGATTCCTTTCTTCGCCTATTTATGGTTCCAGGGATGCAGCACTGTGGACAGGGGCCTGGACCGAACAGCTTCGGCCAGGCTGGACCGCTGTCCGCGTCCGGTCCTGATGATGCGCAGCATGACATTATCCTCGCGCTTGAAGGATGGGTAGAAAATGGCATCGCGCCGGAGGCGGTAATCGCTGCCAAATTTGACGGGGAAGGCGCGGCCAGGAGAATCACGATCACACGGCCGCTCTGTGCTTATCCAAAGGCCGCGCGGTACAAAGGAAGCGGCGACACCGGGCAGGCCGCGAGCTTTGCATGCGCGCCGGAGCAATAGGTTTAATCCGTGGGAGCGCCTATCTAGCGTCAGATGACCTGTGCCTCGCCAAATCTCCATCCGGGCGCAAAATGAGCGTGAGACAAGACGTTGAAAGTTGTTATGAAGACAGTTTTCGGGTGGGAATGAGGTGTTCGATGACCGAGGAGCGCATGGAAACCGCAGAGATGCGCAATGCGTGGAGTCGGAAGGCTCACATCTCCCTTGGTTGTTGCTCGCTTGCATTGAGTATTTATCGAGAATCTGACTCAAGCGGCCAAATCGTAGCGATGATGCAGACCGCCGAGCCTGGGTGCGGATTCGACTCTGTAACCTGGACAGGGTTTCTTCGCCACACCACGACCAGCGGGCGTCCCCTTGGCCAGCGCGAGATGCGTCCGGTCCTCGTGGTAGTAGCGAACGTATTCAGTCATTAGGCGTTTCAGATGGCGCGCATTGAGTACGATCACATGGTCGAGCAAATCCCGTCGGCAGTTGCCTACCAGCGTTCAGCTACTCCATTCTGCCATGGGCTTCGGAAGCTGGTTCGCTTGGGATGGATGCCAAAGCTCTTTACAGTTTCGATCACTTCGTTGTTGAATTGCGGGCCGCGATCAAAACTCAGGTATCCGGGGACCGAGTCGTACGAAAATGCCTCGCGCAATTGCTGAACGACCCAGGCGCTCGTTGGGTGTTTGGCCACATTGAAGTAAAGAATGCGCCGCCGATCATGCCCGATGACGAAAAAGCAGTAGAGAACGCCGAATGTGAGCGTGGGGACGGTGAAGAAATCCATCGCGGCAATGGCCTCGCGATGATTGCTCAGAAACTCAGCCCATCGTTGTGCCGGCTCAGGCCTTCGAGGAGCTTTCCTCATCCAACGCAGCACCGTTCGCTCCGAAACGTCGAAGCCCAGCATTTTCAATTCACCATGAATGCGCGGCGCACCCCAAGTTTGGTTCTCTGCGACCATGCGGAAGATGAGATCGCGCAATTCTTTACTGACCGGTCTCCTTCCTGCACGCGCTCGACGTCGCGAGAGCCACGACCAATACAACCTGAACCCTGCCCGATGCCAGCGAACAACTGTCTCCGGTTGGACCAGAACCAGCACTCGCTTCCATCCCGGCCAGAACCGCAAGATCACCCAAAACAGCTTGTCAGGAGCGGCGAACCGAGGCTGAGGATATTTCTGTTTCAAAACTGCGAGCTGTTGCCGAAGAGCCAGGTTTTCCAAGAGCAGGTCACGACGAGAGCGAAAAAAGCGAGCAGAAAAGATCGACAGAAGCC
>Ga0364860_10553_pt1 | contig 21290 bp, 13 predicted proteins | sample ExccelAu500001D4_FD_206916 | JGI IMG/M metagenome (GOLD analysis project Ga0364860, IMG submission 206916) | Enriched cells from Trout Bog Lake Hypolimnion, Wisconsin, USA - BchlTB.Aug20.5000.01 .D4 | ecosystem: Environmental > Aquatic > Freshwater > Lake > Hypolimnion/Profundal zone | place: USA... | reverse complement strand
GTATAAGATGATGTAGTTTTTTTTATCGTTCCCTTTGCCAGACTTGCATAAAAAAAGCCCCGGATCCGGGGCTTTTTCATTTTCTTGATTTTTTATTAATTTTTCAGCAATTTCTGAACAGTAATTTTATTACCCGCTTCATCATAAACCGAAATGAAATAAAGACCGTCATTCAGCGACCTGATATCAATTTCTGTTGCATCATCCTGCACAAGTACCATTCGTCCTTCAAGGTCCCTGATTTCTGCGCGTACCTTGGCAGAATATTGGATATTAACCAGGCCATTCGATGGGTTCGGATAGATTAATACACCATTACCGCCGGTTACATTATGCACACCCACCTGGCTTATATTGTACTGGTATACCAGCGAAGTTCCTGTACATCCGTTACTGTCAGTTACTACCACCCAGAAATAATCAGTTCTCGATGCGGCTATGCTTGCTGCGGTTGCTCCGTTTATCTTGCCGCTGCTGCTGTCATACCACTGATAAGAAGCAAAGCCCGGTGTTGCATATAAAGTTGAAGCCAGCCAGTTGTAGGTAATCACCGGCACTGGTGCCACATCTACCGAAACTGTTTCTGTAAAATAACAACCTGTAGCGGGAAGTGTGTACCTGATAGCTGCATTTCCGCCGGATACCGCAGTTACTACTCCAAATGAATCAACTACAGCAACTGATGGTGTTACACTGCTCCAAAGCCCGTATGGCGACGCATCAGATAACGTATCCTTCCTAAGTGGGCAGATAACTCTGCTCCCAAGTATGGTATCTGGTAAAGGATTAATAGTAACCGTGGTCCACACACTGCATCCCGGTGATATGGTATAATAAATATCCACTGTATCTGCTGCCAATCCTGTTACAGCACCGCTTGCTGGGTCAACTGTTGCCACCCCCGGATTGCCACTTGTCCACCAGCCCGGTGTTGTTCCGTTGGTAAGTGTTGTCGATGGCTGAGGTTGTGAACTCGTACCCGCACAAGCGGTAAATGTGCCCAATATCGGACCGGGATAGGAAACCACATAAAACGGAACAGTTGTTGTGCAACCAGTTACCGGCAATGTATAGGTAATGGTTGCTGTTCCGGTAGTGAGTCCGAATACCCGTCCTGAATCAGAAGTTATTATGGCCACCGTTGGTGAGCCTAAAGGAGGCGGAGATATAGTCCATGTGCCACCTCCTACTATATCCGTTACATACCTGTTCGAGCCCACACATACACTGTCAGTCCCGGCTATAAGTGCCAGCGGGTTTATTGTCATTGCCCAGCTTACCGTACAGCCGCATGCCAGTGTGTAATATATAGTACATGAGCCCATCCCTGTTCCGGTAACTTCTCCCGCTGCATCTACTGTTGCTTTCGTATTATCCGAACTGCTCCAGGTACCTCCTGCCGCTGTAGGGGTCAGCAATAAAGAATCCCCGCTGCATACATTATGGGTAAGGCCACCAATCGCTGCTACTGTTACAGTAACAGACGATGCACAGCCGGTAGATGAAAGCGTATAAGATATTGTAGAGAAGCCCGCTGCGATCCCCGAATCTATACCGCTGGTTGAGCCTATCGTTGTAATTGAAGTTACCAGGCTGCTCCATGTCCCGCCTGGTGTAGAATCATGTAAAGTAACTTTGCTGCCGGGGCAAACCGATGTATAACCTGTTATCGGTAATGGCAAGGGGTTTACTGTTATTACCTTGGTTGCAGAAGTTGAACCGCAGGAAAGCGCTATGGAATAGGTTATGGTATCCACTCCTGCGCTTACACCGGTAACAATTGCAGTAACAGGGTCAATAATGGCTATCAGAAGATTACTGCTGGTCCATGTGCTTGTACCATAAATGCCCGGCACACTGCTGGTCGGATCTGCAAGAGTGGTAACTGCACCTATACACACTGAATCCCAGCCTGTGATTACACCACTGGATGGTGGCACACATATCGGCGTAATAATTACTACTCCGTTGCCTGTATTGCCTACGCTGTTTGCCTGTGGTGCACCACCGTTATACGAGCCGCCGCCGCCACCGCCGTAAAAGGTGCCCGATGTACCGGCCCCGCCACCACTGTATCCGCCGCCGCCGCCACCATATCCATTTGTGCAATCTGCCTCGCCGCCGCCGCCGCCGCCAAAACCACCTGGCCCTACAAACGAGGTATTCCCTCCTGCAGTTCCTCCAGTTCCGCCACTCAGGGGTTTAATACCACCTGTAGCATTGGTACATAACCAAATACCATTATTGCCATTGGTCAGCCATCCGCAGCCTCCGCCCGAATAATAGGCATAACCCGTAGGCGAAGTTGCCCCGCTGCCTGCTGTACCGCCGCCGCCGTAGGTAGCGCCGCCGCCGCCGTTGGTACCGTTGGCAGTAGTTACCGCATTTATTCCGTTAGCGCTATAACCTGCACCGCCGCCGCCGCCTGCCGCCATCAGCAGAACATTACCCGCTGTAACATCCCATACAAATGAACCGCCACCGCCGCCGCCGGTATAGTTAAGCGCTGAGGTTGTTTGGCCTCCGCTTATTATCTTAAGTAAATGTCCTGGTGTAGCCGTAAATGTTCCGGTCATAATTGCACCCTGGCCGCCGGTATGTCCCAGACCTGCACCACCCTGAGCGCCTTTTGCTGTAATAGCAAGCGAATAAACGCCTGCTGGTACAGTATACGTGGCTATAGCCCCGCTATACGTAAATGTGGTAGGTGTGGCTGCAACCCTGAGGTTATGCCCGATAAGTATTACTAGTAAGGGGAAAAGGTATTTGTAAACTTTTTTCATAATAAAACAATTACGTATTTTCAGAGATTGTTAAAACTAAATGGATGCTACTCAATTTTGTACCGAAAATACAGGTTATTTATCCAACTATCAAAATATAAGCAAAAATATATTTTTCCTCCCCTTTTGTATTAACACCCGGTTACACTTTAATAAGAAAAACAGGCCATTAATAGCAAAAGAGGCCGACTTCAACTGAAGACAGCCTCTTTTGCTATTATAATAATTTTCACCTTAACTTACTATTCCTTAATCAGTTTCTGAACAGAAACCCGCACTCCATTTTCGTCATAAAGCGAAATTACGTATATACCGGCCGGCAACATATGTATATCAACCTCCGATGTCTTTTTCTGTTCTATCAGCTTCTTGCCATCCATAGTTTCTATTATCGCATCAACCGGTATAGTAGATTGAATATTGACTTTGTCATTTGCCGGATTAGGATAAATCCTGGTAGTTGCACCATTACTTATATTCTTCACTCCCACCATTGAAAGGTCATAATGAAATGGCAGCGAGGCCCCTTTGCAGCCGTTACTATCAGTCACCACTACAAAATACCATGTATCAGTCGATGCGGCTATTGATGAAGAAATCGCCCCTGGTATCAACCCTACAGTACTGTCATACCACTGATAATGAGCATATCCTGTTGTGGCATAAAGTGTCGCATCTATCCAGTTATACGTAATCGCGGGCACTGGCAATGGATCAATCGTTACAATTTTGGTCTGATAACATCCGGTTATTGGAAGTGTATATTGGATGATAGCATTACCTGATGCCAGCAGAGCTGTAACCACGCCGAAACTATCCACCACCGTAAGCGTTGGTGTTATGCTGCTCCATCCGCCATATGGCGTGATATCAGATAATGTGTCTTTATTCCCGGGGCAAATAACGTCTCTGCCCGTAATCGGCGCCGGCAGCGGATTAATAGTTATCGTCATCTGTATAGTGCATCCCGGTGCTACTGTATAATAGATATCTGCTGTGTCTGCGGCTACTCCCGTCACAATACCGGTAGCGCTGTCTACAGTTGCTACCCCCGTATTCCCGCTTGTCCACCAGCCGCCCGCAGAAGCGTCTGTTAGTGCTGTGGTTGTCAGTGGGCATGCGATCATAGCCCCCAGAATGGCTGGCGGATAAGGTATAACCTGGAAAGGAGCTGTAGTCATACAACCGGTAGGTAAGATATACGTAATAGTCGTGATCCCAGCAGCAACTCCATATACCCGTCCTGAATCCGACGTAACAGTTGCTGTTGTTATGTCATTTGAGCTCCATGTTCCACCGCCTACTATATCTGTAAGATACCTGTTGGCACCTATACATACACTGTCTGTTCCTGCAATCAGGGCCAGTGGGTTTACAGTTAGCGCCCAGGTTGTAGAGCATCCCGATGGCAGGGTATAAATTACCATGGCCGTTCCCATCGCTATCCCGGTTACTTCACCGGTTGCATCCACTGTTGCAATTGAGGTGTTGCTTGTCGACCAGGTGCCGCTTGGCGCAGTCGCTGTTATTAATATTGAATCAGTAGCACATACCGTATGAGTCGCTCCGCTCAGCGCAACTACGGTAACCACTGCTGTAGCTGCGCAGCCGGTTGAGGTCAGTGTGTAAGAAATAGTTCCATAGCCGCTGCTGATACCGGTTACAATGCCGGTTGCCGAACCTGCGGTAGCTACTGCAGGTATAGTACTCGACCATGTTCCGCCGGCTGTAGTATCATATAGTGTTGTTGTACTTCCGGGGCAGAGGCCCATACTGCCAAATATAGGAGAGGGCAACGGATTTACTGTTATAGCTCTGGTCACTGTGGCACTGCCGCAGCTCAGTGTAATGGAATAAGTAATTGTATCAACACCCGGCGATAAACCAGTTACAACTCCTGTTACCGGATCAACTAGGTCAATTAATGGATTCCCGTTGGTCCATGTACCACCAATCGTACCTGTCGGATCAGTCAGCGTTGTAGTTGCACCAACACATACCGAAGACGCACCAACAATAGCGCCTCCCGTAGGTACAGCACATATTACATGAATAATCACCTCACCGTTTCCGGTCTGATATCCGGTTGTCATAGTTACCGAAGTTGCTCCTGTTCCGGTACTGGATGAGCCGCCGCAACCGCCGCCTTTATAAGCTCCGCCAGCCCCATACCAGCCGCCGCCGCCGCCGCCGCCAAAGTAGGTTGGATAGGCATTTCCACCAAATCCAAATCCCCCCGGTGTTCCGCTTGATGCACCTGATGAACCTGCTGCCCCTCCTGCTGTAGGCGTGCCCGGCCCTCCTTCAAAGGCTGCGGTGTATGTACTGCAATCAGTTCCAAGTCCACCTGTAGTGTTTCCTCCTGAGCCTCCGTTATCGCTGCTGCAGTCAAAGGCCCCGCCGCCGCCACCACCTGCGGTCACTAACCGGCTGTTGAGCGCAGCAAAAGTATTACCTGATATTAAGCGCACATCGCTTGCTGCACCTCCTGCCGAGCCTCCATCACTGTTGCTCCCGTTTCCGCCATTGGCGCCACCTCCCGAATTTAAGCCGCCTGCAGGAATTGGACCGCCGCAGCAAGCCCCGTCAGTACCTACCTGCCCAACATAAACATATAATAATTCTCCGGGAGTTACCGCCAGGGTACATTGCACCCTGCCGCCACTGCCACCTACGCCAAAACTGGGGTAAGAGCCTCCCTGGGCCCCGCGGCAATCAACGCCTATCGAAATAACTCCAGGGCCGGCTGTGTATGTTTGAACCGTTCCTGTATAACTATATGTGGTGGATTGAGCCAGAATTTTTCCGGCATAACTGCTTAATAAAAGAACCAGAGACAGGCATAGTAATCTGTAATTTTGTTTCATAATTAATCTATTGATAAAAGTTAAAAGAATAATGAGAAAAACCTTCCGGCTATTAATATTACACAACCAAATTAAGCATAATCCATGAATCTATCAAAAAAATCTTACCAAAGAAAATCATCAAAACATAATTTATTATTATATGCACAAAATATTTTTAGTAAATTCAATAAATATATTTTTAAATTTATTTTATAATTATGCTTCAATTAATTATTGTTTATTCCAATCAATTTTCCTTTTTATACCTACAGTCCTTATTAAACTCATTTATGACATGAAAAAAGCAGCACGGTTTAATACCCTTTTAAAACTAAAATAAGCTGCCTCATAGGCAGCTTATTAAAAAAATAAATTCCAGTACTGGCTATTCCTTCACAAACTTTTTCACAGACACCCTGTTCCCGTTATCATCATAAGCTGTAACAATATACATACCATTCGGCAAACTGCTTACATTAATATCTCTGGAATCAGCCTGTTCATAATATTCTTTCCCTTCCAGGCCCGTTATAACTATTTTTAGAGGAATCCCCGTTTCTATATGCAGCAAGGTAGATACCGGATTAGGTGAGATGATAATATCAGTAGGATAATTAACCATACCAACTCCTACACCCGTGAGTGCAAAAGCATTCGAAAACCCGCTGCAGCCATTCCCGTCAGTTACCAGCACTTTATAACTCCCGTTCGATCCGGGAGAATAGATATTACTATGTGCGCCAGGCACGCTGACCGTATTTTCATACCACTGATACCCGGCAAAACCAGCTGCTGTAGATAGTACTGATCCGTTATAGCTGATCGATGGTGTGGGTGGCGTATGAACAGTAACCGCTACCGAATTAGACACTACAGGACAAGATCCTGCTCCCCCCGAAATAGTTATCTTACATATATACTCACCGCTCGCACCCGCATTATACGCACTGTCTGTTGCACCACCTATCGATACACTATCCAGTTGCCATTGGTAGGTAATTGTTCCGGTTACCCCTCCCGTACTTGCATAAAGCCTCACATACTGGCCGGTACAGAATGACAAAGATGTGGCGTTAATAATTGTTCCTGTAATTCCGTCTACAACATTCACAACTGTGGAAGTAGTTACACAACTCAGCGCATTGGTAATACTCAAAGTATATGGCCCGGTCAGACTCGCATTATAAGCGGCTGATGTAGCGCCTGCTATGGGTACGCCTCCCAGGTTCCATTGATAAGTATATCCGCCACCGGCCGAACCATTCAGCACCACATTGCCTCCGGCACAAAAAGTAGTGGGGCCCGACGCGGTAATTACTGAAACTGGTGCCACCTGCACGGTAACCGGCGCATTAATACTGCATCCGGTAGGTAGTGTATAAAAAATTGAAGTAATTCCGGGGCCTGTACCGGATACATTACCCGAAACGATACCAACAGTTGCTATTGCTGTACTTCCACTCGACCATGTTCCGCCCGGATCAGTATCTGTATAAGGAATAGATACACCCTGGCATACAATACCTGCACCTGTGTTTATTGCTGCCGGCAACGGATTTACAGTTATAGTTGTTGTCACATCGCAACCTGAAGCTGGCATGGTATAGGTGAAATCAGCCAGTCCCGCCGATACTCCGGTTACAACAGCTCCCGCTATAGTTGCATAAGTTCCGCTTCCCGAAAAAACGCCGCCTGTTGTGGCATCCGACAAGGTAATAGTAGATCCGATACATACACTCGATACGCCTCCTATTGCCGCAGGCAATGCATTTACGGTTATTGGGTATAGTGCCTGGCACGATGTACCCGGATCTGTATAAACAATATTTAGAGATCCTGGAGCTACCCCGTTAACTGCACCGGCTGAACCTGTTGTGGCCATCGTAATATTGCTGCTGCTCCATGTACCTCCGGCATCCGGGTCGCTCAGTGTGATACTTGATCCCACACAAATCTGGTTGGTAGGCCCTGTTATAGCCGAAGGCAGGGCATTAACTGTTACATCCTGCGTTACAGGAGCGCATCCCGCCATTGTATAAGATATGGTAACTGAGCCAGTAGTCAGCCCGGATACTATACCCGTGCCGGTAACTGGGGCGATTATAGGATCAGTGGTAGCCCATGTCCCTCCTGGCGATGGATCTGTAAGCGATATGGTATTGCCAATACATACACTCGAACCGCCGCTGATGGGCCCGGGAGGATCATTGTCTGTAATAACATAGGTATTGACACAACCCAGCAGATCCGTATAAGTGATAGTAGAGGTGCCTGCGCTTATTCCGGTAAGAAGGCCTGAAGCGCTGCCTATAGTTGCTATTGATGGTGACCCGCTTACAAATGTGCCTCCTGCCGGGTTCCCTGCAAGCGCAAAATTCGATCCGGTACATATTCCAGGCCCTCCCGTAATGACAGGTAGCGGATTAAGGGTAACAACAGGCGATACTGCGCTGCCTGTACCGGCGCCCGATGCACAGGTATTGGTTACCGTAAGCGTATATACACCGGCTGAGGTCACTGAAGTTGTAAATGACGGATCAATCATTGTAGAGGTATAACCTCCCGGGCCAGTCCATGCCCATGTTAAGGTTCCTGTACCTGCTCCGGTTCCGGTAAGGTTCAGGGTCGCCCCTACGCACAATGGATTGGGTGCTGCAGACGCTGTGAGAACTGTAGGTGCAGGGCAATAATTTATTGCAAGATAAGGTGCATGGTTGGCTGTGGTTATAGTCGCTGTCGAACCTGTCTCTCCCGAAATGGTATAGACTCTCGCTGCTCCACCTGTAAAACATATAGAAACCTTGCTGCCTATATGGGCGTTTAAAAAAGTTGTAAGAGCAGCTGTGGTAGCGATCGTCTGGTTACCCGTAACGGTACCATAGGTAGCAGTCGAAACCGATGTTCCTGATGTTAATGCCGGAAAAAGAGTGGCAGCAGTGACTAAGGTGGATAAATCGCCGGCATAACCATAGGTATTCCAGCCCGACGGAACCCCTGATCCACCATAAGAGGTAGTGTAAAATCCAATGGTACACGTGTTGATCATTGATCCCGCAGGAATTGTTGATAAATCAAACACGGCATACCCACCTTGTGTGGCTGCTGTCGAAACAATGGTATTATCAGTACGTGTTGTTGATGTTGAGTTACCGGTTTTATACGTTCCGCCGGCCCCGTTTGCCCATAGCGTAACTGCAGTTTGCGAATAGGCTGCAACGCTGATACAACACAATAAAGAAAGAAAATAAATCTTTTTCATACTTATAATATAAAAATTGTTAACTATTTAGTTACCAGATTCAAAGCATCATTCCAGAATAAACCCATTTACTGGATTCAATCTTCATAGAATTAATAATTATTCTATTTTACGGAAAATTAGGAATATTTAATTGAAATAAAAAATACCTCATTGATTTTTTCCCGAAATACCCCGATTATTGCTTTTAGTTAATTTCTTCGGTCTATCCCCCAATACAATTTCTGACGTATGGTTTTCAGAAAATTATGCTCATCTGGCCGTACCAGCGATACCAGGAAATTTTCTTTTTTAACCGCAAGCTGCACAGTGCTCCTTATTATTTCAGTCCGTGCATCCAGCGTGCATAAAAACTGCTCTGTGCGCCCTTCTATTTCAAATGAGATCACATTATCATCCGGCACCACTATGGGCCGCGTATTCAGGTTATGTGGCGCTACAGGTGTTATTACAAAACTGGAGGTTTGCGGAAAAACAACCGGCCCGCCGCAACTAAGCGAATAACCCGTTGAGCCTGTTGGTGTGGCCACAATAAGTCCGTCTGCCCAGTAGGTATTCAGAAATTCCCCGTTCAGGTACGTATGAATTTTGATCATCGATGAGGTATCCTGCCGGTGTATGCTGAACTCATTCAGGGCAAAGGGCGTACTGTTGAACAACGGTACGCTCGAATCCAGGTGTATCAGTGTTCTTTTCTCCAGTGTATAAGAGCCCTTTGCCAGAGATAATATCGCGCCCTCCACCTCTTCTGCCGGAATAGCTGCCAGGAAGCCAAGACGGCCAAGGTTCACACCTATCAGCGGGATGTTGGAGTTCCCTACAAAACAGACCGAGTCCAGCATAGTTCCATCCCCTCCCAAGCTGAAAAACATATCCGTATTGGAAGGAAGGTCCTTTTTTGATGTAAAAAATCTCGGACTGATTATCCCGGGTATATGGCTCTGTATCCGCTCATAAAATTCCTTGTAAAATACCAGCTGTAGCTTATGCAGTTCCAGCAATCCAAGTATACTTTGAAGGATCGGGATGTCCTCCTTTTCAAACGTTCGGTTATATAATGCTACAAGCATGTTGAAAATGTCGTGAGATGTGACAGGAAATGAAACTTACAATATGCCTGGCAACTTTATAAATTGCAAGATCGGTTATTTAAACTGCTGTTTCAGTAATTCAGGATTTTCTAATAATAAGAATAACCTTCTTGCTTCTGCCACCTGCTCTTCAAGTCCGATGGTTTTACGAACTTTCGGTTTCTGGGCCGGTTTAATTGACTGATCTGTTTTCTTCTCTTTTTTATTGCTGATTAAGTTCATAATTAACTGCCTTATATTTTAACACTTAAATAGAAACCTGAATAATCTTTAGTTTATTGAATTTCTGAACAAAGGTACGGCCTTCTTTAATATTCATACCAAAGATATTGAAATTCATTGAAAAATCATCATAATACCTTCTCAAAATTTCGTTATACACTCTGTTCTTTTGTTCAGTGTTTCCCCTGAAAAAAATTACTCTTTCCGGAAATTCATTAGCGAAGGTTTTCGCACAGTAAATTGCTGTGCTTAATACTTTTACAACATCTCCATTATTTGTACTATCTGAAAAATTAACTGAACCATCTTCTAAAACAGTACCCAAAGACATATTATAAGCACCGTAACTATATTCAATTTCCCTGAACTCAACTTGTTTTAACAAAGATCTAATATCTGTACTCTGAAACTCAAAAATACACTTATCGGCGCGGGATATGTTATAAGTCTCGTTTTCCATTTCAAAACATAGAATACTTGCAATAATCAGGTTTTATCGTCACTCACTGTTAAAATGTAAATATAACCCGTTTTGATTCAAATGATTCCAGGCATACTCCAGCCTTATTTTTATATCGTATAGGGTTACCACATCTATTCCTGCGCCATAACTGTACAGGAACCGGTTGCTCAAAAAACTGTTCCCCGGTGAGGGGCTGGTGATATACCCTGCATCTGCAAATATTTTCGGATAAATCCTGAGCGGTATGGCTGTAAAATATTTTACCGGAAAAGACCACGTGCGGTTGAATATTTCCCGCTTAAAGTCAAAGCGCAGCAGCCCGTAGTTACTCCCATCTATAACATAGTACTCATATCCCCTCACATAGTCTGTCTGTGTCCCCAATCCGCCCCTGAAAAAATAGGGCTGGTCCTGCGGATACATTAACCTGCCCCGCAGCACAAATGAGTAGTACCAGCCAGGGGCAATGTTGCTGAACAGGCCCGCTTCAATAGTGGCATAGCTCTGAAAATCCAGTCCTTCAAATCCTTTGCGCACCACCCCATTACCCACCAGCTTAAACCCGTTGAGTGAATAATTCCAGTTATCAACTCCGTTATACTCATACCGGTAAAACAACTCCAGGAAACGCGCATGATTGCTTTTATTCGCATAATATTCCGGGTTCAGCTGCAGCAGCGTATCACTTACCCAATAGTCTTTATAATTGAGCTGAAACGTATGCTTCGAGGCATATGCAGGGCGATACACATAGCTCAGCCCTCCTTCATAGTTCCGCTGAATCACCGGGCCTGAATAGGCTCCCGCATAAACAAGTTTATTCGAGTCTGTATTGTAGTATGCCTGCCTGCTTTGCGATACACTGAACCATACACCCACGCCGTTGGTCTGCCCTTTATTCACATAGGGCCGCATATAGCTGATGCCCAGTTTTTGGGTATACCCCTCCTGCACAGTAACTGCCAGCGATTCAAGGTTTCCCCTGAAATTTTTATCCGTAAGCGTCAGCCCGGCGCTTGCCCGCCGCACATCGTGGTTTTCCTTTACCCACCAGGTATTCAGGTTCCGGTCGGCAAACTGTATGGTTATGGAGGGCAAAATAAACCATCGTTCTTTCACTTTTATATGCCACACAATACTGCTGTCCTTATCCGGGGTCACATCCTGGTCTACCTCATTAAATAGCTGCAGATTAAACAACCGCAACTTGATTTCCTCCTTCATATCCGCAATAGAATCCCTGCTCACCATATCTCCCTCATGTATGGCTATTTCCCGCATTATTACCCCGCTCCGGGTTATAGTGTTGCCTTCAATGAGTATCCTGGCAATAGTTACGCGGCTACTTAAAACCACCTCCTGAGGTAAAGATGTTTTATCCTGGCCCCGGGCCAGAACAGCAGATATAATCAGCAAAACGAGATAAATATATTTCATCAATACCCCCGCAAGATAATACAACTTGGAGCAACCTATATTTTGCATTTTACACACAGGCACTGCAATTTGAATAATAAATGCGCACAAAACGCGTTCTGCATTTAATTATATAACTTTATGAAAAATTAGTACCTCTTTATGAAACGCTTGATAATCTATTGTACAATATCCATATTTATTGCCCTTATCTGGGTTTCTTCTTGCACCCATCCTTCAAAGATTATTTCCACTCCGGCCAATAACGGTTACCCCGACTCCATCGCAAGCATTCTGGTCAGTAAATGCACTTATTCCGGCTGCCACAACCAGGCCAGCTATCAGAATGCCGGGCTGCTCCTGCTCGATTCCTGGGCGCATCTGTTTCAGGGCGGAATCAGCGGCGCAGTTGTTGTAGCTTACAATACCACTTATAGCCCGCTCCTGGCTTATTGCAATCCCGATTCCACCTCTCTGATTTATGTAAAAGATGCAGGGCATTTCGGCTCCCATCCGGCTCCTACTACCGCCGAATACAATACGCTGTTCAACTGGATTGCCAAAGGTGCCCCCGACAACAGTGGCAATATTCCTTTTGCCACTAATGCTGCTACCCGCCAGAAAATGTACATCACCGTTTCCGGCTGCAACCTCGTGGCTGTGGTAGATGGCCAGAGCAAACTGGTGATGAGGTATATCCCTGTGGGCACCTATCCGGGCAATAATTCCATGCACGATATCGCTGTTTCCAGCGATGGCAATTACGGGTATATCGCATTCTATGCAGGCCAGCTGCTCCAGAAATTCGACACCCGCACAGACACCATTGTGGGCTATACCGATCTCAGTGGCACCGTTCCCGGCGGGCAGGGCCAGTGGGGTATCCTCCAGCTTTCTCCTTCCGATACGGCCATTATGGTATCTGGCTACCAGAGCGCAGGCAGCCTGGTCACTATCAATACCAGCACTATGAAGATCAATAACAAAATGACCATTGACCCCAATAATAATGGCAGTTCCGGGTTAATTTATCCGCACGGCATTGCCAATAATGCCACTTTCGATACCTTTTTTGTTACACTCGAATACGGCAATGTGGTGGATAAAATTTCATTTACCGGTGGTTTTTCACCAAAATACCTGAGTATCAATAACAATGCACCTGTTGCAGCTTCCACAACCTCCACTCCCGATCCGCACCAGATACAAATGACACCCGACAATTCTAGGTATTTCGTTTCCTGCCAGAATTCAAATGAAGTGCGCGTAATGGATGCCCATGCCGACACACTTATAAAAGCAATCCCGGTTGGCCCCTTTCCCCAGGAAATGGCAATCTACCCTTCAAAAAACTACCTCTTTGTCGCTTGCCTCCTCGACTCAGTCAACCGCACCCTGCCACCTTCCTATGGCAATATCGGCACTGTATTTGTTATAGATTACAATACCTACCAGGTGGTAGCCACACTTAAAGGCGATTTCAATACCCCGCACGATGTAGCTGTAGATTCCATTGATGGGCTGATTTATATTGTAAGCGAAAACAATTATACCGGCGGCATCCCCGCCCATCATGTCACAGCCTGCGGAGGCAACGCCGGCTGGTATACAGTTTATAACCTCAACACCCTCCAGCCCGCCGACAATATCCGCTATGAGCTCGCCAAATTCCCCTACGCCATTTCAAACAGGTTTTAATATTCGAAGACAATTCGGGGAGGAGTTATAAATATTCCTCTCCCATAACTTTATATTTTAATCATACCCGGATAACGGATCAGCTGACTGTATGTTTTTAATTCTGTTTGCTGCAGCAGCATTCTTTCTTTCCCAACCGGGCCTCCGCATTTTCTTAGCTCTGAAGGAGCGAAATACAATAGCCGTGGGTGAAGCCCACGGTACAACAAATAAAAGTGACAATCCCTGAATGGGCGAAATACTGTGGGGGCATTCTTCCGACCCAACAGGGTTTCAGCTATCCTTCACAAGGGATAAAAACTGTGGATTGTGCTAACACAGGCTGGACTCTGAAGGAGTCCTATGTTTATAGAAAATCAATATTCTATAAACATCCGTCCCCATCGGGGTCGAATATTGCGTATCACTAATTTATGCCTTGTGCAGTTAAATCAAGCTTTAAAGCATTATTAAAGTGATGTCCCGGCCGTGTCTCAAAAACCACCACCGCCCAAACTCTTTACAAAAGCTTGCGGACATGGCGGTAATTAAGCTATACGAGTCTCATTCTTGCAAATTGAATGCCCCGGATATAACTCCAAACCAACGCCGCCTGAAATGTGTTTACTAGAGATGTTGAGGTTGAAAATTAAATCAAAATAAATATTTTCTCCTTAACTTTATATGCTAAATTTACCCTGTGAAAAGATCAGCTACCGGTATGCTTATTATCCTGTTTGGTGCAGTGGTATTCATTCCTTCATGCAGGCATAAAAGCCAGGTAGCCGTAGTAACTCCGGATGGCAATTACCCCGATTCCATTGCCAGAATACTGGTAACGAAATGCACCAATCCCGGCTGCCACAATCAGGCCAGCTACCAGAACGCCGGCCAACTCCTCCTCGATACCTGGGATCATTTGTTTCAGGGTGGGGTAAGTGGCGCTGTTGTAGTAGCTTATAGTGTTCAATATAGTCCGCTGCTTTATTATGTTTGTCCTGATGCCTCTTTAGGTTTTACGGTATCCGATCTTGGCCATTTACCCGCCCCAATAACTACAGCTGAGTACCTGACCTTAGCCAATTGGGTGGCTCAGGGAGCGCCCGATAAAAACGGCAACATCCCGTTTGGTTCTGATCCCTCAACCCGTCAGAAAATTTACATGACCCAACAACAGGATAATGATGCTCTGATGACAGTAATTGATGCAAAAAGCCGGTTGGTTATGCGGGAAATTCCTATTGGGGATTTATTAAACCAAGGTCCTCATGATGTTGAAATATCGTCGGATGGCAGATATGCTTATGTTCCGTTTTACATTGGGTATGATGTAATAAAAATGGATGTAACAACCGATACTGTTGTAGGTTATATCAATGCCGGCAATTCGGCTTCTGTCGGGTCGGGCGGAGGCTGGAGTATTATTTATCTCTCCCCTTCTGATACTTCTTTTTTAGTTAGTGCCTGGCTGGGAAATTGTATTCTTAATGTAAACTCCGCTTCAATGCAGTTAACACGTAATAAATCCATTGGCACCTGGGATGGTGGCGGTGCACTTTCAACAGTAATACAATCTCCGCACGGGTTAGCAGCTAACACCACTTTTGATACTTTTTATGCCACGCTGGCAACATCACTGATAAAATATACTTTTGATAACACCGGACTCCCTGAAATTCTTGACACCATAGCTGCCAGCGGGCAACCTCACCAGATTGAAATGTCGCCCGACAATACAAAATATTTTGTTACCTGCCCGGATAGTGACCCTGCGAGTATCGATTATGTCAGGGTTTATGACAAACATAATGACTCCTTGATAAAGGCAATCCCTGTCGGAAAAACGCCTCAGGAAATGGATGTTTCACTTTCAAAAAATTATTTGTTTGTAGATTGTATGGAAGATGCCACAAATCCTCGGCCCAACTGTCATGGTTCAGTTTATGTATTCGATATGACGACGCTTAACATAGTGCAGATTTTATATGGAGATTTTTATCAGCCGCATGATATTGCCGTTGATGAGCAAGATAGTATAATTGTTATACCAAGCCGGAATGCAAATATAAATGGTCCGGCACCTCATCATTTGATCGGAGGGTCTGGCAGGCCTGGTTGGTATACAGTGTATAACCTGAATACACTGCAACCAGAAAGCAATAAAAGATATGAAGTACCTCAAGACCCTTATGCAATCTCAACTAGGTTTAAATAACATTAGACTAACTTTACATCGTTTATTAACTCCTTTAGACTTTAGACTAACGACTTTAGACTTTCCACTAACGACTTTCGACTAAAAAAATGCTCACAGTCTCTCTACACAAAATCAAAATACACGCCCCTCACGGCCTCTACCCACAGGAACACATCCTCGGCAATATTTTCGAAATAGACGTAGACATCTGGCTGCCCGATGCACTGCCCTGGCCCTATGCCGACTATACACTTATTCAAAGCACCGTTGCTGCTGTGTTTAATCAGCCAGGCCAGTTGCTCGAAACTTTTGTACTCAATATTTACAATGCCCTGAAAGAGCAATTCCCGTTATCAGAAAAAATCAGAGTAGGCATCAGAAAACTGAACCCACCTATGCCCGGAGAAGCAGCCTGGGCGCAGGTGTGCTATGAGCATCCGTGATTAGTATTTATTAATCTCATGTTTTTTAAGATGTCTCCTTTGATCGCTTATTGGCACAGAAGTTCACAAATTATATCAATAACCAGTTTTTGCACAGCCCCATTTACTGTTCCAGCCTTACGGATTATCAATTTTTTATCGGCAGTAAATATTCTTGCAGGACGGATATAAGAGCGCAAAGGCAATGACCCAATTAAAAATGAAGATATATCTAAAGGTATAGCATTATTGTCGTTTGCTGGCTGGTTATTTGGCATAAAATAATGTCATCACCAGGCAAATCAGCCAACACCATAGCAGGTCTTCTTTTTGTACCAGAAAGGTCAGTAAACGGGAAAGGTATAACAACAACATCACCTTTTACAAATCTTTCCATGCTTCATCTTCTTCAGCAGTTAACCAATCTTTTGCCAGAATTTTTTCAGAGGCAATATGCGTAAGCGGTTTGTCTTCAATTGTGTTTGCTTCTTCAACAGTAAAAGCTATGATCTCTACTTTTTTACCCAAATAATTATGTGGCACATCAATGGATATTTTCTCATTATTCGGAGTAACTACAGTACGGATCATCAATACAAAGTTATGTTTTTTTATCATTCAGCCATCTGATCATTAATCCACGATATATCAACGTCCGTAATGTGCAACATCATGTTTGCTCTAAAACAGCTTTCTTTCAGGCCGTCACAAAATTCCGGCTGCTATATTCCACTAAAATTCAGATACCTACATTCACCAGCTTGTTTAGGGTAATATGACACCCGTGTATTCAGGTTCAACCAAACAATTCATATTAGTGATACCATAAGTAGCGCGGGTTCAGGTTTGTTTTAAAACCCCATCGTATCTCAGTATTTAATCAGTTCCCATATTATCCGTTTCCGGCTCACTGTTCCAGATAAGCCGTTCCATCTCCTCCCGGCTGCAAATACTTGCCCGGTACTGAAATGCAGGCACCCACCTCTTATCGGTGGTATTAAATTTCGAAGTAAAGGCGCTCCATAATATTTCCTTTTTGCGGCTCACTATAAACAGTTTATTATATACCGTACTGCTGGTGCATACAAACAGCGAACTGTCGGGCAGCTCCGTCACATTGCCTCCTGTTGCAAACGATGCTTTATTACCAGGGTCAGCGCTTAGCGGTTCTGTTACACAATTATATTCCCATATTATTTCCAGCTCTTTTCCCTTTTCTCCCGGCTCCTTTAATACAACTATTCCGGGCAGGCCGGCAGCATTGCACGAATTATTGTTATAAAGATACAGATAGCCGTTTTCAGAGTACTTTACAGAATGCTGGCCACAAAAATCAGCCTTGTCTTTATTCCCGCCATAGTCAGCCGTTACTATACCCTCCGGATACTTCACCTTCAGTATACGGCTTATGTTTTTAAAGGTCACATAAATATTCCTGTTCTTTTCATCAAAATAAAAGGAGTTTACGTGCACATCAATAACCGTCGAATCATCGCCAGCTTTAAGATAGCTGCGGCAAATACCTGCCATGTACTCTGATGATTTCCAGGCCCATACCAGATTGCCTTTACTGTCGTATTCAATGAGCGTACCAAATTGCATTTTTGCCGGTCTTGTTCCTTCGCTCATTGGTTTATTCCCTGTTCCCGTTTGCCTGCTTCCCGGCAGCCCCCGCACTGCAGTACTATCCTGCCCCAGTACCATATAGTGCCCGTTTGCAAGCCTCGTAAATTCATGATTATACTGTTCGGTATAGTTACCACTTACTTTACCCTGGTCCTTTGGCTGCCACAATACCTCCCCGTTATAATTTATCTCATAAACGGGGTCAAATAAAAAGGTAATAGTTCCCTGCGGTGTTACCTTTATATCCCTTGGCGTAGTATTAATACCTTTTATATCGGGCAGAAACCATACTGGCTGCCCCTGCATATTGTACAGTGTTTTATTGTCGTCAAGGAAAATATAGTCATCAGCATATTTCTTCGCATTTTCCTCTACTTTCATCCGGAAAAGGCTGCTATCAACAAACTTATTTTTAAGTGTGCTGAAATGGTAAAATACTGAGGTGGTAGTAACATTCTTCTTGTCTACATAGGAAATCCGCCAGGTATAATTACTCCCGAAAGAAGGGACCTCTGCTATTACCCGGTTTATATTGGTTTCAGCAATTCTAACCAGATTATTTTTAAAAGAATCTTCTGAGTAAATGCTGCCTTGCGCAATTTCTATCCGGTAATTTTCTGCTCCCTCCGATGTTGGGAAAGAAAAACCAATCAACCGGTAATTTAAGCTGCTGCCCTCAGCTGGAAACAGCCGGGCTGAAAGTAAGAAAGGCAATAAAACCGCAATTGTTATTCCTGCAATGTACTTAACACTAATCTTTATCCTGTTCATTAAAATCTTATCATTTTCCAGCCATTCTGATAGCTAAACTACAACTAGTTTAATTACCCTGAATCAATTCTCCAGTCAAATAACAGAGGATATAATACACTCAAAAAGAGGACATTATTGTCTTTTACTCCCCTATTAATTTAAAACTTTTGTTTGAGCTGCAAATAATAATCTTCGGTTGAAATCGGCAGTTTATCATTAAGATTCAATCATCAAAATAAAATTTCATTTACAATGAAAATAATATTTCGCTATATAATTAATCCTCGTTCTCCAAAAAGTAATAATAGCCTTCTATAACATGAACCGCCAACGGTAAACTGCCAACTGTAAACTGCCAACTACTGCAGCAACCGCTCCAGCGCTGTATCATAGCCCTCTTTCCACTCTGCTATATAGCCCCAGCTTTCATGGTCCACTATTAGCTCGCTGCTGGCATTTACATGTCCTATGCGTATAAACGGAACACCCTGCAATTCAGCCTCAAACAAGCCATGCAAATCAGGATTAACAGTCACTACTACCCTGCTCTGCGCCTCTCCAAAAAGTACCGCATCCTTGCGTATGCCGTTACCGGTATGCAGCGTAAAACCAAGGCCGTTTACCATAGCGCACTCCAGCATACAGGCATAAAGCCCCCCTTCCGAAATATCGTGTGCCGACTTCACCAGCTTAGCGCTTATTACCCTGCTTATGGCCTGCTGCACCTGGTATTCTTCCTCCAGCTCAAAGTGCGGCGCCGGACTATGTGTAACCCCGCACAAATGGTGCAGGTACTCCGAGCAATTGATATCTTCCCTGTTCACCCCAACCAGGTATATGCTGTCGCCCGGATGTTTAAATCCTAAGCTCATTTTCTGATTCAGGTTATCTAGCACACCCACCATACCTATTGTAGGCGTCGGGTACACCGGGCCATCCTCACTCTGGTTATAAAAGCTCACATTACCACCCGTTACCGGCGTATCAAACTTCAGGCAGGCCTCGCCCATGCCCTTAATAGCATTTACAAACTGGTAATACACCTCAGGGTTATACGGGTTCCCGAAATTGAGGCAGTTGGTAATAGCCACCGGCAGCCCGCCGCTGCATACAATATTCCTGGCTGCTTCACTTACTGCTATCATCGCGCCCTTATACGGGTCAGCCCATACATAGCGGCTGTTGCAGTCGGTAGTCATGGCCAGCCCCTTCGCCGATCCATGTACCCGCACTATAGCTGCATCGCTTGGCTCATTGGTCTGAGTGTTTCCTGTGCCCACCATGCTGTCATACTGTTCATATATCCAGCGCTTACTGGCTATATTGGGCAGTTGCACCAGTTGCCATGCCACCTCTTTCAGGTCGGCAGGCACCTTAATATCATCGGCGTTGAATTTATTAATCTCTTCAAAGTAAGCCGGCTCCTTCCACTGGCGCTCATATATCGGCGCTCCGCCACCCAGCACCAGGCTTTCGGCAGGCACATCGGCCACCAGTTCGCCATGATAATAGTACTTCAGGTTCAGGTCCCTGGTTACCTCGCCTATCTGCACACAGTGTATGTCCCACTTGTCAAATATATGCTGCACTTCATGCTCCCTGCCCTTCTTCACTACGATCAGCATCCGCTCCTGGCTTTCGCTCAGCAGCATCTCCCACGCCTTCATATTACTCTGGCGGGTTGGCACCTTGTCCAGGTTTATGATCATGCCATGCTCGCCCTTGGCGCTCATTTCGCTGGTGCTGCAGGTAATGCCTGCCGCGCCCATGTCCTGCATACCTATCAGCGCACCGCCGGGAATCATTTCGAGGCAGGCCTCCAGCAATTTCTTTTCTTCAAACGGATCGCCCACCTGCACGCTCGGCAGCGACTCCGCGCTGTTCTCACTGATATCGGCCGATGCAAATGAAGCGCCGCCTATACCATCCTTACCTGTAGATGCACCAACAATAAATACCGGGTTGCCCTCGCCATGCGATGTTGCCGAAACGGTCTGCCCCAGCTTCACCACGCCTACGCTCATAGCATTCACCAGCGGATTGGTCTGGTAGCAACTTTCGTAATACACCTCACCAGCCACAGTAGGCACTCCGAAGCAGTTGCCATAATGCCCAATGCCCTTCACCACGCCTTTTATCAACCACTTGGTTTTGGGGTTGTCCACCTTGCCAAAACGCAATGAGTTGAGCGATGCTATGGGCCTGGCACCCATCGTAAATATATCTCTGTGTATCCCCCCTACACCTGTAGCCGCCCCCTGAAACGGCTCAATGGCCGACGGATGGTTATGGCTCTCAATCTTGAACACACAGCCTAAACCGTCGCCTATATCCACCAGGCCGGCATTTTCTTCACCCGCCTTCACCAGCAATTTAGCCCCGTCGCGCGGCAGGGTTTTGAGCCATTTTATCGAGTTTTTATAACTGCAATGCTCACTCCACATCACAGAGTACATGGCAGTCTCAGTAAAATTGGGGGTACGACCCAGTATCTCCTTTATTTTTTCAAATTCTTCTTCCCTAAGACCCAGC
>Ga0364860_10552_pt1 | contig 21309 bp, 16 predicted proteins | sample ExccelAu500001D4_FD_206916 | JGI IMG/M metagenome (GOLD analysis project Ga0364860, IMG submission 206916) | Enriched cells from Trout Bog Lake Hypolimnion, Wisconsin, USA - BchlTB.Aug20.5000.01 .D4 | ecosystem: Environmental > Aquatic > Freshwater > Lake > Hypolimnion/Profundal zone | place: USA... | reverse complement strand
TTGATAAATCGCGTGGACATTTGTCGTACTATGGTTTTATTGATAGTTTTTATCCCAATCCGAAGATCATATGCCTTGTGCGGCACTTGCCGGATATTGTAGCTTCAATGGAGAAGATGTTCCGCAATAACCTGCATAAATCCAGCCCAATTGTTAATAATGCTAACATGCAGGGTATCACCACACCCAAAAGAGTAGATATATGGTTTAATAGTCCGCCTATAGGGATTGCAATAGAACGACTTAATGAAGCTATCAGGCAGGGTATAGATAAGAAGGCGCTTTTTATTAAGTATGAATCACTATGCCTGCATCCAGAGATGGAAATGAAGCGGGTATATGATTACTTAGAAATTCCACATTTTCAGCATGATTTTGACCATATAGAACAAACTACTAAGGAAGATGATGAGGTGTATGGATTCTCAGGTCTGCACAGTATACGCTCTTCGCTTGAAATGAAACCATCAGATGCAAAAGAGGTGCTTGGTAAGGATGTTTACGACTGGATCATGACGAGGTATAAGTGGTATAATGACATTGTTTTGAAAGGCGGCCTAGCCGATTATTCTGCCGTAAAAGGATGCATGGTTATTAAGCCTCACGGTTATGCTTTGTGGGAGCATATGCGCGATGAGCTGGATAAAAGATTTAAGGAAACCGGTCATCAGAATGCCTATTTCCCCCTATTTATCCCTAAGAGTTTTTTGTCGAAGGAAGCTGCCCATGTGGAAGGGTTTGCAAAGGAATGTGCTGTGGTAACCCACTACCGCCTCAAAAACGACCCGAATGGTGGCGGCGTGATCGTAGATCCTGAAGCCAAACTGGAGGAAGAACTGATAGTAAGGCCTACCTCTGAAACCATAATATGGAATACTTATAAAGACTGGATCCAGTCTTATCGTGACCTGCCACTGCTCATTAACCAGTGGGCAAATGTAGTGAGGTGGGAAATGCGCACGCGTCTTTTCCTGCGCACTACTGAGTTTCTTTGGCAGGAAGGACACACCGCCCATGCCACAAAAGAAGAGGCTATTGAGGAAACCAAGAAAATGCTGGAAGTATATGCCACATTTGCCGAGGAATTTATGGCCATGCCAGTGGTACGTGGTGTGAAAACCGCCAACGAACGTTTTGCGGGAGCTGAAGACACCTATTGCATAGAGGCATTGATGCAGGATGGCAAGGCCTTACAAGCAGGCACATCGCACTTCCTTGGCCAGAATTTTGCTAAAGCCTTTGATGTTACTTTCCGTGATAAAGATAACAACCTGGATCATGTATGGGCAACATCATGGGGCGTATCTACCCGCCTGGTAGGGGCACTCGTTATGGCACACAGCGATGACGAAGGGCTTGTATTACCTCCGAAGCTGGCGCCATTACAGGTGGTCATTGTGCCTATCTTCAATAAAGATGCTGAGGCCGTAGCTAAGATCAACAGGATAGCTGATGAATTGATGGTAACACTTAAACAACAAGGCATCCGGGTGAAATTTGACAACGACGACAATACCCGCCCGGGATTTAAGTTTGCTGAGTATGAACTGAAAGGCGTTCCTGTACGTGTTACCTTAGGCGCACGCGATATTGAAAACAATTTAGCCGAAGTAGCAAGAAGGGATACGAAAGAAAAAGCGGGCATACAACTGGATAAACTCGCAGCACATATTACACAGTTACTCACAGATATTCAATCCAACATGTATAACCGTGCATTACAGTTCCGCACAGACAACACGACTAAGGTGGATACCTGGGACGACTTTGTAAAGCGGCTGGATGACCAACCAGGTTTTATATCCGCACACTGGGATGGAACGAGCGAAACAGAAGAAAAAATAAAAGAGCTCACCAAAGCCACCATCCGCTGCATACCGCTGAATAATGAACAGGAAGCAGGGAAATGTGTGCTAACCGGCAAGCCATCTAAGGAAAGGGTGCTTTTTGCAAGGGCTTACTAAAAAAGGAACGATTTTTTAAATGATAAGAGCCTCAATGATGAGGCTCTTATCATTTAAAAGGCAATGAGATCAATGTAACGTCCATCCAAGTAACAACCAGCCGACAACAATCAGGGGTGCAGGTATGCGGCTAAAATAGAGCAAGCAAAAAGTAATGATCACTACCACCAGGTTGCTCCACTCAAAAGCCAGATTCTGTGGGTCAAATGCAATAGACTGGAACAACACCATACCTGATGCCCAGATAATACCAACCACTGCCGAATTTATGCCCTCCAAAGCCCTGAATATGATAACATGGTGCTTCAGGTTCTCGTAGATCGGGAACAGGAAAAACAAAAGCAAAGTACTGGGAAGAAAAACAGCGATCGTTGCTACGATACAACCAATTACCTGCCACATGCCACCGTACTGGCTCATTGCAACACCACCCACAAATGAACAAATCGAAAACACAGGCCCCGGCACCGCCTGTACCATACCATACCCGGTAAGCAACTGGCCCGAGTTCAGAAACTGGGAATGAGGCTGGCAAAACTGATACAGCATCATGGGCAGTAATGCCTGCCCTCCGCCAAACACAATGGCGCCAAAACGGTAAAAATTTTCAAACAAATGATAAACCCTTCCGTGGGCCCACCCCATAGTATTCGCGGCCTCACTCAGTATACCCGCTACAATAAAAAGCAGGGCGAACAACCACAAATGCATCCAGTTGATCTTTTTGGGTTTATGTGGAGGCCCGGGGATACGGTTATTACTGAAATTGCTGATTGTACCGGATACAACCAATAATGCCGGGAACACCCAAGGCGACCGGATAAACAAGGTAACAATAAGGCTGCCTACCATTATCGCTGCAGTTGCTATGTACTTAATGCTGGTCTGCATCATCTTTGCTGCAGCAAAAAATACAAACCCCACCGACATGGGCTGAATGTATGAGAATAAATTCAACGGGATCATCTTATTTCCCTGGTGAATTCCCAGATTGAAATAAAGTATAATAAAGGAGAACAGCCCCATAATAAAGGCAGCCGGAAATACCCACAACAGCAAGGTGATAATAGCCAGGGGAACCCCTCCACGTTTCATAGCTATCAGCATTACCGTTTGTGTAGATGATGGCCCCGGCAACATCTGGCAAAAAGCATTATACTCCAATAGTTCATCTTCCGTAAGGTCCTTTCTTTTCTGCACAAAAGTCTTCACCATCATACCCATATGCCCCTGCGGCCCTCCAAACGCCGTGAAAGAATACAGGAATACCGACTTTAAAAAAGGTACATGCCTCAGGAGCATTAACAGGTGAATTTGGAATGAAGATAAAGTCCGAAATCCCAAATTCCAAACAATCCGTTTTTTATGTGGTTAAAAATTCTGATTTGTCTCAGATATAATAGCTTGATAAAAATTGATAATTCTTATAAAAATCAATCCCAATACCAATACCAAAATCTGATTTTAAAACAATGCCTTTTATACTTTTCAACTAATTTCCTATCTTGCAGCGCAAATTGACAAACATGAACCACCTGCTGCTTAGTGCTTTTTACGACAACGTTAATAAAAATGTCGGACCAACCCTTATGTGGGTTTTTTTCCTGCTCATGATCATAGAGTTGCTCTACGTAATGGTAAAATACCTGGGTTCATCTGACGATAAATAAGCTCTTGTCTGGCACGCCACTAAATATTGCCGATATCCGAAAGGATTACAAACTCGCTGCCCTCGATGAAGATACAGTAGGTTATGACCCTATTGCTTTTTTTACAAAATGGTTTTCTGAAGCCGAGGCCGCCCAGATCACCGAAATTAATGCCATGACGCTGGCCACAGCCGACAGTAATGGTATTCCGCACGCCCGAATTGTATTACTCAAAGGCCTTGAAAAAGCAAATTTTGTTTTCTTCACCAACTACGACAGCGCTAAAGGAAAAGAAATATCCGGGAACCCTTATGCAGCACTCGTATTTTTCTGGAAAGAACTGGAAAGGCAGGTACGTATAGAAGGTGTGATCGGTAAAATTCCGGCCAGCGAAAGCGATAGCTATTTCAATACAAGGCCTGCCGGCAGCCGTATAGGCGCATGGGCATCACCACAGAGCAGCGAGATTACCGATAGAAACATCCTTGATGTTAACTATTCCCGTTATGAAGAAGAATTCTCCCAGATCGAGATTCCACGTCCTCCTCATTGGGGTGGATATAAAGTGATCCCTAACCGCATAGAATTCTGGCAGGGTCGCAGCAGCCGCATGCACGACCGCATTCTGTTTTCAAAAAATGAAACTGAAAAATGGGAGCGTAGCCGCCTCGCACCATAAACTCCGAAAATGAAATCTGGCATAAATATTGCCTTCAGTAGTTAACCGTTGTTTATGAAACATAAACTATTTAGCTACTTTTTTTGCCTGATTATCACCCACCCTATGCTATCATTTTCGCAAAATGATAGCATACCAAGCATTATTTCCCGAAAATCTCCCAACCAGTTCTTTTCTATTAGCTATGCTTATCTCACTCCTGATTATTTGTGCGATGGTTATCTTCCGGGCCGTCCAACAGAATTTGAATATGCCAACAAAGGTGTACCCGACGCATTGTGCATCACTTATAAATACAGGCTCACTAATAGAATATATTTAGGCTTAACCGGAACAATAGAACAGGAAAATGGTGACTGGCTGGATAATGAGATACCCGGCGGTAATGTATTTAACCTGCAAACTACTGTTAAAGGTCAATTTGTAAGAACCTGCTATACACTCGGGGCAGACTTCAGATTCGATTATGTAGTTTCTGGCATGTTCAGACAATACCTGGTTGCCGGTTTGGGAGCTACTTATGAGTTTGAAACAGACCAATACAACCCGGGTTTTTACGACCTGGGCTATTGGAATGGAATGAACAGTTACGGCCCAATGAGAAGCACAAATAACCATGCACACATTAATGGCTACATTTCTCCTTTGGGCTTCAGTGTGGGGCGAAAACTCAATTATTTTTTTGAACTTGGATTCGGGTATAGAGGCGTGATCAATACCGGCCTTTCTTATGGATTTAATACTAAGCCGAAAAAAAATGAAAAATAAAAGCCCTGCAATAGTCCTCATTTGTTTGCTTGCTGTAGCTTGCAATAAACCTTTACCGGATTATTCAAACGCGGCATTTAGTTATACCGTGACCGGGATCACGGATATTACGGTTCCTTCCAATGGCTATGTTGATCTCACAGCTAACATGACTGTACTTTCTGGTCTCGCACAAAATGAGCCTGTAACGCTTACCTTTAAAGGAATGCCCGCTAATGTTTATATAAAGGAAAATGACACTTCTTTCCTGCTCAATCATGCGCTCTCAGATTCATTCGGCGCCCGGAACGCAATCCAGGGCACATACCCGATGCAGGCGATATTCAGTAATAAATCGGCAGGTGACCAAACCTACAATTTCAATCTTGTTATTACTGCTCCCGTAAATAGAGTGTCCGAAGTTGTAGGCTATTACTACCCGTCAAGTAGTTGCGGGAAAAATATTTATGTCTCCTGCCAGATAGATAGCCTTTCTCACACTTCCGATTCGATCATGCTAATAGACAGGACATCAACAAGCTATTCGTCCTATGGCACATTCGACACCTGTTATGGTATAGTGGATTGCTGTACAAATACCTTTGTGATCCCACCACAAAATGTGCAGGGAGTTATGGTATCGGGTAATGGCTCATTTAATGCCATAGCTGCACCCAATAGCACTGTGACCCTGAACAGAACATTTACCACTGATTCGTCCAGTTATCCTTGCGATATTACCTTATCCCAGGAATAGCGAAATAATAAAGACCATATGAAAAAAGCACTTTATATTTTCACTCCGGTTATTATTACAGCGATACTTTTTTCTGCTTGTAAGAAAAAGGATAATGCTACTCCTAATACTACGTCTTCAAACTCAAAATTTACAGGTTGCAGGATATCGCAGATATCCGAGGCCGGATTTGGTATAAACGGAACAAACGTCTATACTTTTACTTATAATAATGACGGCACTGTTGCCACAATCACCAGCCATCCCGATAACGTGGATGTTTATGTGACCACGGTTACCTACAATAAGAACTATGTTATAGCTTATACTACCGATAATGGTTTAGCCTATTCAAAAGACTCCATCGCCCTCAACGCACAAGGCAAGGTCATTAATATAGACTACTACAGCTATAACGGTGAGCCTCCTGCCCATGAAATATATGACCAGTACAGCTATGACAGTTCAGAAAACCTGGTAGCTATCATTTCTTATAATTATAATACCGTATCAACCCAAAACTTCCAATGGGTTAACGGCAACATTGAATGGCTTAGTTTAACAACTGATTTTTACTCCTATGTGTATGGTACGAACCTGTATAGTGTAGGAAATATTACAGCCAGGCTTACTGACCTTGAAAATTATGGTATAGCAACTTATACCTTTCGCAACCTTTACACAATGATGATTATGGATAATACAGATACTTTTAACTATGCATATACATTAGATACATTAGATACATCAGGCAAACTCACTAAAGCGGTAGAAACAGAATCCGGAAATTACACACATACTACCGAGGTCACTTACGACTGCCAGTAAGGAAGGAGTAAATTAATGTTACTTCACGATAGCCGGTGCCAGCGAAGCGGTATCTGTTGTATTTCGCCTCTTCCACCTGATCCCATAACTTAAATACACATTAAAGTCAAAAGCTACATCCTTATCTCCTCTGCCATAACCTGCTATATAGATGGGGGCAAGCACATCAAATGATTTGGCATTCAGGAGAAATCTCCCCCTGAAATTCCATCCGGCCATTAACCCTTTAAATAATTCTACACGCATTCCTCCGGTCAACTCAGCCCATATAGCAGTAAAATTTTGCCCCTTAGTAGTAGTATCAGGCGTATTTCCCCAAACACTATCCAAAATAGTATAAGAAACCGGGCTCCTTTTCACAGGGGCAACCCCAACCCGCATACCTATGAACATCATGTCCCAATCTGTAGGCCTGTCACGGGGCAACAAACTTTTATTAAAACCAAAACTTAAAAACTCATTTTTGGTTGTATACTGCAGCAGCGGGTTTGTATAATTTACCCACGAGCCACCCCACCCGCCTTCTCCGGCAAGATAAAATTCATTTTTTGTATAATAGTCCCACTCAAATTCATACCCGAAAAGATCCGGTGTAAAAAAATTCATTGCAGGACGCACAAGATTGACACCAACGTTTAACTGGCGGCCGGCGGTTTCCTTTTTCTTTACTTTATGTGCTGTAGAGTCGGTTGCTGTCGTATCTGCCGCCTGGGCATATACTGACTTTGAACCGAGCAAAACCAGCAAGCTAAAAGTAATCAGGATGAATACATATTTGCAGTTGCGTTGTGTTGACATTATTTGTTACACCCTTGGATAGTATATGAATTGAGTCAATATTATGATGAGTTGAGACTACAGTGTCTATATTATAAAAGTAAGTATACCCGCATGAATTCGAAACGAATTGCAGGCTTCTCTGATAATAAAAAGTAAACGTATCAAATGTGGTCCCGGTCTTAGCCGAATCTGTAGTAAATGCCCATTGACACATTGTATCTATAGGCGAAAGAGAGAGCGTAAATAAAGTTCCCGGCGGATAAATATCAGTATCAGGAGCCCTGTTTGGTATGCGGGTTATCGGTATAAACTCAGCTCCCGGCAACACGGTATCTACAAACGTAGAGTCGGTGACCGATATTAAATGTTCCATCTCCATATTCAGGCTTGCAGTAAGTGGCGTCTCGCACGGCTGTCGCGCCTGCGTACAAGCCAGCCAACCGATCACCAGCAATGCGACCAAAATAATAAAGAGATATTTACCGGGTTTAGTCATTAAGAGTATTGAGAATTTTATCTATTTCCATGATCACATTATCCAACTGCTGGCGCATATTTTCTTTCTCTCCTTCATTATCAGTTGTTTTTCCAAGATGTACACTCACCATGCCCTGCTCTAACGATGCGAGTTTTTCGTTCAATTTCGCTACCGACTTCTCCTGCGCAGCAACGGTCTCCCGCAAGCGTTTGTTTTCCATCTCCAGCGCTGCATGCTTCTTCAGCAGCGTATCCAGTTTTTTGGTCAGTTGGTCCAGTGCTTCCATTATTCGCGTATTAGTGCACTTAATTTATTTTTATAAGCATCCATAAGCCGACTCATCAGTTGCTCTGTTTCAGCATCGGTCAAAGTTCGGTCCTGCAACTGAAAGGTATAACTTAAAGCGTAAGATTTTTTTCCTTTACCAATTTTTTCACTTTCAAACACATCAAACAGACTGAATGAATGTAACCCCTCAAGTTTTAGCTGTTCAGTTGCCTCCTCCACTTGCTTATAGGTCACCGCCCCGTCCAATATTATAGCCAGGTCTCGCTGCACTGCCGGGAATTTAGGCACTTCACTATACCTGATTGTATTTGCAGCCATTGCTTTCACCCATATATCCCAATTGATTTCAGCAAAATATACATCCTGTTTTATATCAAATTCGTTCAACCTCATTGCCTCGACTTGTTTTGCAATACAAAGCACTTTATTCTTCCACTTACCTACCAATTCATTTACTCCGTTTGCATCGCTGTGTGAAAATGTACAATTTCCGATACCACTATACGCCAGCAAATTTTTGATGACTCCTTTAAGATGAAAAATATTTGCGCGCTGAGGCTGCTGGTCCCAATGTGCAGCCCTAACATTTCCTGTGATCCAAAGACCAAGTTTAGATTCCTGAATATATTTATCGCCTTGCTTCGAATAAACATTACCATACTCAAACAGGCTCAGGTCGTGGCTTTTACGGTTACAGTTGTATTGTACCACCTCCAGTCCGCCTTCCAGCAGTGATGGGCGCATCACATCAAGTTCGCTGCTCAGGCTGTTGATCATGCGCACCAGGTCAGTACGCTCCGGGTAATACTTACTGTTCACTATTGAGTTGGTCACGATCTCCTGCATGCCCGCCCCACACAACATTTCAGCCATCTGTTCCCGCATAGCCCTGTCGCTGGGGTAAGCCTTTGTGAGTGCAATATTGAGCCGGTTTGATAGCTCTATATTATCCAGACCGTCTATGCGCAAAACTTCTTCCACAAGGTCAGCCGGCTGCGAAACATCTGTTTTGTTCGATGGTACTTTTACAGTAAAACCCTCACTGGTGGCAGTTTCTATTTCAAAACCTGATGCAGTGAGGATATTATTTATCGCAGCTGGAGCATAATCTTTCCCACTTAGTTTTTGTATATAGTTATACGATGCGGTCACTGTAACCGGTTGCAATGGTGCCGGATATTCATCAATTATTCCGGATGCTATTTTTCCTCCCGCTATATCCACGATCATTGCTGCTGCACGTTTCAGGGCAGGCAATACATTATTAATGTCTACTCCTTTCTCAAAATGTGTTGCTGCATCTGTGCGCAAGCCATGATACAACGAAGAGCGGCGAATATACTTCGGATCAAAATAGGCGCTTTCTAAAAAAACATTGGTTGTACCTTCACTAATACCACTCCCAGCACCTCCGAAAACCCCACCCATAGCCAATGGAGTAGGCACATTAAAAACTCCTGCCGGCAATCCTTCCAAAACAGCATCACATATCATCAGGTCATCCACTCTCAGCTTTCTTTCCTTTCCGTCAAGCCCTGAAAAAACAGTTCCTTCATCCATAAAACGCACATGAATATCGCCCTCTATTTTATCTGCATCAAATGCATGTAAGGGTTGCCCATATTCATGCAACACATAATTCGTGATATCTACAATATTATTGATGCTGCGCACCCCTATTGTGTTCAGGCGCTGTTTCAGCCATTCCGGCGACGGCCCTACATTCACGCCAGCCAGGCTTATCCCTGTATACCGCGGACAAGCGATAGGTGCTTCTATATGCACTTTTAATGTTTTTGGCCCTGACACTTCTGAAAAAAGCACCTCCGGCCCTTTTACTATAAACCGTTCTCCATTATGGTGCGTCAGGTATGCACATACATCGCGAGCCACGCCAATGTGGCTGTTCGCGTCCGACCGGTTAGGTGTCAGCCCAATATGTATAGCAAAATCTGTTTTAGGTATATTGAAATACTCTTTCGCCAAAGTCCCTACCACAGCGTCTTCCGGCAATATCATGATCCCAGCGTGGCTCTTGCCAAGGCCTATTTCGTCCTCAGCACATATCATTCCCGCACTTTCTTCACCCCTTATTTTAGCCTTTTTTATCAGGAACGGCGCAGCTTCTGTAGGATGCACTGTAGCACCCACAGGCGCCACAACTACCTTCTGGCCTGCTGCCACATTCGGTGCCCCGCACACAATATGCAATGGCTCAGAGCCGCCCGTAGACACAGTTGTAACGCTTAGTTTATCAGCATTCGGATGTTTTATACAGGTCAAAACCTGCCCTATCACAAGCCCCTCAAGGCCACCACGCACACTTTCCACAGGTTCAACTGCTTCAACCTCAAGCCCTATAGAGGTAAGAATTTTACTTAATTCGTTTACTGGCAAGGGTTCCGGCAGGTATTCGAGCAGCCATTGATATGATATGATCATTTAAAGAGTAAATTTTAGCAAAGATAACTCCTGATAATAGCAAAAAGTAGGTTCTCAAAAAAACCATTAACAAAACCATTTATTCACATAATAATGTGGATTCCATGTTAATTATTGTTGGTAACTTTACTTCAGAGTGGAGAAATAGAACCTCCATGTCAATTTATGTGTATAAACGTGTGTATAAGATGTGAACGAAGGGCTGATAATTTAAAAATCAAAAACCTTTTGCGGTTCTGAATTTCACATTTACATTCGTCCTCCCCCGCAAGGTTTTAACCCCGACTTAATAGTGGCTTAACAGTATCTCTACCAGGAAATACTTGAAAATAGCCCAAAAAATCAGGAATACCAGCCAAAATGGGGGCGCTAAAGAAAAAATAATCGCAAATCACTATATAATAGTAAAATTTATAATGGCAGTTAATATTAAAAAAGAATTCGGTAACACAAGAAGCCGCAAACCCGACCTCACTACACTCGTATACGGAAAAGTGCCGCCCCAGGCACCTGAACTGGAAGAAGCGGTCCTTGGTGCTGCCATGCTTGAAAAAGATACTTTCGCCCAGGTACTTGAGATCATCCAGAGTGAAGAATGTTTCTATGTCGATGCACATCAGAAAATTTACTCGGCCATGCGCCGCCTTTTCGATAAAGGCACGCCGGTCGATCTGCTTACGATCACCGAAGAATTAAGAAAAACAAACGAACTCGAACTTATAGGTGGAGCATATTACCTCACCCGCCTCACAATGAGCGTACTCTCCAGCGCACACGTTGAATCCCATGCACGCATAGTAATGGAAAAATTCATCCAGCGCGAGCTAATACGCATCAGCGGCTCAGTAATTGGTGATGCTTACGAAGACAGCACAGATGTGTTTGACCTCCTCGATAAAGCAGAATCCGGCCTCTACGAAATAACAGACAAGCACCTCCGCAAAAACTTTAAAAGCCTCAATGAAGTCCTGATCAAAACAGTAAATGAGATTGAGGAAAACAGAAAAAAAACAGACGATATTACCGGTGTACCATCCGGGTTTGCATCCCTGGACAGGCTTACAGCCGGTTGGCAAAAAACCGATCTTATCATTCTTGCGGCTCGTCCTTCAGTAGGTAAAACTGCGTTCGCGCTCAACCTTGCCATGAATGCCGCTATGAATGCTTCCAAGCAATTCCCTGTTGCTGTATTCTCATTAGAAATGGGTGCCGGCCAGATAGTAAAAAGGATGCTCAGTGCGGTAACAGATGTGAGCATGGAAGCAATCACACGCGGCAAAATGGCCGAACATGAGTTCGTGCAACTATCCCAGCGCATGGGCAAACTGGCACAGGCAAAAATATTCCTCGACGACCAGGCAGCGCTTAACATTTTCGAGCTCCGCGCCAAAGCACGCAGGCTGAAACAAAAACATGATATCCAGCTGATCATTATCGATTACCTCCAGCTCATGCAGGCCAGCGTAGACAAAAGTGGCAACCGCGAGCAGGAGATCAGTAAGATTTCCCGCGATCTCAAAGCGCTCGCGAAAGAACTGGAAGTGCCTATTATAGCGCTTTCACAGCTCAACCGTTCTGTTGAAACAAGAAAAGAATCTAAAGTACCACAGCTGAGTGACCTTCGCGAATCCGGTGCAATCGAGCAGGATGCCGACCTCGTAATGTTCCTGTACCGCCCCGAGTATCACGGCATCAATAATGATGCAATGGGCGAAACTATTGAAGGTGAAACACAGATTCACATAGCCAAGCACCGTAATGGCAGCACAGGCATGGAAAAAGTACGCTTCATCAAAGAATACCAGCGCTTCGTCGATATGGAAGATAACCGTTTCGATTCATTCGGTGGTGGAAATAGTGGTGGTGGAAATCCTGGCGGAGGAGCCCCAAAAGATAATCCGCAAGCCGGCATACGCCGCGATCCAAGCGAATTTGGTGGTTCCAAGCTATACATACCGGCCGGCGGTTTCCAGACCATGCAATCCAAAGTAAACGATGTGAACTGGGATGACGACGACCTTCACGGCGCTCCATTTAAAAAGAACACCCCCACAGATGACGATGTGCCTTTTTAAGAAGAATGGCGTTAATTAATGTTAAAAAATAAAGTATTCCGATAAGTAATTTGTAACTTACATAAAGAAAATATGTAGTTATGCAAATACTCATCTTATCCAGTATGGGGAGCGGAGGTAGTTTCCTTGAATTGGTGCTGCCGATCTGGATCGTAGTCTTGATCATTTATCTCATTGATTTGTCCGTTCGCTTCATAAAACGAAAAAGGATCCAGGCCCGCGAAAAAATGATCCATGACCTCACCGCGCATATAGATATACCAGATCAAGACCAGATCTAACGTTCCAATTGCTATATGTTCCAATCCATTTAAAATGCTTAATTTTGCATTCCAAAAAAAATGTAATAATTAAATAATGAGCCGTATATATTTCGACAACGCCGCCACTACCGCCCTTGATCCCGTGGTTCTGGAAGCAATGATGCCTTTCCTTACCGAAAAATTCGGTAACCCTTCATCCATATATTCTTATGGCAGGGAAACCAAAATGGCCATCGAAAACGCCCGAAAATCAGTAGCAAAAACGCTGAATGCCAATCCGGGAGAGATATTTTTTACCTCTGGTGGCACCGAAAGTACAAATACAGCTATAACCGCTGCCATCCGCGATCTTGGCTGCAAGCACATCATTACCTCACCTATCGAACACCATGCCACACTGCACACTGTAGAACATATGGCGCATTACGGCCACGCTACTTTAAGCTTTGTTAAGCTCACTGATAAAGGGCACATAGACCTGAAGCACCTCGAAGAACTGCTCGCTGCCAATAAAGAAAGGACTTTAGTTACCCTCATGCATGCCAACAACGAAGTAGGCAATCTTTTAAAAATTAAAGCTGTTGGCGAGCTCTGCGAAAAATATAATGCCATTTTCCATAGTGACACCGTACAAACTGTGGGCCACTACCTGCTTGATCTTAAAAAGTTACATGTACATTTCATTAATGCTGCAGGACATAAATTTCATGGGCCAAAAGGGATTGGGATATTATATGTAAATGAAAATATCACCATCAAGCCATACATTAACGGAGGTTCGCAGGAGCGTAATATGCGTGCCGGAACAGAAAATCTCTATGGCATTGTAGGTTTTGCAAAGGCGCTCGAAATGGCTACAGAAAGATATGCACAGGACAGCGAATATATCCAGGGGCTTAAAACATATATGGCTGCAAAACTACAGGAAACATTCCCCGGTATTATCTTCAATGGCGATACCAACGGCAGTAGCCTGTATACCGTGCTCAATGTCTCCTTCCCCATGACCGAGCGCTCTGATATGTTACTCTTCAACCTGGATATGGCAGGTATATGTGTTAGCGGTGGCAGCGCCTGCACCAGTGGCGCTAATTCCGTTAGCCATGTTATTAAAGCCCTCTACAATGGCAAGGCAGAAATGATGGTGCCTATCCGTTTTTCTTTCTGCCGCCACAATACTAAAGAGGAAATTGATACTGTGATTGAAAAATTAAAGGAGTTGGTATAACCCATCGATTACTTACCACAACATACATTTAATAGCAAACACTTAATATCCGGTATTAAAAATTACGGTAGAAAGTATAGAACTTTGCAGTGCCAATATATAATATGCAACACAAAACAAAGATAATAGCAACGGTAGGCCCGGCATGCAACACTTATGAAAAACTTGCCGCCCTGGTTACTGAAGGGGTAAATGTGTTCAGGCTCAATTTCTCACATGGCACCCATGAGCAGCACCTTGCTGTGATGAACCACATAAAAAATATCAACAAAGATCTGAGGCTCAATATTGCGATCCTTGCAGACCTCCAGGGCCCAAAGCTTCGTGTAGGTGACATTAAAGATAATTTCCTTGATCTTAAAAAAGGAGATGTATTTTACTTTACCAATGAAAAATGTATCGGTACACTTGACAATATATATATATCATACCCTGCATTTCATGATGATGTAAGAGTGGGTGAAAAGATACTGCTGGATGATGGGAAGATAGAAGTGATAGTACAGGAAATAGGCGCCGACAATAGAGTGAAAGTAGTGGTGTCTGCGGGCGGCGTTCTTTCTTCGAAAAAGGGTGTAAACCTTCCGGACACTAAAATATCGCTACCCTCATTATCAGAAAAAGACCTCGATGACCTTGACTTCATTATCAGCCAGAATATAGACTGGGTAGCACTTTCATTTGTTCGCCGCCCTGAAGATGTAACACAGTTACGTGAAATTTTAAGAAGCAAGAACAGCAATGCAAAGATCATTTCAAAAATAGAAAAACCAGAAGCGCTAGCGCATCTTCGTGAGATCATTCTTGCTTCTGATGCCATAATGGTTGCCCGCGGTGACCTTGGTGTAGAACTGCCGCTGGAGCAGGTGCCGATGATACAAAAGAATATTGTGCGCAAATGTATTCACCGCGCCAAACCTGTAATCATTGCCACCCAGATGATGGAAAGCATGATAGACCGTACCCGACCAAACCGCAGCGAGATCACCGATGTAGCAAATGCCGTGATGGAAGGCGCTGATGCGGTTATGCTCAGCGGAGAAACCGCCATGGGCCAATATCCCGAGCTGGTAGTACACACTATGGTAAGCATCATTCACGAAGTGGAAAAAGAAGATACCGTATACAACCGCAACCTTACTCCAAAGCCCCATTCTCCTTCATTCCTCAGCGATGCCCTGTGCTATAGCGCTTGCGAGATAGCAAAAGACATCAACGCAAACGCACTCATAGGCATGACACAATCGGGCTATACCGGCTTCATGCTATCCAGTTTCAGGCCACACTCACCGATCTATGTGTTTACAAAAACACAAACACTGGTAAATCAACTTAGCCTAAGCTGGGGTGTACAGGCATTTTACTACGACAATGAAATAAGCATGGATGATATCATCGCCGACCAGGTAACCTTTCTCAAAGAGAAGGGCCTTCTCCAAAGCGGCGATGTAGTAGTAAACACAGGGAGCACACCTGTAAAAGATCACCTGCCTACAAATATGCTAAAGATCACCAAAGTGAGTTAAGTAATTTATCTTAATTCCAGCAGTGCCACATTCTCTATATGGTGCGTGTGTGGGAACATATCCACAGGTTGTAGTTTTGTGATCTTATAGGCTTCATCAAGCAGTTGCAGGTCCCGGGCCTGTGTTGCCGGATTGCAGCTCACATATACTACTTTCGGAGCACGCATTTTCAATAGCTGCTGTATCAGTTTCTCGGTCATCCCAGCCCTGGGTGGATCCGTGATGATCACATCAGGCCGCCCGTGTTGTGCAAAGAAAGCATCATTACATATCTTCTCCACATCGCCTGCAAAGAACTTACAGTTATCAAGCCCGTTCAATGCGGCATTCTCATAGGCATCTTTCACAGCATCTGCCACCACTTCTATCCCTATAACAGATTTTGCTTTGCCTGAACAAAATATACCTATACTACCCGTTCCGCAATAAAGGTCATATAGTGTTTCTGACCCTGTAAGGCCGGCGAATTCCCGTGTTATCCGGTACAGAGTTTCAGCCTGATATGTATTCGTCTGAAAAAATGATTTAGGCGAAATCTTAAACCTGAAATTTTCGAGCTTTTCTTCTATATAGCTCTTGCCATGATAGCACACCACTTCAAGGTCATATATTGTATCATTCATTTTTGGGTTCAGCGTATAGTTCAGCGATGTGATCCCCGGCACATTTGCCAGTATATGCTCCAGCACTCCTACCCTATTCTCTTCATCTTCATGGTGGATCACCAGGTTCACCAATACCTCGCCTGTAGTGGTTACCCGTATCACCACATTCCGTAACCATCCGTACTGGACTTTGTAATCATAATAAGGCAGGTTGCGAGCCTCCGTGTATTCACGTAATGCTGTTAACAACGCATTTGTTGGTTCGTTTTGCAAATAGCAGGTGCGTATCTCCACTACTTTATCAAAAAGCCCGGGTGCATGAAAACCAAGCGCAGGCTGTTGTTCTATTTTTTCACTTCGTTGCTCTATCTCCTCAAATGTCAGGTATCGGTTGGTAGAAAAAGTAAACTCAAGTTTGTTCCTGTAATAACGTTCATGCGGGCTACCAATTATAGGTAAAAGTTCCGGTAGCTCTACATGCCCTATTCTCTGTAGTTGATCTGCTACCTGCTGCTGTTTATATACCAGTTGCTGTGCATAAGGCAACATTTGCCATTTGCAACCACCACATATACCAAAATGCTGGCAAAAAGGATCTATCCTTTGTGTAGACGGTTTCACCAATCGCAAAACCCGCCCCTGCATCCAGCTCTTTTTGTCCTTGGTAATGCCTACATCTACTATATCGCCGGGTATTGCATTGTCAACAAACAACACTTTGCCATCTTCAAGTCTTGCTATACTCTTACCTTCGGCAGCATACGATTCTATGGTAATATCTTTAAGAGGACCTATTTTCTTCTTTTTCCGCGACAATTATATGATGATTTTAATTAACTAAATAAAAACAGCAAAGGTAGTTTTTCAATTCCGAATAATCTTTTTACGAATCTTAGCAATATATCAATGCAATGTATTCTTAAGTTTAATGACTGAAACCAGTGAAAAACCAAAAACTTTGTGAAAATTAATTTTGAGAATGCTTGTTTTGAATTGTAAAAATCATTTTATAGTCTATTTTTGAGTTTCGCAACCAACTAAAAATTTTATTACACCGTCTTTAGCGGTAATAACTTTAAAACTAATTATTTAGGTATGAAGCAACTATTATTAATTGCATTGCTGATTATTGGTATGACACAGCAGTCATTTGGCAAACAAGGTTACCACATTCACCTGAAAATGCCAGGCGTAAAAGACTCTATGGTTTTCCTTGCACATTATTACGGTGTAAACCGTCCTAAAATTTTCAAGTCTGACTCTGCGCATTTTAAGAATGGCGAAGCTGACCTTAAGAGCAACGATCCTGATTTTGTGGGTGGCATATACATACTTTTTTTATCTGATTATAAAACAAATTTCGAGGTACTGATGACAAAGGGCGATGATATGACCATCACCGCTCCTATCAAAGACTTTCCTGAAAATATCAAGTTTACCAACTCTCCTGAAAACACCCGTTTTGAGGAGTATGTGAAATACCTGAAAGATTATGGTGAGCAGGAAGAAAAATATAAGAAAGAACTTGCTGATGCAAAAACCGCTGATGATACTGCCGCAGTGCGTAAGAAAGCAATAGCTTCTTCCAAAGAATTGAATAAATACCGCACTGACTATGAAAATAAATATCCCGGCACATTGCTTACCAAGATATTTAAAGGCATAGAAACTCCTGAGATACCGGAAGGTGAGCACTTTCTGGAAGACGGAAAAACCAAGGACTCTACTTTTGCATACAGATACTATAAATCGCACTATTGGAATGGATATGATTTCCAGGACGACAGGCTTATCTATACACCACTGTATGATGCCAAGCTGGAAGAGTATTTCTCCAAACTTGTATTGCCATGGACAGACAGCGTAGAAAAAGAAGGAGATGTACTGCTCAAAAAAACAAGGGGAACAAAGGACCAGTTTCATTATACCCTTTGGTGGCTTACGAAATATGTAGAAGACAGTAAAGTTATGGGCATGGATGAGGCGTTCGTATATTTTGTGGAGAACTACTACATGAAGGGTGATGCCAGCTGGCTTACAAACGAAGAGCTTACCAAGTATATAGACCGTGCGCAAAAAATAGCTCCAAACGTTATTGGTAACCTTGCACCAGAACTTAAACTGCCGAATGTGGCAACCAAGAAGGAAGAAAGCGTACACGACATGAAGGCGAAGTACACCCTGGTTGTTTTCTACTCTCCGAACTGTGGCCATTGTCAGCATGAGATACCAAAATTAGACTCTGCATACAGGGCATCATTAAAGGATAAGGGGCTAAGGATATTTACGGTAGCTACTGAAACTGATGATACCACTATTATGAAATTTGTGAAGAAAAATAATATGACTGACTGGACCAACACATGGGATCCCGACCATACCAGTAACTACCACAACAGCTATGATGTATATAGCACACCAACCATATACCTGCTGGATGACAAAAAGATCATTAAAGGCAAACGCCTTGACCACAGCAATATTGGCGGGCTGATAGATATGATAGAAAAGAACAAGGCTAAGGAGAAAGAGAAAGCAAAAGAAGGCGCCAAACAATAACCTCATTAAACTTTGATACCTGATAGCCCGGCATTTCCGGGCTATTTTTTTATGCGGGAAACCCCTGGACAGTTGGCAGTAGGCAGTTCGCAGTTGGCAATTGCGGTTCCCTTGCCCGGGGGAGTACTTCGACATTAAGACATCAGGCTTGCAGTGTTCTGATCGGCATATTGTATATCTGTTAGTTTTATTCATTTGCTGGTTTTTTACTTAAACCCGTTGTCTTTATCGATATTGAAATTCGGGTCGCTGCGTTGGGCGATTAACACGTATTTTTTTGCTGAGTCGCGCTGGTTGAGGGTCTTAAATGTGTTGGCCATGAACTTGACGTACCTGTAATCGGCCACATCGATATTCACTGATCTTCTGAAGTAATAAATGGCGGAATCATATTGCTTAAGGCGGATGTCGCAGATACCGATGTTGCCGGGATAGTAGGCATTAGTGGGATCGGCGGCAGAGGCGGTTCTGTCGAGCGCGATAGATTCCTGGAATTTGTCTTGTTTAAAATAAATGATGGATAGTATGTTCATTACATTAGGATCATCAGGGGTTAACGCTAATGCCTTGCCGGCGTGGGATGCTGCGGAATCAAGTTTGTTGGCATCGATGAAGGCAAGGGCAATATTGACCTGTGCCGGTTTAAAATCAGGGTATATGGCCAGGCATTTACGATAATCTTTCACTCCCTGTACAAACATTTGTTGTCTTGTGTCGGGGTCGGTATCAGGGGCGTGGGCTTTGTCCATTTCCTGGGTAGCGGCGTATACATACAGCCGGCAGTTGTCGGGAGATTTTTTAATGTCGGCTTCAAAAAGAGTGTAGCTGTCTTTCCACTCGGTATTCCGGTAAATGGTGATGCCAATAAAAACAAGAGATATTGGAACTAAAACATACAGCAACTTTTTATTTTTTATATCGGCCAAACCACTGCCCTGCCCTTTTAGGATGACCTGCACGATGATAAATGCAATTGCAAGACAATAGCCTACAGAAGGGAAAAACATGAACCGCTCTGACATTTCGGAGCCGATGAGCAGTACCATATTTGTGAATATAGAAATGGTAATGAGAAAAAAGAGTATGCCGAAAGTGAGCGGATCATTTTTCTTCTTTATCATCCGTGAGATGGCGAGGTAAATCAAGGCTCCGTAAATGATAAAGGATGTCCATACCCAAACATTGGTGAATGTGGCAAAAGGTATAGCGCTGTATGCATAATCGCAGATGAGCGGGTATGGGATAACGAGCAATTTTATATAGTTGCCCAAGACAAAAATTTCGGTGGCGAGGCGGGAGGCATAGCCGGGAGTACCTATGAGTGCATTTTCGTAAAATGCCACCGACGCGGGATTGTATTCATTGTATTTTATCAGCACAGAAAACCTGACTGCGAGGTAAATGATCGCAAACAGCAATGCCAGCAGAGAAATGTATGTGCTGCGTTTCCTGTTTTCATTACGATAAAAAAAGAAAATGAGCGGGATGACAGCAACAAATGTTATGGACGTCTCTTTGGAGAGCAGGGATAAAAAATAAAATACCAGTCCGGAAATCAAAGATCCAGTTTTGCCATAATCGAGGTATTTAATAAATGAATTGAGGGATAGCATTGCAAAGAGAAAACACAACAACTCATCGCAGCTTTTTATGTTGGCGACCACTTCGGTGTGCAGCGGGTGAAGGGCAAATAAGAGAGCTGCTGTAAAAGCAAGGGCGAGCTGCTGCCTGAAAAGATGGTAAAGGAAAAGAAACAGCAGCATAACACAGCCAGCAAATAAAAGGACATTACCAAGATGCCCTACCAACGGGCTATCGGGGAAAAGCTGGTATTCGATGGCAAACAGAACAAGTGATAGCGGGCGGTACAGATCGTTTTGGGGAGCACCATCTTTTATCATGAAATTGCCATGATGATAGGGCGTGGCTAAAATATCGGGGATGGCACTAATGCCTTTTTTAACCTGTGCATTTTGCTGAATGGACGTAGAATCATCGAGGGCATAGCCGTTAGGGAGCGTATTGGCATAGGCAACAAATGCAATAATACCGAGTAGCAAAGCGATACCCCCCGGCCCCCTGAAGGGGGAGTGCTTTTGTTTTGAGACATTTGGCTGCAAAGTCTCGTTCTGAACTTTTTTATACATTTTTGTTTTTCTTTATTTCAAATTTACAGTTGATCTATGTTGATTTTTTTGTGTTTTTCAGATAGTGATATAAGCTGGTAGCGGGTTTCGGTGGATCTGTGAAGATTCATAGTTGATTTATTATCAACTGAAAAAGATTTTTCTGTTGATTTTTTCATGATTTTCCGGGATTTTGTGATTTTTGGCTATCAAATTTAATTAGTTAATAATACATAACTCATATTTATGAAAATAAAAATCTCAATCTGAAATAATTCAAAATGTACCACTTTCCGGGAAATTTTATTAATCGGCTTAAGTTATTGATAATCATAG
>Ga0364860_10167_pt2 | contig 21413 bp, 34 predicted proteins | sample ExccelAu500001D4_FD_206916 | JGI IMG/M metagenome (GOLD analysis project Ga0364860, IMG submission 206916) | Enriched cells from Trout Bog Lake Hypolimnion, Wisconsin, USA - BchlTB.Aug20.5000.01 .D4 | ecosystem: Environmental > Aquatic > Freshwater > Lake > Hypolimnion/Profundal zone | place: USA... | reverse complement strand
CAGCAATAGCAAGGGCAGGATACTTAACAAGCAAAGCCTTCCCAACATCAAGACTTTCAAAAGTATCCTTGAGACAAAAAGCAGCACGCGCATCACCACCACTCCTTTCAATGACAGCATCCTTCACAGGCTTCACTTCCCATTCTGGTATGCGTAGTGCCTTGCTCACATCTGTGATGGCACTCTTGGCCTGATACCTGAGAATTGTTCCAATGTGGGCAACCTTGTCTTCACCATACTTGCCCTGCAGGTATTTGAACACCCAGTCCTTGTCTGGAAAGTCAATGTCAATGTCAGGAAGGTCTGCGCGGGTGACATCAATGAATCTTTCAAACATCAGCTTGTGCGGTATTGGGTCAACCTCAGTGATGTCAGTAAGGTAGCAAACCAGTGAGCCAGCACTAGAGCCACGGGCTGGGCCAACCAGCATCCTCTCCTTAGCAGCCACACAAAGGTCATTCACCAGGTAGAAATAATCCTCAAACCCCTTATCAGCAATCAGCCTGAGTTCATGGGTGAGCCTAGCAGCATACACACTGTCCCTGAGATTGATGCCTTTTCTTTTTGCCCCTTCTACACAAAGCTGCTTCAGGGTCTTTTTGGCCACTATGTGGATTGTGTCAGCCTTGGGCAAGTTCACCTCAACCCCAGCACAGAACCTCTCCCACTGCCCTTCACCAATCCCTCTCCCAATCACACGCAACAGTTCCATCCCATTCAGGATATGCATTGGTGAGGTCTTGTTTTCAGGTGAGCGGCACAATATCTCATATGCTGCACGGTGCTCAGGCCTTGGATAATAGTTGTCAGAATGGACTAAACATGGCAAGCCATATTTTCTGGCTGCTGGCAGGGATTGGCGATAGTTTGCAGGAGTTATCCCCAGCCACACATTGTTCTGACCACTAGCATGTGCTAGCAAGGCTGAATTCTGCACAATTACACGGATATTTTCAGATGCCATTAAAAAGTCATCCAATCCGATGCGTGGCTGATAATAAAAAAATTGATGGGAGGTTTTGACCAATCCATAAAGCTCTTTCAACCCCTCATCATTGACCGCAGAAAAGGTTGCCCAGAGGTCTGGTGTCTTGTTCTTGTTCTGGAATATATCCTCACAAACTCCAATCACAACTCCAAGCATTGGCACCTTTCCTGCCTTCTTACAGGCCAGATAGAAGGGGATGTGCCCCCAGGTATTGTTGTCTGCTATCAGCACATGGGTGCCAGTGCATGCATCTAATACCTTATCAAGCTGGCCATACACCTGCCCAAAAGAGTGCTCAGTGCGTACCACATCAAGCTTTATCATACACAACCCCCAATTCACCAAGAACATTTGCCAAAGCCTGAGCAACCTCCACCTCAAGCACAATAACATTACCAGCATCAACCTCTTTATGACTATCTGTAGTCAAGGTTAGTTGAGCACAGTCAAATGTTACATAAACTGAATCCCCCAAGTACCTGCTCTCGCCAGTTTTCATATTCCCTCCTATAGGCAGTGAATGTATCTTGTGAAACTAATCCCACACTTCAGGCAATGAGTTGGATTTGCATGCTCCACATCAGGATAATGCCATTCATGTTTGCAATTCTCATCTATTGCTTTGGCTGCATGAAAAACAGTCACTTCTTTACCATCAATAACAATTTTATCGCCAACTTTATGCATTCTGCTCCCCTTCCCAATCAATGAACTCCTGTGGATATGTCCCAGACTGGATGAACTCATTCATGATTCTGGTGTAATCCCAGCCTGAATAATTATCCAGCACCCAATTCATGAATGCCTCCTGCCTGTTCATGATACCCCCTTGTACAACTTCTTGAGCTCCTGCTGATACTGCTCCATGCTATTGCGCTTGGCTACAAGCTCAGCAAACTTCTCATCAGTGATGACCAGAAGTTGCTTGCTGTGCAGAATCTCTGACTCTGTGAAGGTGTACCATGGATACCTTTCATCCATATTAAGATAGATGGTTTTCATAGTGGCATGCCCTCACGGTGCATCCATTGCACAACCTCCCAAAGTGCCTCCACATCAGCACGCGCACGGTGCTTCTGCTCCAAGACCTTTTCTGTGGCGTGCTGATATAGCTCTGTGAGCTTCATGCGCCTGTTCTTTATGTGGAAGGTTGCCTCCACAGTACAGCACCTGCGCATTGGCCACGGGAATAGGCAGGACTTTCCAAGCCTAGCCATCTCAAATTCCATCAGACCCATATCAAACTGGACATTGTGGGCCACCACCTCACTCTCACCAATGAACAGCTGCGCAATCTCCTCAAAGTGGGCACCAAAGGGTTCAAGCCCATCAAGGTCAGAATTGTACAGGCCTGTTATCTTTGTGATGACTGCATCTATTGGGTTTGGTGGCTTACACAAAAACTCAACCTCACCAATAATGGACATATCGCGCAAGTCCACTTTCATTGCATAGAAGTCTATGATGGAGGGTTGTGCGGCCAACCCTGCTATGGAGGGCTGTGCAAGTCCTGTTGTTTCTGTGTCAAGTATTATCACTTTCTTTCCTTTCCAAGTAATTTGGTCATATATTGCATAAGCTCCAGCTGGGCAGCTTCATCCAATGAATAAAACAAGGCCAGGAACTCAAATGAGTTTGCAATCTCCCTGAAGAATCTGGCCTTGCGCTCATCCCTTCCTGTTTGTGGGATGTTCATACACCACCTTAATCACATCCTTGTTAATTGCTGCCCTGTAGCCACGCCAATATGACTGCCAGTGGCTCTGAACTGTTGGGTCAGCATACACCCCATCAGGTGTCCTTTTCAGGTTCCAGTTTGGATAGTGAGCCTCAAACATTGTCCTTGCATCTTTCATATTAGCTCCTTGGCCTTTGCTATCCAGGCAGTCATCACAATGCGCTCTGGTGTGCACTCCTTGATTTGGCTTCTTGGAATCCACACCTGCTCCCTGTCCACTGGCTTGATGAGGATGGCTTTGTTACCATAGGCAACAATGCTGAATTCATCCTCCTCCAGCATAAATAGTTCTGGAGCCATCAAAGTATCCTCCTTACAATGAACTTGAGGTCAGTGCCAAGGATAGGCTTGGTGTCAAAGATGCAATAGTGGTATAGCCTTTTTCCATCAATGACTGGGTTGGTATGGGAGAGGGTGTCAACCTCCTGCACTATCCCAATATTGCGCGCTGCAAATAGTGCCTTGAATCCTGCAAGCTCTTCAGCAGTACAATGCATCCCAAGGTGAGACACACTATTGGTGCGCGGCAATCCTGCCATCCAGTTATCACCAGCAGTATAGTGCAGCACCTCAAACTCCTTAGCATTGCCCAGCTGGTAGTTGAAAGCCAGGTCTGCCTCATTTTCAGCATCCTCACCAAACACAGTTCCAGAGGCACATACGTGGTCGTGTGCCCACTCTCCTGCACCCAATGCAGTTAGCAACTCTATTGCGGCAGCTGGGTTATGTGGACAGATTGCTATTTGTTCAATTGTGAATTTCATGTTATCTCCTAGATTAAATGCCATATGGGATGACTGTCCCAGTCAGATACTTGTGATGTGCCTTGTCTTGCAAGAGATATGCAAGGAAGTCTGCAACGGCCTCTGGGGGTGTCTCCTCACCACTGAGTAACCCCTTCAGCTGATACTCCTGTGCATACTCTTTTGTCCAGCCACGGGTAGCCACCACCTGCTCATCTATGGCCTTTGACATTCCTGTCCCGCGCAGCTTGTTTGGTGCTATTCCAAATACAGTGATGCCATACTTCCTTGTGAGCTCACGGGCAAGCTGCAGGGTCATGATGTGGCTGGCAGCCTTGCTGGCATTATAGGCAAGACTGCAGGTCATTGGCATGTGTGCCGCATTGCTGCAGATATTGACTATGGTGCCCCTGCTTTCTATAAGGCGTGGAAGCAAGGCCTGTGACATCTTAAAGATGCCCTTGGCATTGACATCCATAACCTCATCCCAGGCAGCATCAGTGAATTTTTCCAGCCAATCTATCAGGTTGACCCCAGCACAGTTGATTAGAACATCAAGCTGTTCAATTTCACCAGCAAAGATAGGATTGACAACATCATCCCCATAAGCCTTATCAAAGGCAACCACATCATGCCCTTCAACCCTGAGGGCATTGCAGATAGACATCCCCAATCCACTTGCCCCTCCTGTTACCAGTATGCTACTCATTGCAACCTCCTATCCTTGTTGCATTGCCATCTATCAACCCCTGCAGCATGGCAGAGTACACCATATCATCCTGCAGGCTATCCTTGTGTGTGATACCGCTACTTGCTATGCGCATGAGCTTGATGGCCTTGAGCATGAGCAAGTGCCAGCGCACAAACTCCTCATTGGTGTTGAGCTTCACCCCTTCTGGGAATAGGGCAACCATCATATCACCGATGCGCTTGTATCCATCCCCATACACAAGGTTGCGCTCATCAAAGGTGTCAGCCCCTGAGCGCAGGATTGCCCCAACTGTGGGGCTTGGCCGTGTCCATGAGAGCAGGTCAAGGTTCATTCCAGGAACAGCATTGACTGCAGTGCCATCTTTTTCAAATAGCAAGTCCCCAAAACAGACATTCCTTCCCTCAACTGTGCCAAATGGTACACAAAAATCACTTATATCAATATCAGCCATTCCATTCTCCTATCAGCATGTTGATGCCAACCCAGATGCAGACCACAAGAAGGCCAAGCAGCCAGGATGGCAGGTTATAGAGCCACCTAATCATAGCAGCACCAGCCTGTGCTGGTTTGGCTTCCTGCTGTGGTTGACTAGCCGTTGCAGCCCACCCTTGTGGGTAGATGCAAGCTCAGGACAAATCACCATGTCCCCAATCATCAGGTGCCACCTGCGGGCTGGGACATCCCATTTATCCACACCAAGCCTTCTTGCAATCTCCTGCTTGCCCTGATGTGGATTATTTGAGCTGTGGTTGCCCTTCTTGAATGCTCTTTTTGCACGGTGCTTGCCACCCTTACCTCCACCAACATAGTGGCCAAGCCTATCAAGACCCAACTGAAGTGCCATCCCAGTCAGGTGCGCGCGCAGGAGGTCAATATCAGCAAACATCTGCTGTGCTCTCCTGAAAGGTGCTGCATTATTTTTTGCCATCTTGTATCCCCTTCTTGTTAACTTCAAAACGCTCCACCTGCAGGCAGAGCAGACCCAAATCACGCCACATGTCCACTACACAATCCCTATCCTCAAGCACAAACAGCACGTCCCTTTTCACATCATCAGGAAGGGATTCAAAGATGCTGGCCTTCAGGTGAATATCACTTTCCATATTCCCAGTTGGCCGCATGTAAAGCCCACGGTGTTCAAAATAGACACCAGTGTGCTTCCACAACCAATCCTCTGTTGCCTCCCTGTATTGTTCTGGCCTTCCTGTTATGAGAATCACATAGTGCCCATCAGATTCCATCGCAGAAAGCAGGTACAGAATCCCCTGACGTGGGTGGTCAAGATGCAGCAACCCATTGTAGTGGTCAAAGTCCAAGTGGCTCATATGCTTGCGGTGTGAGTGGTCACAAAGTGTGCCATCCAAATCACAAATAATGTATCCCATTATGGCTGTGCCTCCCCCCTGTTTGTTTCCCACACCAGCTGGATGGTATCAGGCAGTGCAGCCTTCCCTCCACCATAAGCCTCACCAGTGGCTGGGTTGTAAACAATAGACTTGACAGGGCAACCAACAAAGGTTGGGAACTTACACACACCCCACTTGGCGCAGTGCACACGGATGAATCCATCAGTCCACGGATAGACAGCAACAACAGCCTTCCGTATTTCACGGAATACATCCTGAAACTCACCCTGGGACTTGGTGCACAGCCTGGTCAACCCCATGTCAGAAAGGGTGCGCAAGTTTGCCTTGAAGCAGATGTTGGTGCTAATGTTGGTTGGAAGCACACCACGGGCATCCTGCTTATTCACCCCAGAGGCCAGCAGCTTGTTATAGACTTCACTGATGTCATCCATGGCATGCCTGTATTCCCCCTTCTGTTCAGGGGTGCTGATACTTGGCCCAGTTATATACTCAAAGCCAGACATATCCACCGCGCGCTGAGCCTGTTGTGCGAAGGCTACACCAACACGATGGCGCACCAATTGGTGTGTGAAGGCACGGCTCACCCCCTCAATCATAAAGATGAAGTCAATGAACTCCCAGCTGGAGGCTATGGTGTTGCGCATATACTCCAGTTCAGCCATCTTCTTTTCAAGAGGCCATGCAGCAATCTCCTCCATCAATCCGGCATGCATAGTCAGCCTGGTGGACTTGGTGAAGATGAGGGTGTCCAACGCATTGGGGGTGTAATTTATCAATGTTACTTTCATCATAGTTCCTTTCTGATATCATAATGGCTCTGTGTGAGCATTCTACGGATTTTGAAAACATCATCATAGACATCATCCAGAAGGATGTTGCGCCAGCAAGCAAACCTCCCCAGTGAATAGATGCCTAATTCTCTTGTTGCTGTAAACATGAAACTCTTGCGCACCACCTCATCAATTGGTAGAATCTTGCCATATTTCTGGTCAACACTCTTGACAAAGGATAATTGTGATTCATCCAGACCCAATGCATAGCACGCCTCATAATGGTCAAGGTCACTATCCATCCCCTCCAGTATAAGGTCACCACCAGTCAGGGTTGCCCGATATAGGCTGTTGGCTGGGTCTGGAAAATAGATTGTCTGGTGCACATCACAATCAGCCACCCTGAAACGCTTTGTGTGAATAGGGGCATACTTCAACTTTGCTGGGAGTTCCAGCCCTGTTACCTGTGCCAGGGCACTCATAGGCATTGTTGAGATGATGGGCGCAACCTCTCTAGGGAATACATAGCCATTGGCCAACATTACATCCTTCCCTATGTGGTCAACCTGCTGGGAATACAGAACCCGATTGCCAAGCATGGACAAAAGCTCCATATGGAAGTCTGGCTGTGCTACATACCTTTCCACAGGCTCCAGGTTCCAAATGCTTCTTGGCAGCAGCCGTCCAGATATTTTACGGCTATACAAATTGCCCATTAAGGGTGTACAGCGGTCATATAGGACATCTTCAAACCAGATAGCCTTTCGCACCAGAACCTTTTTGAACTCCAACCCTGTCACCTGGGCAATTTTGTCAGTCCTGAACCTCAAGACTGCATTGTGGTTGTCAGGAGGGGATTCTGCCCCCTCCAACACCCTTGCCTTTGGGTTCAGGATTGCAGCAATACACCCTGCCATCCCTGCTCCTAAAATATACATGCTACACTCTCCTATAAATTTGGCCATAGGCCATCAAATTCCCACCTTAAACCAATTCACGTGAATTGGTCACTACTACCCTACATTACCCAGTCACATGAATTGGTTTAATCCACTATTTTGACTTTAATTCTGCCATGCCCTCAGTAAGCATCCATAAAGCCTTGTTAATCCGATTATCCTCACAGATTGACTTGATGCTACGTGTCCTGCCATGCCGCACCTTCCCATTGCGGTCTGTTGAAGCAGTCAACAGCCCACCCTTCATCATATTCTCCTGCACCACATTGAAGGTTGTCCACAGGTCAGACTTCTGGTCACTATAACGTCTTGTCTTGAGAAGTTGGGTTGGGGTAACTGGGGCTTCATTGTCCCCATACCTGAGGCAAAGGGCAGCATGGGCAAATATCTCACGATGAGTCTGCTCAAGCTCCAAAGCCTTAAACCCAGCAACCTTATCCATCAGGGATGGAACCTCCTTGATAATGCTGTAGCTGCCTTCTATGATGTCCCCCACAATGTTGCCAGAATGGCGCACACTGATGTCACCTAAAGAGGTTGATTTGACCATCATACCATTCATACAGACCAAACGTAGCATGCCAGCAGACAGCTGGAATCCACTGGTGCGGTCATGGGAGTTGCGCAGCACAATCTCAGGTATCTCATCATTGAGCTTGGCCACTATGGCATCAGGGTGCTGGAATCGTATCATGTGCTGGGCAAATTCCCTCTTGCCTTCAGTAACTGTTCTTGATTGGTGGGCGCGCACTGGTTGAAAGCCTTCCTTACGAAGTTGTGCGACTATGGTGCTGGTGGGGATGAAGGTGTATCTGTCTGATACCTCTCCCCATGGGAGTTGTGCAAAAATTGATGGTGCTACCTTATACAGCTGCTCATCAGTTAGTGGTGTCATCATATGGATGGCCATTTCATTCTCCATTCTTAAAGTTAGCAGCAACCAGCTGCGTGTGGGGGAGGGTATCCCATGGAGGGCAGCGTGCTGCCCTCAGTGTGATATCCTAGCAGTATTCCATACAAAAGTTCACAATAACCCTCCTGTGTGGATAACTGTGAAGGTGAAGGGTTGGTGAGTCACTATTGCAAACTTGGCCAGCTCTCTTGATATCTCAGAAGCATCCTCAAGGGTGAGGTGGGCAGCTGCTGCCTTTTCTGTGGAGTAGTCTGCACCATCCACTTCAGACCATGAGGTGAGCCATGAATGCCCACCCTTATTGTCATTGGCGCGCACCAGCCACTCCCTGACTTCACATCCAAGCCAGCTGCAACCAAGTTCATCTGGTGAAAATTCCCTATCCTGACCAGACCCAAGGCAGCGTGCCACAATCTTGCCGGAAGTAGTGAACCCTACCACCTCAACATCATGGATGAAGTCTGTTGGGAGGATGTCACCTATCTTGATGACTGAGCCATCCATGTCATAGGTGAAATCATATTCAGACACCTCAACATTGATGCGCTCAACCACACGCATACGTGCGCCTGAGCCTTCTGGTGCTGCCTTGATTGTGGCAAATGCGCGCTCTTTGCAGCAATATTCAACAGGGCTGAGGTCAATCCACAGGTTAGTGTGTGGCCTCTGGTATTGTATGTAATAGCTGTGCATAATATTCTCCATTCTAAAGGGATAAGGCATCCCATATAGGGTGGCACGCCACCCTATGTGTGAGGTCTTAATTCAACTGAACATTAAGAGGTATGGACTTGCCAAACTCCATCCCAGCAAAGTACCCAGCACCAATTGCCTTTTCCTTTGGCTTTCTGGTGCGCAGCGCAACACCCATGCTGTTGCTGATGTATTCCTTATTGGCTGCAATCTCTGTCTCATACAGGGATGCCAGCACCAGGGATGTTCCAGTTGATGTCCCTGCTGGTTTGGCTGTGCGAATTTCATGGCAACGGTTTGATACTGAATCTGCTGCACCCTTTGCAAAGTTCCTTGCAAAGGCACTTGGACTGGTAGCACCCTTGCCCCTTTGAATCCCCTCCTTGCGGATAGAGCCAATGACAAAGGCTGTCATCTCAATGGCAGTCAGCACATTGCTTTCCTTACCTATGAAATAGTGCCTGCACTTGTCATTTGTAACTGATATAAAAAAGTATTCACAAAAGAACAATCGGGCTATTGCATGTGCTGTCCTGCGCACCCAAGGATAGTTGCCAGTGTCCAGGGTTTTGTCCATCCTATTTTCCTGTGGTGCCTCTTTGTTGCCAACCTCAGACATGCTGAGATTGTACTTGGCCAGTGTGGCATGGGCCATGCGCAGTGCATTGTCCCGCTCACCTTCAGAAGCTCCAGCATCATTAGCCAAGGCCAGCATCTTGCGTATGCGTGTGATAATCTTATCCATGATATATCTCCATTCTAGTTGTTAAGGGTACATCACAAAGGGGTGCTGTCACCACCCCTTGATGCTGGAACCTTACTTGATGCTGATGCCAGGTTGCTTCTGGTCAGGCTCAGCCAGGATAGAGAGATTTACCAACACCACTTTTTCCTCGCAGAACTTGCTACAGGCCTTCACCAGTTCCTTGACAGTGATGCCATCCTTAATTTTGAGCCAGATTTGATGGCGCACTGAACCTTCCTGAAACTTTTTGCTTTCAGTTCCTTTCAGTTTTGTGATGACTGCTGTTTCAGCAATCTTGCTTTTCTTTGCTGCTCCAACCTCCTTCTTTGCTGCAGCAACAGGAGGGTTCTTGGGAAGGGGTGCTGCAGCCTTCTTCAAGTCTGGCTTTGCTGCGGCCACTTTCTTGACTACTGGGGCAGTTGCTTTCTTTGCTGCTGGTGCTGCGCTCTGTGTTTCCATTTTTGCAATTCTCCTAAGTATTGAATCAACTTCATCAGAAATGACCATGTGTGAATTCAAATAGACTTTTGCAGCCTTCATCACATCATAGCCAGGCACTGCTGTCCACACACCTTCAAACTGGGGTGCATGGTTGCAACAATTCAGAAGCTCTGGTGCTGCCATTTCAACAGAGTGAATATGGGCATCCTCACCTTTGCCTTCCACACGATAGGCTATGCAGGTGTAACCACCTGCACGCGTGCACACCATTGGGAACTTATCCATGATTGATAGCATCCCAGATATTGCGGGCAGTGAAGTGATTGATACCAACCTGCACAGCAGCCTTATAGCAATCAGGCCGTGTGATGTTTGGTTGAGCATCAATCAGTTGGCGAATGGCCTCACTGGCGCGCAATTCCTTTTCAAAAGCCACCGCACGAAGTCCATTCAGGAACTCAACTGCTGCAGCCAATGACTTTGTTTCTTTCTTGGTTTTCATGATATGTCTCCATTCTAAAGGGATAAGGCATCCCATAAAGCCCTCAAGGAGGGCTTTGTGTGAGGTCTTATTCAATGTCCTGCAGGTTGCTGCAGGCACTCTCTATGTCTTCCATAGCATACTCAAGGGCACCAACAGCACTCTCAGCAGCCTCACCCTTACTGCCAGCCTGCAGGCCTTCTGGCATGTTGTCATAATATTCCTGCTCTTCATCACGCAGGGATTCAATCCCCTGACGCAGGTTTTCAAGGTCAACCACCAGTTGTGCTATTTTCTTGCGTCTGTCATTGTTCATGATATATCTCCATTCTGGGTTGTTGTGGGGTACTTCATACAGCGCACTGTTACCAATGCGCTGCGTGAAAAACCTTACGATATATTGACTGTGATATATTGACTGTGATATATTGACTACTTTTGCTGGAAAGGGCATCACTGCGACTAGCCTAGCATATGAGGAGGTTCCACCCTATCTATCATGACCCAGTGAACCCCTGAACCAATCCCCCTTTGTTTCATGCCACTCGGCATGAGGGGGTGATAGATACCTGCTGTTGGTCGGCAATGGCTGAAGGGGCTTGACTTTTAACTGACCTTCAACTAACTTCCCATTACCTTGAATTTGAATTCTACCAATGCTTTTTCAAAAAGTCAACATAATTCTACTGTCAGTAGGAATGTTGTAATAGGTGGCTTTCTCTATGGATAGTCATAAGCTGCCTTGGTCTGTGGCAAGACTATTTGCAAACTTTTTCTTGCTCTTGTAGCTGCCACATAGGCTACACGGTGCTCATCATCACTGTCTATCTCAGCAAATGTCTTCCAGCTCACATCACTAATAATGATGACGTGGTCTGCTTCACCACCCTTTACTGTGTGGATGGTGCTCACTGCTATCCTTGGGGGCTTGTCTAGGCTTTCACCCCTCCTCAATGCTGCTAGATAGTATTCTGCATCATCCATTTCAAGGAAGGCATCATGCCAGATAGTGTCCACCAGCAGCCCCCATTTTTCCTTGAGCTCAGTCATAGTAATATCCCCAGATGCTCCATGCATGGACTTCTTGCCACGCATCACCCCAACCCCAACCTTCAGTTGCTGATAGGCCAATCTTATCAGGCTCACATCAACAGCTTTCCCAGCCCGCAATGCCTCCCATGCACGGATAGCCAGCACAAGCTGTGGGTCAATACTAGAGCCACTGAATGTAGTGTATGGATACCCACCAGCGCGCAGAACCTCCTCATACTTCTTGAGCAGGTATTTGTTGCGGGCAAGCAGGAGGTTGGTGCCATCCCTGATGTCTATATCATTGGTTGAACTCACAAAATCAACAACCCCACCCTCAGCATTTGGTGCCCATTCCTTTTCATACCTGTGGCCTATGCGCTTTGATATCCTGTTGGCATAACTGTGGATTGTTGCGGGCAGCCTAAAAGACCTGTTGAGCACTATCCTTTCACCAGGCAGCTTCAGGAAAGTTTCAACATCAGCACCAGACCACTTGAAAATGGCCTGGTCATCATCCCCTGCTATATAGGTGCGCTCAGCATTGGCTGTGGCAATCTCTATAACTTTCCACTGCTGTTTGCTGAGGTCTTGTGCTTCATCAATGATGGCTGCCTTGATATTGAGTGGAGCACCACCAGCAATATATCTATCAAGCATATCAGAAAAGTCCAACAGGCCTTTCTGCTCCTTGTAATCAGCAAGGGTATCCAAAAACCTCTTGAACTCCAGCCACGAGAAATCAAAATTAAGTTCATCATATTGTTCCTTAACATCAACCATTTTTGCACGCGCAAGACCTAGCATGTACAGCATCTGGTCACCAATATTCTGAGAGGGTGCGGCCAACCCCTCAGACAAATCAATATACCCAAATTCAAGGCCAAGGGTAGCACCAATGCGCTTGTAATCCTTATACTGCATCACATCCTCACGGCTCATGTGAAGCTCTTGAAATACTAAACTGTGAATTGTCCTGAAGAATGGAAGCTGTTGACGCTTGAATTTGAACTTCTCACATGCGCGTAACACTGCCTCATTGGCACCCTTTTTAGTGAAGGTGGTATAGAGCAGTTGTTCAGGGCGCACCCCATCAGCAAATTCCTGTTCAACTATAGAAAGGCAGCGGGTTGTTTTGCCGCAACCAGGTGGGCCAAGTATTATCTTTTGTGTCATGATTTTCTCCATATGTAAGTTCATAAATTGTGTTGCACATACTCCATTAGAATTTGCCCCTCTCAAACTCCTCAGTTTGCTCACTTGGGCTAGGTACAGACCATGCCTGTACACACTTGCCCTTGAGCTGTTTCTGCTCATGCCGTCCACCCATATCCCTTATCAGTGCCCAGACCTTCCGTGTGGTAAAATCTCTGAAGTGCATCTGGTCAAGCCACTTCATCAAGTCTATACTCCTGAAATAGGTGCGTCCATCCTCTGCACAAGGCCAAGGCTTTCCAAGCAGGAGTTCATCCAGCATCTTGGCCTTGTGCCTATTGGTAAGGAACATTTCAAGGTGCAGGTAGAATTGCCCAGTTGGGCCAGCATCGCGTGGAGCTTCTATGACTTCCTGGTTGTCCAGCCTATCCCTGACAATTGCCTCCCATTCTGGCTGCTTCATGCGTGTTGGCAACTTGCTGATTTTCTCTATGCAAAGAAGCCTGAACCTATCCTGTAACAGAAGTTCCTGTGGGGTGACTTCCATGCGCACCCCTTCCACATCTATGAAAAATGTTGGCTCTTCACTGTTGATGCGGGTCAGGGTTCCAATGGTAACTGGAATGTCATCGCCAGAACCTCCACCAATCCCAAATTCCCTCTTCTTGCATATCTCCTTGTTACAGCACTGGACAATAGGCTGCTTGTCACAGGTGTAAAAATATGTCTTCTTACCAAGGCTGCGTAGTGCCTGTGATACCTCTGAGGTGCCAAGGGGAGGGGATAGGAATGTACGGTTGAACTCCTCAATCTGCTCCTGCCATGTATCCCCAAACTTGTGCCTAGCATACACCCCCATATTGAACAGACCCATATTGCGTGTGCCCTGTGGAAAACCTCCCATGGCCAGTGTTTGCAGGCAAGGTGGGCCATCAGCAAAGGCACCACCACCAAGCTCAACCGTAAAGGCTTCCAACTCATCCAGGCTGATGGCTTTTTTGGCAGCATACTGTAGGAACTTCTCAGCTGATAATTTTTTGCCCTGATAGATTGCAAACCTCTCAGTGTCAGCTGCATTGAAGTATGGCATGTTTATCCAGTTGCCAACATCAGACTTATTAGCAAGTGCTATCTGCTTGGGGAATATCTCTATGCCAGCATAACCAAGGGCTATGACCCACTCCATACACTTGCTGCGGGCAAGCTTGGCTGTAACTGGTTGGGTATAGAAGCAGTACAGGTGTGCACCACCACTCTTGCTGCGGCACTGGACAAGGGGCAACTTCAATCTGGAAATTTTCTCCCCAAGCAATACATGGTCAAGCTGGTAGTCATCAATATCTATAGCTGACCAGTTGACCTCTGCATTATCATCTATTGGGATGATTCCAAGTCCCTGCTTGCCAGACAGGTGAAGTTCCCAGAGTTCAGGTGTCACCTCAGCATGAAGCGTCACTGCCTTACCATTGCGCTTGCCCTTATTGTCTGTTTTATCTAGGACTATATATGAGCCATGTGCCCTCATCAGGCCTGAGAAGAGCTTGTGAAACTTCTCAGCAAGGCTCATCATTGGCCACCTGCATGAGTATGTCCCCATGACACTTGGCAGGGTAACAGAAGCAGACAAGGTCTTTGCCTTTCAGTTCCCTTTGAACTTGTGCTAGGAGGTTTGGTTGGCTGTGCAGCCAGTCTGAATACTTCTGGATGACCTCATCCCTGTTGCCATCCACCCCTATTGTGAATGGGTTGCCCCATTTTGATTTTCTCCCAATATACACTGCTCTTTTTGGTGCATCCTTGTGATGCATGTTGTATATCCTTGGCATGACAATACCCCTTGATGTGAAAGAAAATGGGAGGGGTTGCCCCCTCCCAGCAGACAGCTAGAAGCTCTCAGCTGTTGTTTCCTCATCATCATGCCTGACTTTGACATTGCCCTTTGCTATTGAATCACGGAAGGCTTTGGCCTGCATATAAAGCTCTGCATCCTCTTCAGCAGTGATATCAAGCTGACGTGATATGGTTGTCTCCCAATTGAACCAGTCCCCACTGTCATTGGATTCAGCAACAGTAGTAACATCCACCAAAGTCAGGAACATAGGAGGGGTGAACAGCTTGCCCTCACCATTGCGCAACTTAATGGCATTGAGTTCAGTCAGCAAACGCTTGGACTTCTTGATGCCTGATGAAGCCATGCAAATCAGCACAGGATTAGTATTGCCATCCTCTTCAACCACCAGACAGAAGTGATAGCGGGTGTCCTGAACCGAGTTGCCATTAGGCAGCACCAGGATGCGCTTGCCCTCATCATCAATCTTCTCAACAGCCTTCTGCAGGATTGTTGCTGTTGGGCTGTGCTCACCACGGAATCCACCACGGTTTGGTGCCCACTCTGTGAACTTCCGGTCATAGTGACAGACTAGAATCTTGATTGGGTTTGATTCCACATCCAGCACCTCTTTTGTAACTGTGTTGAAAAGGTTGCCTTGTTCTGCCCCCTTGATGTAGTCAGGGTTGGCCTTGTTGCATTGTGGGCTCAGGCCTTGGAGTATGCGCAGAAAGGGTATAGCAAAACTGTCCTTGTCTGTGTTCTCAAAACCCTGTCCAGCATCCTCATTGAGGTCAATGCCATTGGCCACTACAACTGCTGTGTCCTGCTTCTTGGCCAGTGCTGTACTAGAAGAGGTCTTTGGACTTGCTGTTGCTGCTCTTTTTGCTGTTGCCATTTTTTGGCTCCTTGATAATAGTTTCAGATTTATGAAAAATGGCTACTTGTTTTGGTAACTGTTTGCCCTCAGTTAACTGCTCACGCACAAAGGCCTTGAATGTTCCAGGGTGAATGCTCTCCCTGACTTCCATTACAACTCCCACATACGCTTTCTGCTGAAGCACCTTTTTCAACTTGTCAACCAGTGCTTCCTTGCCCTTGCCCAGTTGCAAGGCAATTGCATTTTTTATCATGTCACCATGACCATGTTGCCTGAGCCACTTGAATACTGCTGGCTCATTCTTCTTGGTATAGCTGCCATAATCATCCTCCTTGATTTCAACCACACGGCCATCAGTCATCTGAAATAGTGATATTCCAATGGCCTTCATTGCCTCTGGTATTTCTGTGGATGACATCCTTTCAATCTTGGCATCCAAAGCCTTGACCACTTCCTGTGTAGCCAGGCATTCCTTTTCAAGCCTGAGCATAGTTGCTACCATATCTGCAACCTCTTTCATCTGCTCATTGGTTGGTGGAGGCTTCACTGCATCCTCTTCCAAGTCTATAGCCATTCTATTGCCCCTTTCTAGTATTTCAATTTGACAGAGTTATACTGCCTTTCAGCCCTATCATATTTCAAGACCTTGATGTTGCCTCCTGAAATTTGACTGGCCACCAAAACTGTAGCAGCAATGGCAGAGGGGTCACCAATCAACATGATATAATCATCCTCTGTAAAGTGCTTCAGCTTTTCTTTCAATTCTGCTACCACCACCCCTGTGTCCAAAAGCATTGGGCCATGCGGCAGCAGAATTTCAAGACTTCCAAACCTGACTGCTGGCATCAGGTCATATAATGGCTTCCACCCACCATCATCATCACGCTTGCGTGGTTCTTGCGGGATATATACTATGCTCATGCTACACTCCTCTCAACCAATTATTGACTTTATCCCCCATGATGACATGGGCAACCTCTTTTTTGCTGCGCAGTGCGCTGATGATTATCCTATCAGTTGTATCACAGGCCTCAGCATCAGTGTATGTAACTGTGTGCCTTGTGCCTGCCCTGTGGTGCCTATCCTCACTCTGTAATCTATCCTCAAGGTTGAAACTGTTGGAATAATAGTACACATCCTCAGCCCTTGTAAGCTCAATGCCTATTCCCCCAGAATGTGGCTCACCAACAAAAAAGCGCGCACCATCAACCTCCTGTATCCTGCCCTTGCTGTCCCGCTGGATGCCCTGAAAACTATCCACAGCATCCTGCTTGGCCTTGTTGTTCACCTTCCCATAGTACTGGACAACAGACCTTTCCCCATAGGCATATCTCAGGGCATCAGCAATCAACTCATTCTCATGGGTGTAGTGTGTCCAGATAGCCACTTTCCCTGTGGTGTCTTCTATTGATTCCATTATGGCTTCCAATTTTGGGTAGTGGCCATCTATTGGTTGAATATCTCTAGTCTCATCCAGCTTCCAGTATCCACCAGTTATCTGCTGCAGGCGTGTAAGTTTCACTATGGCTAGGACAGTGGTCATTTCACCTTCCTCAAATTCAGCTATCAGCTCATCACGCACCTGGTTGTATATCCCCTGCTGCTTATCCGTCAGTTCAACTGGGAGTAATTTGTACACCTTTTCAGGCAAGTCTAAACATTCAGACTTCACAGCCCTAAAGGAATGGGGTGCTATCAGCTTATAAAGTTCATCAAGGTTGCGGTAGATAGGAAGCCCATCAATGCCCTTCTTGACCATCTGTGGCACTCTTGCTGAACCACCACGCGCCTTGTTTTTGGAAGCTATGGCCTTGAGCAGGAACTGGTTGTCCTCAATCTCAGCAAAGTGAGCCTTGAAAGCATAAAATGAGCTGAAGCCTAGAATGGTAGGGTCAAGGAACTCAAACTGCTTGTATAAATCAAATGGGGAGTTTGGTGCCACAAAACCACTCATGATGCGCCTGTATGGGGCATAATTCCGCAGCCCCACTATGAACTTGGTGCGCTTGGCCTGTGGTGTCTTTATTCGGGTGGATTCATCAAGCACCAGAAGGCTTGGAAAGCTCTGCAGGAACTTCTTGATGTACTTCTTGAACAGTGGCAGGTTGCAGGATTCATAGTTAGCAGTAAGGATGCGCAACCCATCATAAGGCCTGGACACAAGGCTTGTCAATGCTTGCAGCTGCTTCTTATTAGGTTTGGAAGTCCACCATGCTGCCCTGTGTTCTGTATTACACCATTTTGGTATCTCATTGAGCACCCAGTTGCGTTGTACCCCATTTGGGGCAAGAACAACTAGAGCTTCAATCTTTTTATCCTTGTGCAGGCTGACTGCTGTCTTGATGGCTGGCCTGGTCTTTCCAGTGCCCATTTCCATAAGGAAGGCAAATGCATCCTTGTTTCTGGACTTTTCATATGCTGACTTCTGGTGTTTATATTCTGGTGGTAATTTCATTATTGCTGCCCTTTCTGGTTAACATTCTGAGGCTAGTATCTGGTGCCATTCCTAAAAAATAAAGGCAATCCACAATTTATTTTTGGTGTGACAGAAATATTGGTTGTAAACTGTGTTATTACAACATCCTATTAGCTCATATCTGCAAACCTATTAGATAAAAGCCACTACCTACAGCAAAATATTAGCAATATTAGAAAAACATCCACTTGGCAAAAATTTTTTATTTTTATTTTGGCCTCGCGCGCGTATATACGCGAGAGTGGCCAAACCACCAATAGGGGCAACAGTTACATGGCCAATTAGATAAAAAAGTTATCTAATATTACTAATATACAACACAGAATCAACAGGTTATAAGCCACTTTTTACCCACAACTACAATTTTGGTGGCAACTGACCTTGTCCAATTTTTGTGAACCACAATGTAGGGTAGCCAAGACCAATTAAAACAAATTGGCCTAGCACCACCTATCATGGCCTAATTTGCACTCACTGGGAACTTTTCCTGAGCTACCCATTCAAGGAGGGAATCAAGCCTTGCCGCATCCAGTATTGCGCCATTAAATTGCACCCTGCTCACTTCACAGGGGTCACTTGTGCTGCTGGTGCAGAAAGTGTCTGTTGCACTAACTGATGATTCTGGGACTGCCCCAGCAACTTGGATGGCACCTTGGGAAGGGGAGGGCAGATGTTGGTCAATATTTGGGGTTGCGGGCTTGTGCATCCTTGCAAGAAGGTTAGCATACATGCTAGCATAATCAGTCTGGACTTTGGTTGTGACTTCATTTTGTGTTACCTCCACTTTCTGGTTTTCAATTTTAACATCAGCTGTGTGCTGAGCCTGTGCCCCCTGTATCTGGGATAGCTGCTTCTGCAGGGGCAAAACAAAATGGTGATGGTCTATAACAGCACCAACAGCCATCAGGATGGTTGATACAAGAAGCACCACCAAGCCCTCCAATATAGTCATATTCATGACATCATCCTTTCTCAGTTAGGTTTTTCATTGCTATTGATGCCCCTATTGCTGACAACCCTCCACCAAGCCCCATGAAATCATGGCTTCCACTGGCAATGAAGTTGTATATCATCGCAACCCCACCAGAAGCCAAAAGACTTCTGACAACACAGAAGGTGGCATTGTCCCTTTCTGTGAACCAGTGTTTAATTAGCTGGAACATTGCTAGTTACCTCCAAGTCAAATTCATTCACCCCAGCAAGCTGTGCCATGTATGACAGGAAGGTGGCCTTGGAATTGTTTATCATACTAACCCCATCAATCACCACAACCTTTTCCCCAGCAAGGACACAGCCATCACTGTCCCTGTTGTAATTGCCAACATGGCTGCAGAGGAGTCCAGAGTGCCCAGCAACCCCAGTAACCTCAAATGTTTCAAAAGGGACACCATCATGAAGTGCATGTGTTCCACGCACACAATGGAAAGTCCCATCATGAATCTTAGGGGCATAGCTCCCATCCTCCTGCTGATAGGCGTGCTCAAGGGTATTCATGAAAGGTGTATCCTGTCCCTCAAAATAAAATTCCCCAATGATTCCATCCTCACCAAAATAGTTGTGCACAAGTCTGTTTAGCATTATTGTTTCCCTCCATTGTTGTCATGTATCAAGTGAGTAGTCAACATCTCAACCATCCTGTCAAACTTCTTTCCAAGAGTATCAAATCCAGTCTGGCAAGTGTGGTCAAGCTTGTCCACCATTCTGTCAACTTCAGCCCGTTTGTAGTGCTCTCCTGCTATCACTTCACGCAGGTTGCTGATGCTTTTTTCACTGTCCCTGTTCTTGTTATACAGGTCAGCTATCATTGCAGCCTGGTCAGCTATCAGCTTGGCCTGTGCTGCATCCATTTTGTCAGCATCCCTTTGCCTACTTGAAACATAGATGCCCCATATCATTATCATCAAGGTGACAATCCCAACCCAGACCAGAGCCCACTCAGCATTCCCCATGGCAACCTCCTATATCTGTGTTTGTACTGCACAATGAATAAACTGGCGACCTGCAACCAGCAGGACAGCACACTTGTCCTGTGGATAGTCCACCCCTTTCACTGGTGGCTGTGAGCAACCAACCAGTGGTATTATCAATAATCCTAATATCAATTTCATTTGCTACCCTTTCACTGTTATTGTTGTTGGCTTGTATAGCACTGGGATTGCAGAACTGCTGGCAACCACAGGAATTGTTCTCACCTTGTAGAGCACTGATACAGTTACAGTCACCCTTTCTACTGGTATGGTGATTATAACCTTCAGGACATAAATGACTGCCCTTGTTATTGGGGTTGATGCCACAGCTGCTGGGGCATCAATCCACCATGTGAAGTCATCATCAATCTCATCAATCCAGTCCCACTGGTCATCTGGTACTGCTGGCTGGTTTAGGGATAAGGTCTCACCACCCCACCATGTGAAGTCATCATCAATCTCATCAATCCAGTCCCACTGGTCAGGCTGTGGAAGTGGCGCAATGGTGTTGGGGATAGTGATGCTGCCAGAACCTGCATACCAGACATAGACATTATTGTGCCCAACTGAATCAGTGAGGATGTAGGATAGTCCTGTTGTGACAGCAATGTCCCAAATGGTTGGTACAGACACCATAACCACACCAGAGCCGCCATTACCACCATTGCCAAGCCAGCCACCGCCACCGCCACCGCCCAGCCCATTGACACCATTTGTACCATAGGCTGAGTAGCTTTCCCCAACAGAATAGCCGCCGCCACCCAAACTAAAGTACAGGTCATTGGAGGCACCATTGCCACCACCAGCATAATAAACAGATGTCCCAGTAATGCTGCAAGGAAGCCCATCACCACCTACATTATATGGGGGTATTAGTGCTGCACCACTACCCCCAACAGTTCCTGCACCGCCACCGCCCCCAGCTTCCTGCGCTGCGTTTGTACTGCCGCCACCATTACCCTGCCCAGCTACGCCATGACCACCTGGGCCACCACCATTGGAAGCAAAACCGCCACCAGAACCCCCATTCATTGTGGTTGGTGTGCCAAAGCTATATCCGGCACCACCACCATAGCTGTAAGCCACAGTGCCAAAATATGAATCACCACCTACTGCAGAATAATTGCCAGAGGTTGCCCCAATGCCACCAACACCAACCTGGATGGGCACAACAGAATACCCCAAGGCAGTAGTTGAGCCTTGCAGCATCCCACCTGCACCACCGCCACCGCCAACCAAACTATTTGACCCTGTTGCACCACCACCGCCACCACCACCTGCAACAACAAGGTAGCTAATTGAAATGGAAGTGACATCCCCACAAAGGAAAACATCAACTGACCACCAAGACCAGTCATCCTCTGCTATCTCATCCTGGAAGTCCCACTGGCTGTCAACAGCCAAGCCATTATCAGATACATCTGCAAGGATAAGCTGGGACAGGTCATAGGAATCATCATCACTGATTTCATCTAGCCAATCGTGCTGGTCAGCAACAGCCAAGCCATTATCAGATACATCTGCAGGG
>Ga0364860_10547_pt1 | contig 21503 bp, 16 predicted proteins | sample ExccelAu500001D4_FD_206916 | JGI IMG/M metagenome (GOLD analysis project Ga0364860, IMG submission 206916) | Enriched cells from Trout Bog Lake Hypolimnion, Wisconsin, USA - BchlTB.Aug20.5000.01 .D4 | ecosystem: Environmental > Aquatic > Freshwater > Lake > Hypolimnion/Profundal zone | place: USA... | reverse complement strand
GCAGGTCGACCGTGCCCTGGCAGTCCACCTTCAGCACCCATGCGCCTTCCGGGTACTGCCACGGCGGCGGGTCCGGGTTGTAACTTCGCGGGCTCGGTTGCCATACACTGGCCGGGGTCTGCATCCCCAGCGCCTCGTGCGGCCGCACCTGGTTGTACTCGGAACGGAAGGCGTCAAGCCACCTCTGCGGTTCGCTGCCCACGCCGCCCCGCCGGTCCAGCGCCCGCTGCAGGCTGCCGTGGAAGCGCTCCACCTTGCCCTGGGTCTGGGGATGCCGGACACCGCTCCAGCACAGCCGTATGCCCTGCCGCATCATCCACAGCGAGAGGTGCGTGCGTCCGGAGAACGACTGCCAGTTCCACCACGGCGTGCCATGGTCCATCAGCATCGCCTCGGGCATGCCGCAGCGCTCGAAGGCCTGCTCCAACTGCAGCCGAACGAGGCCGCCGTCCAGCCTGCCGGTCGCTGCCAGCGCCACCAGATAGCGGCTGCGGTCGTCGATCACCGACAGCGGCCCGACGGCGTGCGGCCAGTTCTTCGGCCCCTTGAAGTCCATCTGCCACAGTTCGTTGGGCCGCTCGCGCTGGAAGCGCTTGACCGCCTGCGTGTGCCGGTCCCGGTCGCCTACCAGATCGTAGCGCAGCAGGATGCGGTGAATCGTGCTGCGGGTCAGCTTCACCCCTTCGCGGTCCAGCAGCACCTGCAACTTGCGCGCGCCCCAGTCCGGGTACTCCAGGCGCAGCGCGATGACTCGTTCTTCCTGCTCCCACGGCGTCTGTGCGGGCGAGTTGCGCGGCCGGCGGCTGCGCTCGCAGATCCCCTCCAGGCCAGCCTCGGCGTATCGCCGAACCCACAACGTCCCGGTTGGACGCGAGATGCCGAACTCACAGCACAAAGCGCCCAGCGGCTTCTCCCGCCCGCTCGCCGCCACCACAAACCGCACCCGCTGGTCCTGTACGTCCATCGCATTCCACGCCATCCCAGACTCCTCTGCGCCCGCTGCGCGAACGCAGAAGTGTAAAGGATGTCCCGAGACAATGTGCAAAGCATGTCATGAGACTGAACACTCGCTTCTGAGACATGGGTTTACACTTATGACGCCATGAATGAACGTGTCCAGGTCACCAGTCAGGGGTTCACCACTCAATATGCTTTTGGGCTGAACGGGCAGCGTGTGTCGTCGTGGGATGGCATTGCCTGGCGGGTGGCCCATATCTTAGCGTACCTCCTCAGAACTGGGTGCCCCATATCTCGATTTTGAGATGTGGGAGTTTGCTGCACGATTCGTCTTCGTGTCGTCCATTCCGGCTCGATCGCGACCGCGCCCATTCTACCCCTCGCTTAAGCATGAGTGTTCTATTCTTTAAGCTTTCCCGTTACCCTACATCTCGCCTCTAAGATGTGAAAGTTCGCCACGACACCTTGAACCGTGAACCTCAAACCTAATACCCTGACCCCTGTTCCCTGACCCCTGTTCCGTGACCCCTGTATTCCTGTCAAGGCCCTCGAACCTCCAAAATCCCCCTAACCTGCTCAATCCAAACCATATAATACTTAAAAATACTTGGCATACTAGATACCCTCTATCCCGTATCATTTAAGTAGGGGGGAAAATTATGGCCCGATCTGGATGCGCGCACATCAGCCGGTATGATTCAAAAGTGGGGAAAAATCGTATACCACCCCCCCATATACCGTATACCCCCGGTATATATACTTTTCTCTATGTTTTGAATACTTTGCAAAAATCAGGGTGGGGGGTGGTAGCGCTGGAGGAGTAGCTTGAAACCACTCTGCCGTGTACAGATTCAAAGCTCTACGCAATCGCGCTGCGTGACCGATTAGAATGGAGTTTGTATGAGTTTTCTCTCACCAAATCCGGAGCCGCGGCACGGCTTTGAGACCAGCGACCCCGCATTGCGGACGATTGCCGTCAAAGTCGCGGCGGGCGAGCGGCTCAGCTTCGACGACGGAGTCGCGCTTTATCGTACAGGCGACATACTTGCCGTGGGTTGGATGGCCAACGCAGTGCGTGAGCGGATGCATGGCGACATCGCCTACTTCAATGTGAATCGCCACATCAATCCCACCAATGTATGCGTGGCAAGCTGCCGGCTGTGCGCATTCGGGCGCAAGAAGGGTACTGACGGAACATACACTATGGCGCTGGAGGAGGTATGGCTGACGGCAGCCTCCGGCCTCAGCGAGGCGGTCACCGAGTTCCACATCGTCGGCGGGCTGCATCCTGATCTGCCATTTGAGTACTTTGAAGACCTGATTCGAGGACTGAAGCAGCGCTTCCCCGAGGTGCATATCAAGGCCTTCACCATGGTCGAGGTGGCCTTCTTCGCCAAGCTTTGCAAGATGTCGATCGAGGAGACGCTGCTGCGATTGAAGGCTGCTGGGGTAGACTCATTGCCCGGTGGTGGGGCGGAGATATTTGCCGACCGCGTACGGCACATCATCTGCGATCACAAAATCGACGGAGCGGAGTGGCTGGAGACGGCACGCACGGCACACCGCATTGGGCTACGATCGAACGCGACGATGTTGTATGGCCACGTGGAGAACGATGAGGACCGCGTAGACCACATGCTGCGCCTGCGTGAGTTGCAGGACGAGACAGGCGGCTTCCAGACCTTCATCCCGCTGGCCTTCCATCCCGACAACACCGCGCTGGCACACATCCCAAAGACCACAGGAATGATGGACCTGAAACAGATTGCCGTCGGCCGCCTGCTGCTGGACAACTTCGCCCACATCAAAAGCTACTGGCAGATGGTGTCGCCGCAGATGGCGCAGATATCGCTGCGCTTTGGTGCCGACGACATCGATGGCACGGTGATTGAAGAGAAGATCTACCACGACGCCGGCGCGACCACACCTCAGGGCATGCGGCGTGCGGATTTAGTGCGACTGATTACGGATGCTGGCCGCGTTCCCTTCGAGCGCGACACCCTATATCGCGCAGTCACCCGAAACGAAGACACGTTCACGGTTGCAGTGTGAAGCCAGCTTCGGACAACTAATACCTCCTCGACCGAATCAAACCCGGTAGAGGTATTAATTCATGCGTACTATCACATCGTTTGCACTGGCCGCCATCGCCGGAATCGCTTTGGCGGCGGTGCCCATGGCCAAGGCCCAAATCAGCATCAGCATCGGCGCAGAGCCATCGTGTCCCTATGGCTACTATGACTACGCGCCCTACAGATGCAGCCCATCCGGCTACTACGGACCGTCTTACTTCAACGGCGGGGCCTTTATCGGAGTGGGACCATGGTTCCATGGCGCGAACGAGTTCCACGGCACAGTGAACAACCGTTACGACCCGCAGCACGGCTATAAGGGATCTATGCCTAAGAACGGCGACAAAGCTGATTCCCGAGGCAAAACGTCCGCTTTCAAAGGCAACGAAGAGCGCGACGGACGTGGCAACCGAACTGACGGCAAGGGCAAGAAGTAGGGCAACTGTTTCCGAGGGGTGAACCCAGAAAGACATGATGGGTTCAATCACGACGCAGATACAGATTAAGCAAAAGAGGCTCGGCGGTTGGCCGGGCCTCTACCTTTTGAGCCGTTACGAATCACAGCCCGCAACAGACCTAGTGCCGTTCCAGGGAGGCAACGGCGCGTTGCAGGGTTGCATGCTTCTTGAAGCGCATCGCGGCGGACTTTGCGCCCTGTTCGGAGTCGAAAGAACCATGATCCTGGCCATCCCAGCGAAAGCGCCAACAATCGCCTGACTGGTAGATCTCCGGCTCTGCAGAGTGGGCTTGCACCTTCTGTCCAGGCGCTTCCAATACGTCGTTCATCCTGTTCCTTTCGGTGAATCTTAATCGACTCATTCATGCGATGGAACGGCATGAATGGAATACCCGGCCCGATCTTTACAATGCGATCAATTTGTGGGTTTACGCATAATGTGAAACTCAGCCTCTAAGGTTATCAGTATCTTGCGCAGAGTGCGACAGCATAATGTGATACTGCGTACCCCCATAAGTTGAAACTGTCACCAGGAATTGACGCATAAAGTGAAATTTTATATATCCCGACTGTAAAAAAACCTCCACATCCTACATAACCTACATAAGTTATTTGTATTGTTCGCATAGTGGGCAGTGTAGGTTGTGTTCGTCGTCGGCCCAACCTCCACAACCGTAAGCGGCGGCGACTTCGTGGAGTAGGACCCGAGTCGCATGGTCCAACAGGAATCCGTTACCCGCTGCGCCCAACCGCCGGCTGAGCAGGCCGGCCCTTTTGAGTTTGTGGCCCACCTTCTCTGGGCTGTATTGCAACCTCTCGCCACGGTCCTTCTGAATGCGATTGACTTCAGCCGTGATCTCTCCAACCAGAACCTGGACCTTCCCCTGATGGCAGAGAGAGAGAGCGGCGCCGACAGCGAGCATTCCTAGGCTATCCCGACGCTCTGCGAGTTGGTGTTCGGAAAAAGGTGTGAGTAGCGAAACAAGCTCCGCCCTGAGATCCGGTGCATCCACAATGCATCTCCCTAGAGCAGTTGCAATAGCGTTGAGTTCAGAGGTCAGACCAGACACGGTGAAGTCCGATTGAACGACTGCTGATAGGTTTTCAAGGCGGTAGCCTAGGAGTTGGTTTTGGATACTCTTCCTCGTTTCTGCCGACAAGGGCGCGGCATGCTGTGATTCGACCTCCGGCGCGCGGGATGCGCTGATGTGGAGGTAATTGTGCAATACCGACTTCGCCGGCAGGTCCTCGCCCAAGTAGATGGCCTTGGGGCAGAAATAATCCGGCGGAGGGGACGTTGGGCAACCGTCTGCCTTGATACAAGCCAAATAGCCACGGCCTGTGGAGCTGCCCATCAGCGTGGCCAACCTCGCGCTTAGGGCCGGCTCATTGATGAGCAGTGTGGGGTTCAGCTGCCAACGAATACTGTCCAAGGCGGCACTTGTCAACCCAACCAAGAGGATGGGATGGTAGCAGGTTGCTCTCAGTGTACGCAGCACAACGTCCCCCTCATAAGCGCAACAGGAAATTGCGACACCTGGTGCAAGAGGTAGGGCAACGTGGAACCATGTTGAAAAGGTCCAGAATGTTATAGATCCTGAGCTTCGTGGTGCATATCGTGTCATCAAGGTAGGACGCGTCTGCCCCATAGTGCTCTCTGACGTTCGGCACGACCTGCCTCTCGGCGAGTTGGGCGATCGTGCCTGTGCGGAAACGGAAGAATGGCTCCAGCGCGTTCAGGAAGACAATCTGCTGGTCGCCTTCGTTCCCCGTCGCTTGGAACAACTGCTTTCCGATGCCGGATATCTGCTTAACGACGGAAGGGAATACTATGACCGCATGTTGGAAGTAAATGGTCTTAAGCTCTACCAAGTCCTCGACGAGGGTCGCATCTACTTGCTCTATCCCGACCAATCATCAGACCCAACTATGGTGGAGATGTTGGCCTGGATTGGAGATGGGAAGCCCCATCCTAGGTCTACGAACAACGACAATCAGGGAAACTGAAGAGCAAATGGATTCGGATCGGTGGCGGACGCCAGTCGCCGCGCCCAACTAGTTTTTTGTGCTACCGTCTGGCGGTGATTGGGCTTCGTCAATGCCCACTAGCGGTATGGATGAACGCCTGCTCTCGCCCAGTGAAGATGGTTGGACCGAAGTGGTTGCTCCCAGCCCCATCGCCTTCAACGATCATTACGCCAAGCCGCATGAACTTGACGCCACAGGCATCGCCAGGATCACGGAAGCCTTTGCCACTGCCGCACGCCGCGCGCTTGCCGCCGGATTTGACATTGTCGAGATCCACTCTGCTCATGGCTACCTGCTCCACGAATTCCTGTCGCCACTCTCCAACCGGCGGACAGACCACTACGGTGGCACGTTCGAAAACCGTAACCATACAGGTAGGGAACAACACAGCGTTCAACGTAGGAGAGAAGTGAGGGGGTTTCAGCCAAGATAAGCCGCAGGCGCGTCGGTGATCCCAAACATAGGTGACTGCGTTACTTACAGCGCCAATATTAGCAGAGAGATGGGTCGCCAATGCGCAACTGGGTCGCGCGGTACCGACTTTCTTCAATCTTGGCGCAGGCACTCAGGCAACATTTGCTGACCTCTTTGTACCTGATTTCTCCGTTCGGACGTTCTTATGGACTGGATAGGAGTTGGTGTGCGACATTACCTAAGCTTTTCCCCGAGCAGTGTATTGAATTCATTGAGCAGTTCAGCGTGGTGCTTTGCAAGATACTTCGCAACGCTCGGGTTCTCGTCGACTGGTCGGACTTGGGTCGTACTTCATTTTGCTAGGGATGTCTTTCGTGGCCGCGGATGTAGTTCCCCAAAGCCCACGGGCAAAGCGGCAGGCGGAACCTATTCACCCGCAAGTAAAAGAAAAGATAGGGCTTGAGGAGATTATTGGGTTATTTAGGTTTCTTGATCCTAAGTCAAGGTGGAGTGAACATTAATCATCTAACTATTCTAGAATGAGCGACTTTCACTTTATGGGGTAACGAATTTCACCTTATGGGGTACGAATTTCATCTTATGCGTAAACCCACACAAATTCTACTCTCCTCGGTCGGTTCGTCCTAGCTGCATCCACTGGTGCTGCCGCAGCTCATGCAGCGGTAGCAGGAGCCCGAGCGGGTCATAATGGCACCGCAGGTGGCACAGCTTGGAGCGTCGCCCATGTCGTACATACTCTTCATAGCGTCAGAGGCGTGGTATACGCCGCGGTCGGCCATGGAGTCCTTCGTCTGGGCTGTATTCTCAGCGCGGTTGGAGAGATCGGGAGCGATGCCGTGATGCGGTGGCGTGCGGTCCGCATAGTGGCTGCCCGCTCCGTTGTCGAAGATGTCTTCATCGGAGATGGCCTTGTGGGTGCGTGCTTCGCGTTGCAGGATTGCCTGTGGGCTGGCATCCACTGCCGCAGAAAGTGTCTCCGGTGTTGTGTGCGGCGTAGTCTGTTGCGGATTACGCGCCTCACCCAGATTGGCAATATCCTCGTTGGCTGTGGCCATGTTAACCGTGTTGCCGGGGGCCGTGACCATTCCCGCTACAGGAACGCTGGCCGCAGGGGCGAGACCGGCGAAGAGGTCGAGCTGTGTCCCTGAGAGGAAGCGCATCTGGATCCATCGGAAGATGTAATCCATGATGGATTTGGCGAAGCCGATCTCTGGGTTGCCGGTCCATCCCGAGGGCTCGAAGCGCGTGTGAGCAAACTTCTCGCATAGCACCTTCAGCGGTACGCCATGTTGTAGCGAGATGCTGATGGCTGTGGCAAAGCTGTCCATCAGGCCGGAGACGGTGGAACCTTCCTTGGCCATGCGGATGAATATCTCACCCGGATAGCCATTGGGATACAGGCCAACCGTAATGTAGCCCTCATGGCCAGCGATGGAGAATTTGTGGGTTACGGAGGCGCGCTCGCCGGGCAGGCGATGGCGGCTGGCACGTGGTGGCGCCTGCGCGTCGGCTGCGTCCACGTTCTGCGTGCTGGCGGCCTGAATTTGGGTGAGTTGATGGATAAGCGCAGCATTGGCTGTCTCCAGCGCTGCCAAGCGCTCGGCGGTAGCGGCCAGATTTCTCTCCGCTTCGACTGTGTCAGCCGATGCGGCGGCAATGGCGCGTGTGCCCTTCTTGTCATCCGTCTGGGCTACAACGTTCAGCGGCTGCGTTCCCTTCGAGTTGTCGCGGTAGATGGCGATGGCCTTAATGCCTTGTCGCCAAGCTTGCATGTAGGCCTCGGCAATCTCTTCCACCGAGCAGTCCTGTGGAAGGTTGACGGTCTTGGAGATCGCACCCGACAGGAACGGCTGGGTTGCGGCCATCATCTTGATGTGGCCCATGTAGTGGATGGAGCGCGTGCCTTTGGCCGGCTTAAAGCTGCAATCGAAGACGGCGAGGTGCTCCGGCTTGATACCAGGCGCGCCCTCAATGGTCCCTGTGGCGTCGATATAACTGACGATGGCGTTAACCTGGGCTTCGTTGTAGCCCAGCTTAATAAGCGCTGAGGGAACGGTGGAGTTGACGATCTTGATCATGCCGCCGCCCACCAACTTCTTGAACTTTACCAGGGCTAGCTCGGGTTCTACACCGGTTGTGTCGCAGTCCATCATGAAGCCGATCGTCCCGGTCGGTGCCAGCACCGTCACTTGCGAGTTGCGGAATCCATGCCGCTCCCCGTGGGCCAGTGCTCCATCCCAGGCGTTGCGGCTGGCTGCAATCAACTGCTCCAACTGCGGCACATGAAAAGGCTCTCCACTGGTGCGTGGACTGGTGATGGTGGGCTTGCCAATATTGTTGACTTCGGCGCGGTGCATGCGAATGACGTCCAGGAACGGCTCGCGATTGACGTAGAAACCGGGGCACGCGCCACCCGTGATCTCGCTCTGCTGGGTCAGGGGAGTAGCCGCGCCCAGCGGTACGCAGGATTCGGCAATGCGCGCGGACTGCCAGTAGGCATCGCCGCACAAAATCGAGGTTAGAGTGGCGGCAAAGTCGCGGCCAGCACCGGAGTCATATGGCAGACCAAACGCCATCAACAGTGCTCCAAGGTTGGCATAACCCAGGCCGAGCGGACGGTAGTCGTGCGAGTTGCGCGCGATCATCTCCGTGGGATAGCCCGCCGCGTCCACGATGATCTCCATCGCTGTGGTCACGATCGAGATCGCATAGCGATAGGCAGCAATATCATACTGTCCGCCGGGAGTCAGGAACTTCAGCAGGTTGAAGCTGGCCAGGTTGCAGGCAGAGTCATCCAGAAACATGTACTCGCTGCATGGATTCGAGGCGTTGATCCGTGCCGTGTTCTTGCTGGTATGCCATTTGTTGATGGTGCTGTCGTACTGCATTCCAGGGTCGCCGCACTTCCATGTGGCATCGGCAATTTTGTGCATCAGGTCACGCGCGCGATACTCCTTCACCGGCTCACTGCCCTTGACTGTACGGGTGGTGAAGTTGCCGTCGGAGTCAACTGCCTGCATGAACTCGTCCGTCACGCGCACACTGTTATTGGCATTCTGGAAGAAAATGGAACTGTATGCCTCGGAGTCGGGACCGGAACCGTCGTACCCTGCCTGTACCAGGTGCCACGCCTTGGTCTCTTCCTTCACCTTGCACTCGATAAAGTCTTCAATGTCTGGGTGGTCGATGTTCAAGATCACCATCTTGGCCGCGCGCCGCGTCTTGCCACCGCTCTTGATAACACCGGCAAACGCATCGAAACCGCGCATGAATGAGAGTGGACCGCTGGCTGTGCCGCCGCCCGAGAGCGTCTCCATGCTGCCACGAATGTTGGAGAGGTTGGAGCCCGCTCCAGAGCCCCACTTGAAGAGCATGCCCTCGGTCTTGGCCAACGTCAGAATGGAATCCAGCGAGTCGTTCACCGAGTTGATGAAGCACGCACTGCACTGCGGTTTGGTGTAGCCGGTGACCGAGTACTCCACCCGGCCGGTAGCGGGGTTCCAGTGCCAGTTCTGTGCGTCGGAGTTAGGCTCCAGCCGGTCGCAGCCCACGTTGAACCATACCGGCGAATTGAAAGCGACCTTCTGGTTGAGTAGCAGGTGGGAGAGTTCCGCAAAAAATGTGTCTGCATCGGCTGATGTGGCAAAGTAGCCCCCGCGGATGCCCCAGTCACGAATGCTCTCGGATACGCGCGTGATCAGCGCACGCACGCCACTTTCGCGCTCCGGCGTGCCCACCTGGCCATGCAGGTACTTCGACGCAACAATATTGGTTGCAGTCATCGACCAGTCGCTAGGCACTTCCACGCTCTTCTGCTCAAATATGGTCCGGCCCTTGTAGTCCTGAATCACGGCGTCGCGCAGCTCCCATGTGATCTCGTCGAAGGGAGAGATGCCGGGACGTGTGAAGTGACGAGAGAAGGATAGACCGGCGGTACGTCCGGATGCTGGCCGCTCAGCAGTAAGCGGTTGGGCCGCGGAGAGATTGATCGCGTCGGTATGGGTCTGAATCGGGGTCATCGAGGGTAGGTCTCCTTCTCTCTATTGGATGCTCTGGTAGTACCGGTCCGAGTCTTGCAAAGGGGGCCTGGTAATTCGTATAAAGCTAATAAAATCAGCGACACCGCCCGCGGGCCTCAGTTGCTTAGGCCAGATGGAATTCATCCATACGGATTGCATCATTTAAGAGGTCTGCCAATGCCTCTATTACTGTGGAGAGTCCTGAGGACCAACCGCACATCAATGGAGGCGATAAAGGGGACCGTACTTGCTTTGTACTTTCGATTCGACAGCTATTGAGTTGCAATCGTGAAAGTACCGCCCCCAGTGGGGTGTGTCAAGTATAAAGCACAAGATGTTGTGTTGCCTCAGCGAATACTCCCTATTTCAGGATTGTTAACGGCACATAGTCCAAAAAATAAGGGAAATTGCTGTGGATTTCTCATAATGATGCCAATTCATGCGGGTTTAAACACCTCTAAAAACGCCTTTCCGCCATCCTCCTTAATATCGCCATTGGCTAGTGTCACGCACAATGCCACAGTTAGTGGATAGACGGCATAGATTCTTGAAACCACAACCTCATTTCAGACTAGGGCGCGATGGGGTGCGAGACAAGGCGCAGGAGTGGTGCAGGTACTGTGGACTTTGGGTGTAAAAGTGGAAAAGATGCCTAAATGTGGAAAAACTCCTTTAATGTGGAAAAACCTCTGGAAATAGGAGTTTTTCCGCCAATCCCTCCCAAACCGCCACCTAATCAGATCATAAAACCAACATGCAGTCGCCATAGGAGTAGAAACGGTAGCCCGCTCGGATGGCGTGCGCGTAGGCCGCAAGAACCATCCTATGGCCCTGTTCTTTGTTCTCAATATCGCCAGCCTCCACGAAGGCGGCAACCAACATCAGTAGGGTCGATTTAGGCAGATGGAAGTTGGTGAGTAACCCATTGACCAGGCGAAACTTATGGCCAGGAGCAAGAAAGATCGAGGTCGTGCCGGAGTGTGCCTTCAGCCCGTATTCGCCGCTCAACTCGGCTTCTGCTGCAATGTGCTCCAGTGTCCGTGTTGTGGTGGTTCCAACCGCTACAACACGTCGGCCATCGGCCACAGCACGGTTGAGTGCCTCGGCGGTGACCGTTGGCAGGGTGTAGCGCTCGGCATGCAGACGGATATCTTCTACACACTCCACACGCACCGGCTGAAAGGTCCCCAGCCCCACGTGCAGCGTCAAAGTGGCAATCTCCACACCGCGTTCCTTCAGGGCCACCAGCAGCTCAGGGGTAAAGTGCAAACCAGCAGTAGGCGCGGCAGCCGATCCAGGCTGTTCGCTGTAGACAGTTTGGTAGCGCGCACGATCTTCCTCAGAATCCGCATGCAACGTCTTATCGCGTCGGATGTAGGGTGGCAGCGGTATATGACCGATGCGTGCCAGTCTCACATGGAAGTCCGCCACCGGCGCAAAGCGCAGCGTTCGCTCGCCGAAAGCTCCGGCGGCAACGACCTCGGCTCGCAGCAAAGGCTCTCTTCCGCTCTCCTCAGAAAACAAGAGTGTTTCTCCCGGGTGCACCTTGCGTGCGGGCCGGACCAACGCTCGCCACACAGGCGGGTGCCCCAAATCTTGCGTTTGAGATGTGGGATACGCGTCGTATTCACTCTCTATCTGTTCGGTCAGCAGAACTTCGATCAGCCCGCTGGGTTGGGGCGAGTTGTACTGCGTGTTTGCACCGGCGCGGGTTGCGAACAGACGTGCAGGAAGTACGCGAGAATCGTTGAGAACCAGTAGATCACCCGGCCGTAAGTACTCAGGCAAATCCAGAAATCTGGCGTCCTTGATCGCCCGCGAGATAGGTTCTCCGGCCCCTGTTCCCTCTGCACTGTTCCCTGTATTTGCACGGTCTAGCACCAGCATCCGGCTCGATCCGCGCTCTGCGGGCGGATGCTGCGCAATCAGTTCTTCCGGTAGATAGAAGTCAAAATCAGAGACAAGCACCGCTCTCCAGTTTAGCTGCGTTCCTCGGCCATTTGCACGGCGCGGTCCAACGCGGCCTGTACGCGCTCCGGGGTCACCTGGCCAGCGGGAACCGGCGCGGACCAGGTAATGATCACGCGTGAGAACGGTTTGGGAATCATATGGCGGTCCCATGAACGAAGCTCCCACGCGCGCACGGGGCGAGCATAGAAGCAGCCCACCCAGGCACCGGATGGCAGACCATCGGCATTCGGTTCGCCTACCATGTTGGCCAGCCGAGCGGCACCGGACTTGGCCACATAGACCGGCCCGCGCGGACCGTCGGCGGTTATGGCGCAGCAATGACCCTCGCCATAGGCACGCTGCATCTTAAGCAGGGCTGCCGCTCCTCCGCGCGTGCTGGACCCGCGAACTGGGCAGAAGCCCAGCAGACTGGATGTGCGTGCGATCAGCTCGCCGTCGAAGCTGTTGCTGATCAGCATGGCGATGTTCATCTTGCGGAAGCGATACGCACTGGAGATCACCGAGCGGTGCCACATCACGAAGATGGAGGGGCCTGGGACGTATTGTGCTGGAGTCGCGCCCGGTTCAACCCGGTCTTCGTAACGCAGGGTCATGCTCAGCAGCCGGATTAGCAGTGCAGCCAGTGGCGGCACGACGACTAATATCAGGCGTTGGCTCATTCGTAGCTTCGGTGTTGCGGCCTCGGGTGTCGCGGTGGATTCTATGGGCACGGCATTAGTGTAGTGCGAACAGCCGACCCCTTGCGCGTCCACCTCAGGAAGGTGCTGTGTATCGCCTCAGATGTGCGACAATAATAGGTGCAGTCCGGCGTCGTATGTACGCCCAATCCTGCAAGGAGAGTACCCATGGGCGACCTGTTTCAACCGATGCATTTACTCGTGATTGGCCTCATTGTGATCGTGCTCTTCGGTGGCAAAAAGCTGCCGGAGCTGGGCAAAGGCCTGGGGGAAGGCCTGCGTGGCTTCAAGTCCGGCCTGAAGGGTCTTGAGGAAGAAGACGCCGACGAGAAGAAGAAGAAAGATGAACTGGAGGCCAAGGCCTATCAGGAGGCCAAGCTGGCTGCCGAGGCCAGGGTCGCGGCGGAAGCCAGGCTTGCCGCGGAGCAGAAGGCACAACAGCAGGCAGTCACCAAGTAGGATTGCTCAGCACTTCCTTTGCAACAAGCTAGGTTCGGATGGCCGTGAACTTACCGGCCCGTCAGCGTCAAGATCAGCGAATTGCAGAGACCCAGCACGGAATGTGAGAGCACATTTGCTTCTCCTTGTAGGCACCGCTGCGTGCTCTATGAGGGGGTCAACGCTAACTCGCAATCAGTGCGACGGCTGCAGCCGCAGCGACCATTCCAAGAGCCTGTCTGCGTGTGGGCCATTCGCCCAAAGCAAGCGCCGCCAGAAGTATGGTCGTCGCTGGATACAGCGACGCCAGTACAGAGGCCACATCCAACCGTCCCGCGCGTGTCGCCGCTACAAACAGCAGATTGCCAGATGTGTCCAGTAGCGCGGTTGCCAGCGCCCAGCCCACCGCAGTGCGGTTAAGCCTGCCACGCATTGAATCTGCTTTACCTGACCGCAGGTACATCGTTAAGAACATCAGCGAGCAGAAACTGAGGCTGCCGATTCTAGCCGACGCCATGGGCCAGATCACGCCGACTGGGCTTGCCATCTTCAATGCCACAAAGTAGAGGCCGAAGCCTAACCCAGCTAACATTGCCAAGACCATCGTCGGGCGATTGCTGCCACTGTTTGGCGATGCAGTCGGGCTGGCCGCTATCATCCAGATCGCCAGGGCCGCAATGGCGAAGCCCAGCAAAGGATTTATGCCAGGCGATCCTTGCTGCCACACCGTCAGAGCAGCTGGAATCGCTGCCGCCAGCAGGCCACTGACCGCGGCCGAGGCACCCATCGCGCCACGAGACAGAGCAATATAGAAGGCGGTCAGCGCTCCTCCGCCAGCCACGCCCGCCACGATTCCCCACGCCAGGAGCTTGCCCTGCGGCATCGTGTCTCCACGCAGTTCAGCCAGAGTTAGCAGCACTACAAAGCTGGTTGCATGGCTCAGCAGTACCACGCGCAGCGCCGCCCCCAGGCTGCCTCCCACGCGCTTCACTCCCATACCGCCACTGAAGTCGCCGCCGCCCCACATCACTGCGGCTCCCAGCGATAGCAATATATTGCCGCCGATAAATGGTGGCATCGCTTACGGTCGGCTTACCGGAGTATTCGGTGTGGCCGAGGGCTTCGGATAGGCAGCCGTTGCGGGCTGCGGACGCGAAGGCTGCGGTGTCGGATAGTAACCTTGCTTCGCAAGTACCGTCAGGTCAGGGCGTAGCACCCTCACCTCCAGCTTCCGATACTTATCGTCGTACATCGGTAAATGAGTATTGAAGTCCACCGTATAACGATTGCGCACCTCCGCGGCGATCTTGGCAAAGCTCTTCTCAATCCCGCCGGTACGGAACTCCGAGTCAAAATTGCCGCCGGTCGCGTTGTAATACTGCGGAAGGATGTTGTCCGACATGGTCAGTGGCAGGTGCAAGCGGTCCAGGAATCCAACCACTGGAAGCGAGGAATCTCCTACCAGCGTCCCATCCACTTCGATCTGGTTGGTCTGTAGATACTTGATCACGTCTTTCGTCTTCGCTTTGCTACCGTACTCCTTGCCGTCGGAGATCACGTATATTACGCGACGCCGTCCGCTGGGCCGGTTGCTTAGCGCCTTAGCAGCCGCCAGAATCGCGTCGTTCAACGTGTGTACCTCTTTGGGAGGGTTTAATATAATGCCCGAACTGCCTCGCTGCGATGCTGTATTGGGGTCAAAGTTCTGATTGTTGATCACCGTAGTCTGCGACAGTGGCCCGCTCAGGCTACCCGCCATTAAGGGTTCGCGGCCAGAACCTTTGGATATCTGAATGGCTGACGTAAGCCGCGCGCTCTGCGCACCGGTAAAGTCGGTCACCATATTGGGACCGTTGTTGTATCGAAATATCGAAATCTCATCGTAGGGTGTAAATGCTCCCTGCACCGCTCCCAGCGAATCGTTCAGCCGTTCCATGTTGTCGAAGGTCATGCTCTGGTCAATTACCAGCGCCACCGACAGCGGTACCGCGTCTGTGGTGAATCGTGTAATGCGTTGCATCACTCCGTTCTCGTATACCTGAATATCGCGGGACTGTAATCCGGCCACCAGGTTCCCCTTGGAGTCCTTCACCGTGAAGGGCACAGTAACCACATTCACCCCGCCCCGTATGGTCGCCGCATTGGCGGCATCGCCCGTGGGAGTGTCATAAATGGTGGTCTGTTCTTCCACTGCCTCACTAGCGTTGCTGGGTGGCAGTGCGGTCCCTGGCGCAAAAACAGGCGACGAGGTCGCTGAACCTGTGCTGGGCGTCTCGTCGTTGGCAGAGCTGGAGGTCGTTCCCTGGCCCGGTGTCACCGATCCCAGGTTGGGTAGCTTTGTCTGTGGCTTGGGAGCATCCGGTATCGCCTGCTGTGCCAGTGTTACCTGACTTGGTTGCATGGCATTCGCTGGGTCAGTCACAGCCTTACCAGGCCCCGCCTGCGCCCATGCCAGCGCGCCAAGCATTCCTAACGCCAGCGTTCCTGCCAATACCCGTTTGCTCAACTCGAAGACCCCCGTCCCATTCTCTATCAGACTACCAGTGGTGCGCGCACCCGTCACCTCGATCCAGTGTTAGTTTGCGCTTGTTCCCAGCCTTGTTAGACGCGACCTGCGGCCTCAACGGTATGACATTGGGCGCAAACCAGGCGTCACGGAGCTTTCGCAGGCATTTCAGTAGGGCATCCGTACGAATAATCGCTGCTTTAGGGCCATCTCTGTCGTCTAATTAGCTATGCGTTCCTCCGTCTTCGCTGCCGCTCTGCTCTCGCTCTTCATGCTGCCAACCACGCTGCACGCACCCATCTTTGCCCAGGAGGCTCCCTCCCCAGGTGCGCCGCCCCCTGCCACCGATGCTCCCCCTCCGCTTCCCGAAGACAGTACAGCAGCAACCCTCAATATCAACGTCAACCTGGTCAACCTCTACTTCTCGGCCTTCGACAAAAACGGCTTCGTCACCAACCTGGTGAAGAGCGACTGCGTCGTCGCAGAAGACAAAGTGCCCCAAACCATCAAAAACTTTACCCAGGAGAAGAACCTGCCCCTGACAATCGGGATTTTGCTGGACACATCAGGATCTCAACAAAACGTGCTCCCCCTCGAGCAGCAGTCCACCGCAACCTTCCTGCGTGATGTCCTCACCCCGAAAGACGAGGCATTTCTCATCTCCTTCGACATCAATGTGGATCTGTTGGCCGACTATACCAACCGCGCCAGTGAAATTCAGCGTGCTCTCAATAAAGCGTCCATTAATACCGGTGCCGGTACAGGTTCGGTCACCGGCAACAGCGATCCGCGCGGTACTCTCCTGTTTGACGCGGTCTATCTAGCGGCCCACGACAAACTCACGCAGGAGGCTGGCCGCAAGGTCCTCGTCCTGCTCACGGACGGCGGCGACCAGGGATCGCAGGAGACCTTGAAGTCCGCAACCGAGGCCGCTCAAAAATCCAATGCCATCGTCTACGTCATCCTCATCGCAGATCACTCCTTCTATGGCGGCGGCTTTGGCACCATCAATCTTGCCGACTCCGGCGCGCGCGATATGGATAAGCTCGCCAGCGATACCGGCGGTCGAGTCATCAACGTCGGACACGACGGCAGAAAGCTGGAAGACGCTCTCAACCAGATTCAGGACGAACTGCGCACTCAATACCTCATGAGCTACACCCCCACCAACACCAAAGCCGACGGTACCTTCCGCAAAGTTGCCGTCAACTGTGGCAAGCTTAGGGTCCAGACGCGAACCGGCTACTACGCCATCGCATCCAGCGATCAGCAGTAACTAACCAATCCGTCCTCCCGACCCGAGGCAGCCCATTTGCCTTTGCTCTTGTCTTTGTTTTGCTTAAAGGACGGCTTCAGCCCTCCCACAAAAGCTCGGTGTGATAGTCGGCTTTAGCCCTTGAGGTCCTTCCTCAAACTCACAACTCAAGACTCCACTTCCCACGACTCACAACCCACCGCTTATCCTGTCAAGGGGCTCGACTCTACAAAATCACCCTATCTCACTTCATCTAAACCACATAAAACTTCAAAATAGTTGGCATACTAGATAGGCACTACCGCGTATCATTAAAGATAGGGAATCAAGGACGCACTTCGCTCCCGACTAGGGTTAGCAGAAATAACTCCACTGTTATGTTTGATTTACATGTAACCAATTTAGAATCTTGATTTTGCAAAACAACTCGTTTGTTTTGAAGATTATGCACACAATAGGGGGAGGGGGGGTAGTAGGAAGAATCAAGACATACCTTTTGCGATGCGGACTAGGTCATGCCGCATCTCCGACTTAGCCGCTTCGCTTACGGAACCGATGTATACTCGTCCTAAGTTGTACTGGGTTCTGTTTCTCCCAGTCTTCTTTCGCGGCCAAATGCAAGTCTTTTCCGCATAAATTTGAGGTAACGATCCGATGGCCCCACGTACCCGCCGCGCACTCTTCTCAGCCACACTGTTTTTGGCATGCTGCGCCCTGCTTGGCTCCTTCATCAGCAATAAAGTAGTCGCACAATCGGCGTCCGACGAGTCCACTTTGCGCGATTCGCTGCACCAGTTCACCGATGTCTACACCCTCGTTGAACAGAACTATGCTGAGCCCCTGGATCAGGACAAAATCGATAAGGCTATCTACGACGGTGCCATTCCTGGCATGCTGCACGCGCTTGACCCGCACTCCAATTTTTACGACCCCAAGGCCTACGCCCAGATGCGCGAAGACCAGCACGGAAAGTACTACGGAGTCGGCATGTCGATCGCCCAGCAGCCGAACAAGAGCGGGGTCATTCATGTAGTGGTACTCGCTCCATTTGAAGGAACGCCAGCTTTCAAGGCCGGCATACGACCAGGCGACGTAATCCTGTCCATCGACGGACAATCTGCCGATGGCAAGGATTCTGCTGCCATCGCCTCTATGCTAAAAGGGCCTCGCGGAACCCACGTCTCGGTCGCCATGCAGCGCGAGGGACACGATGCGCCACTAACTTTCGACCTCGTCCGCGACGAGATTCCACGCTACTCTGTCGATCTTGCCTTTCTCCTCAAGCCGGGAGTCGGCTATATCCATATCACCAACTTTATGGAGACCACAAGCCGCGAATTGGGCGATGCTCTCGACAACTTCCAGACCACCGGCCCCCTCCACGGACTCGTCCTCGACCTCCGTAACAACCCAGGTGGCCTGCTCAACGAGGCCGTCAATGTCTCCGACAAGTTTCTCAAGGAAGGCCAAATCGTAGTCTCGCAACATGGCCGCGCATTCCCCGACCAGGTATACCGTGCTGCCCACGGCGAAGCAGGTACAGACAAGTACCCCATCGTCGTCCTCGTAAACCGCAACACAGCCTCTGCCGCAGAAATCGTCTCCGGAGCACTGCAGGACCACGACCGTGCTCTCATCGCTGGCGAAACTACCTTCGGTAAAGGACTCGTGCAGACGGTATTCAATGTCTCGGAAAACACCGGCCTGGCGCTCACCACCTACCACTACTACACGCCCTCCGGACGCCTCATACAGCGTGATTACGATGGCATATCGGCATACGACTACTTCTTTGTCCGAGACGACGCCAAGAAGGCTGACAAGTCCAATCTCGAAGTCAAACTCACAGACTCGGGACGCACGGTATACGGAGGCGGCGGAATCACTCCCGACGAGAAGGTCAACGGCGGCTTATTCGATCCAGAAAGCTTCAACCGCTTACAAACCTCGCTGCTGCAGCATTATGTATTTGTAATCTCAGGCGCAGGAACTTTCACGAAACACTACCTGGCAAACCACACAGTAAGCCGGGACTTCGTAGTCGACGATGCCGTCCTGCAGCAGTTCAAGGACTTCCTGAAGGCCAATCAGGTTGACTACAACGACACAGAGTTCACAGCTTCCTTGGACTGGATCAAAGCCAACATCAAGGCTGAACTCTTTACCTCGCAGTTCGGACAGTTGGAGGGCCTCAAGGTGCGCGCTCAGGCAGACCCAGAGATCGCCAAGGCTACCACTTTTATGCCTGAGGCCATGGCCCTCGAAGACCGAGACAAATCCCCGCAGAAGACAGCCAGTCTGCTTCCCTAGAAGAAAAACACAAAAGATGCTTTGGAGCGGGAGACGGGGATCGAACCCGCAACCAACGGCTTGGGAAGCCGCTACTCTACCATTGAGCTACTCCCGCTTCACCTGAGAATTATACCCCGTGCAATCACGGGGTCGATCCTGCGCTAATGCCTCTCTACAACGTGCACGTTCTGCGCTACCCTTATTGGGCTCCGGTTCGCCCCGCAGAGTTTCACCAGGAGATAGCCCATGTCCATCCTTCGCTCCAGCATCTTGTCCGCAGTTTTGACTGTCGGACTCATCCTCGCGTGCACCTACACACTTCCCGCAATCGCACAATCTTCACCAACTCCCGCGTCAGCGACTAAGCCAGCTCAATCCATCTCTCAGAAGATAGCCGCATCGAAGGACCTTCTCGATATCAACACAGCTACCGCGGCGCAACTAAAGGTATTGCCTGGCATGGGCGATGCGTATGTGCAGCGCATTATCGCCGGTCGCCCCTATACCGCGAAGAACCAGCTGACCACTCGCGGCATTCTTCCCCAAACCGCCTACCAGGCGATTAAGGACCAGATAATTGCCCACCGGCCCAAACCGTAAACCAATCATTATCCTGGGCCGTGATGAACAAACTCCACGCGCCTGCGTATCTCACTTCAATATCCGGTTAACCGATCACTACCTAAGTCCGTTGTATAGAGGTAGACATATTTTTCATCGGCGTTCGTGTACTTTCACGGCATCGTATGAGGAAACCAGCAATCAGAAACACCGACTTAGGTCAGTACGAATGGAAGTGGTTTCATGGGCCAGCAGATGACTACTCAATTCAGTTTCGTAAGAAAGCTATTCTCGATAGCGTTGATATCAATCTTCTCCTTGGTAACAGAGAAAAGTTCACTAGGCCAGGCACCATCCCCGTCCCCAACCGCACAGACGGCCAGCGCGTCTCCAGAATTTGAAGCGGCAATCATTAAGCTTACGAAAGAGCCCAGTCCTGGGGGCTTGCAGGATCGAACGGACGGACGTCGCTATAGTACTCATTACACTACCCTACGCGACCTCATCATGATGGCCTACGGGCTTGATCCGCGACAGATTGTTGGCGGGCCACCATGGACTACAGCCGATGAATACGATATCGAGGCTGTGGCCGCAGAGGGTGTGCCAGCGGCTGGCAATTGGGACGCTATGCTGAGGAAACTCTTGACCGACCGATTCCAACTCACATTTCATCATGAGCAGCGGGAGATGAGCGTCTATACGCTGACGGTTGCAAAAGGCGGACCAAAGCTGAAGACAGCGGATGCCGACGAGGGGCATAGTTCAGGATGCGATCGTCTTGGTGTGTGCAAGTTCAGGGCTGAACCGACCGTCCATTTTGCACGATGGCTGCAACTCGTCATGGATAAGCCAGTCGTCGATAAGACCGGGATTGCAGGTGAGTTCGACTTCACATTAACTTGGACGCCGGATGAGTCGCAGTTCACCAGCATGGGCATCCGTGTGCCAGCGCCTGCGGACAATCCCAATGCGCCTCCGGAACTCTTCACCGCACTTCAAGAGCAGCTTGGCCTCAAACTGGAGCCGCAGAAGACCTCGACCGAAGTGTTGGTAATCGACCACGTCGAGCGGCCATCGGAAAACTAACGCACACCCGCTCTACGATGACTTGGCCTGTTGCGCGAAGATCTCCTTCAGCGTGTCTCCGGCAGCCGTCAGGTTGGCCATCCACATCTCTACGTACTCACGCGATAGCACCACGCCGTCTGCTCCCGCGCCGAAGGCAGCCCGCAGCGCGGCGCTTACATCCGCCGGTTTGGTCTTCTTGTCGGTCGGCTTGGGATTCGCCGAGAGCGAAGGCACATCGATGTCGATTCCGGGATAGATCTTCACATCACCGCCAGTTCCTGCGATGGCACGCTTGGTCTCTTCCGCAACATAATCCGTCGAAAGTCCCGCGCTGGCCAACTGGTCGAACGGGGCTTCCTTGTAATTCATCATCTTGTAGTAGAGCGGCAAAAAATCCTGCGGAGTAGCATCGCGGAAGATGCCGCGGTTCAAGCCATTCAGGAAGGTCTCCAACCGCGGCCCGCCAGCGTTGTTGTACGTCGCAAGCTTCAGAAAATCGGCAGTCCCTCTTCGCTTTGAGTAGTCTTCCTCTGCCCGATAGAACGGACTAAACGTCATGCTCTGCATGATGTGAAAGCCGAATGGCTTGGTCGGCGCCATTTCTTTTCCGGTGCCATACAACTCGGCCTGCATTCCCAGAAAGCTGTCTGTCCACAACGTCTCCCAGTTCAAAATCTCAGGATACTGCAGCAGTATCCTCCAGAATGTGGAGAAGTAACCGTCCATCGGTCGAGCGTTCGCACCCGTCGCCCGAAACAGTAGAG
>Ga0364860_10546_pt1 | contig 21538 bp, 22 predicted proteins | sample ExccelAu500001D4_FD_206916 | JGI IMG/M metagenome (GOLD analysis project Ga0364860, IMG submission 206916) | Enriched cells from Trout Bog Lake Hypolimnion, Wisconsin, USA - BchlTB.Aug20.5000.01 .D4 | ecosystem: Environmental > Aquatic > Freshwater > Lake > Hypolimnion/Profundal zone | place: USA... | reverse complement strand
CCAGCAGTAGCGGCAGTGCCAGCAGAACCAGCGGTGCCAGCGCCTAGCGAGCCTGTAGGTGAGCAGGCACCTGCGCCCTCAGAAGACGCTTTGATAGAGGCTGACGCTACCCCCATCAAAGATCAAGCCAATGTCTCGCCCAGCACCCCACAAGCAGAACCAGCGCCCGAGCCAACCTCAGCACTTGAAACCCAGACTGACTCCGAAACGGATCCTCAAGCCATCCTTGAGATGGTTGCGCAGCAATCCTTGGCCTCACCTTTGACGCAAACAGATTCATCAGCACCTTCACAGACTGAGGGTCTGGTAACTACACGGGAAGATGTGATTGCTGCTTATAAGATTTTCCTGGGACGCATTCCCGAGTCTGAACAAGCGATTGCTGCTTGGACTGGTTTGCCTGCTCCAAGATTATTGATCGATTTTTTGGTGAGCAATGAATTTTTAGGCAATGCTGACAAAGTACAATTTATTGTGAACTTGGCCAAAAAAATTGTTCAAGTACAAGCGCAGGCTGCCGAAAAAAATGCAAGTCCAGAAACGCAGTCTGCCTCTTCAAATACTACGGCGAGCGAAGTAAGCAATCCGTAATTTGTTCAATAGATTACTTCAGATAAGAGCGAATGACGCCTTGGTATTTTTGGGCAAGGTGCTCAATCGAGTATTGCGCTCCCGATGCAATCGCTCCAGCACATTTTTCTTCTTTACGTTGATAGAGCGCTTCTAGAGCACTTGCGGCTTGATCGATGATAGGGTCAGCCCACATTGAAAAATGGTTAAAAGGGTAATCGCCTTTGAGTACCGTTTTTGGGAGCCACTCAATGATTTTGCTATTACTATCATTGAGATAATCTGCAGGCCCAGAATAGTTGGTCGAGACCACCCAGAGGCCATGTTGCAAAGCTTCCACTAGGGTGCGTCCAAAGCCTTCGCTACGATGCAAAGATAAATAGCAATTGGCGCTTTGGTATAGATCTGCTAATTCCGCTGGATCGAGAGTTTGGGTGACAAGTTTAATGCGAGGATCATTTGGAATCCAAGCAAGGAGTTTGCGATCCATGTTTTCCCAGCGATTGATTTTTAAAACAAAATAAACGTCAGGTTTGTGCTGGGCAAATTGCATAAAGGCTTGCATTGCCCCTTGAGGATTCTTACGATTTTGTGTCGAGTGTAGATCAAACATAAAGAGCGCCACAAAAGCCTCTTTGGGAATATTCAATTCAGTGCGAAAGTTGCGACCGCTCGGTTTCACTTGAATCACCGGCAGAGGAATAGTGAGCGTGAGTTGCTTGGATTTGGCCATAAAGGCCGATTGCACAAATTTAGTGGGGCACCAAATTTGATCAACCAACTTTAAGGCGGGCAAAAACTGGTCTGGAAAGTCAGGCAACTCCCATAAAAAGTAACCAATCTTGGTCTGAGCCTGACTAAAGAGTTGGGGATAGACTTTGGCAATTCGGGTGCATTCCATCGGCGACATGAAAAAAATGCTATTGGCAAAATCGTCCTCTGAGAGATGGGTAAATTGAATGGGAATTTTGCCTGTGCTGTCAGTAGGCAAATCAATGATGGAAAAAGGAATGGCAAGGTGGTTTAAAAGGGCGGCAAAAGTCCGCAGATCCTCTCCAAGCCCAGTCGGGGAGGTGGCATAGCCAATTAGGTTAAAGCCGGCTTTTGAGCTCATGGCAAGCTCAATCCGCGATGAAGGTTTGCTTTTGGCATGCGCGACAGAAGGTTGAAAAGACTAGACTGGCATTAAAAACTTGAGGATAGCCTAAAAAGGCATTTGGAACTCTTTTTAGCGGATTTGGCCCGATTCTTTGCTAGTATGAGATACCTCTTTTTGATAGCCAGCTCAGCCTTGAATTTTCAACCTACCAATGTCAATCCCCAAGGTTTAACAGCCCTGATCCGTAATTTAGGTCGGGACTGCCCGCCGACCCAATATTTGCGGGAGTTTGTTAAAAACTCCATTGAGGCCTGCCAAAGAACCCATCGCTCCGATAGCCAAATCTGTCTGGACTTTAATTCTCTTATTTTAGAGCGCTCGGGCTTTTATAAGCTCTCCTTTACCGATAATGGCGATGGCATGACACCTGAGCAAATGCTCTCATTGCTCAATAATCTCTCAGCCTCAGGCACACAAAATAATCAGCACCAAAATTATGGAGTGGGGGCTAAGATCTCAGCGATGACGCGTAACCATGCGGGTATTCAGTATGAATCTTGGAAGGATGGCAAGGGTTACTGTGTTTTTATTCGTTACAAACCTGATGAAGATGTTTTTGGAGTGCAAGGATTTATTACGGGCTCGGGTGAGCCGATCTATGCAATTCCTTTAACGGATGAAGAGCGCCCTGACATTATTGAGACGCACGGCACACGGGTAACACTCTTTGGTATGACTGAGGATCAGGACACCATGATTCCACCCGCTGGTGTGCAGGGGACTAAAGACGATTGGATTGTTCAGTACCTGAACAATCGCTTTTTTACTTTGCCCGATAACATCATGATCGAAGCGCGCTATGGCTACGCTCATCCGATTACCGATATTGACCATAATTATTTAGAGCCCATTGTCGGCTATCGAGAAATTGCCAATCGTTATGCGCAAGACTATGGGCAGATGCGCGTAAGTGATGCCATGATTTATTGGTGGATTTTGCCTGAGGACTCACCGTTATCTGGGCATACTGCCTTAATCAATCAAGATGAAATTTTTGATGTGAGTGACGCTAGATCTAATCGCCTTGCTCACTTTGGTATTTTGGTGGGGCGCAATCGCATCATTATTTATGTCGAGCCAGATGAGGCTGTGCAAAACACGCCGCGCACTGGTTTAGTTAAGCCCAATGGTTCTAGTTTAAATTGGAATGGCTGGCAAGATGAGTTCCGCAATAAGTTGCCTGCTCAGATTGCCAACTTTTTAGACTCGCTACTTAATGAGACGGCGCAGGTCTCGCATACGACCGCTATCATTAAACGCTTGCAAGCCCTCAAAGCCTTATTTATCTTAGGCGGTTACCAGCAACTTAAGGTAGTGCCTAAAAAGACATCTGCAAAAGAGTCTGAAGATATTCCGGCAATCAATTTGGTATCCGGTATTGATCAAGTCGAGCCACCTGCTAAAAATGAAAGTGATAAACAAAATCAGGACAGGGATTCTGAATTGGCTGGGGAGGGGGAGGTAGATTCAGACTTCAATCTTTTCCCCGCCGTGGAGTGGACTAATGAAGAGCGCTCTCCACAAATTGCTGGCAGGGCAGCCGAATATAACGAGGCCACGAATATTGTCTTGGCAAATCGAGATTTCAAAGGTTTTGTAGATCTGATTACCTTCTTCACTAATAAGTATGCAGATAATGCGCAAGTTTCGGCCCTGATTATTAGTGCAGTTAACGAAGGGGTGGAGCAGGCTTTGATGGAATGCATTGCAGGAGCCTTGTCACTGAAAGCGCAACCACACTGGAGTGCTCATCATATTCATCTCTCTTTGACGCCAGAAGCCCTTACAACGGCTTTAATGCAGCGCTATTGGATGGCTTCCTACGTAGATCAGGTGATTCGTAAAAAACTAGCGCAAGAAAGAGCGACAGCCGCAGCATGATTTCTAGTCAGTGGAATTTTTCTCAGATTAACTTGCGCTTGCGCTATGACGCTGGTAAGTACGGCGATGGTCGTGAATATCCTGCCGTTGATGAGTATCGCCCCTTAAGCCTGTTAAATGCCGACTTACCTGCTTTATTTCCGTATACGGGCAATGGGGATTTAATCCCTGCGCCTGAGCGCTCACGTCCCTTAGTCGAGCTACGTGTGGCTAATTTATTACAAGCATTCACGGCTACTGATCCTTGGAAAGAAGAGTGGGCCTCGTTTTGGCGAGATCACTTTTCAGTCTATGGGGAAGATGGCAGTGTGCGGGCATTTTTACCGCACTGGGAGCGGACGGTGATTCGGGAGCACTGCTGGGGTAACTTTTCCGAGATGCTCAAGGCATCTTCTCAGCATCCATGCATGCTTTATTACCTTAATAATCAATCTTCTCGTGCAGGTAGTCCCAATGAGAACTATGCTCGCGAGCTCTTTGAATTACACACCCTGGGGCGCTCTGCGTATTTAAATAATTTGTATGCGCAGTGGAAAAAGGTTCCTGGCGCAGTGGATAGCAAACCTGCCGGCTATATTGACGAAGACGTGTATGAAGCGGCGCGCGCTTTTACAGGCTGGAGCGTTGAAAATGGGGCAGGTATTGGTGGGGGTCAGAATTTACCCAAGACTGGGCGCTTTACCTACGTAGAGTCTTGGCACGATAACTATCAAAAACGGGTTCTCGCCAACGAGTTCACTTCATTTGCAGGGCCGATGAAAGATGGTGATCGCGTTCTCAATCTGTGCGCAAGTCACAGAGCAACTGCCCAGCACTTAGCGAGCAAGATGGTGACTCGCTTAGTCGGGCCTTCTGCTCCTTCGTCTTTAGTAAGCAGTACTGCCAATGTGTTTTGGGAGCAGCGCAGTGCACCCAATCAGCTTGCTTTGGTGTATACACACCTCGTGCGTGAATCACAAAAAATACCAGCAATGCAAAAGCAGCAAATGCGCTCACCCATGCAATTGGTAGCTAGTTTTGCTAAGGCAGTAAATCTTGCGCCTAATTTAGAAGAGGGGCGCATCATGGGGCCTATTAATGAAGCCGCGCCAGCCCTTTATGCGTGGCGCAGTCCTGAGGGGCCACCGCACGCGATGGCCTTGCATTTATCGTCCGTGTATCTTCGTGGGCGCATGCAATTGACTCAAGGCTTGGCAGAGAACTGGTGGGGTACCGGCGAGTGGAATCCTTTTGATGGCTTGCCTAGCCGGCGTACTTATGCACAGTTACTAGAGCGCTGGCAAGTACCCCTGTTTGGCTCTATCCGCCCTGAGATGAGCGCAAGCTTATTGAGCTCCCAAAACACCAACCCTAATGAGGCAGTAACCGATATCAAGCGGGCCTGCCGCTTAGTGGGTCTGATGGCCTGCGCACCCTCGTTTCAGACCCAGGCAGCCTTGCCTACTGCTGAGCAATGGGCAAAAGCAGGCGGGGGAGGGGTGTGATGCGGCGGCGTGAGTTTTTAACCAACAGCTTAGGCCTGCCTTTAGTTGCCACTTTTGCCAGCTCTCTTGCGGGCATCAGTGACTTTGCGTTTAGCCAGACGAATGCGCTATCGGTTCCTACTAGCTTCCCAAATGCGCGCGCACCATTTATTTTGGTGTTCTTGCGCGGTGGCGCCGATACTTTAAGTTTCCTATCGCCTTTAGATGATCCCGACTTTATTGCCGCCCGTCCACCGGAGTATCGCTTTACTCCCAATGGTTTTAATGAGAGGCCGCTCATGATTGATGGCACAGCCTTGTATTGGCACCCTAAAGCCGAGCCCTTGGCAAAACTCTATAGTGCAGGTCGTTTAGTCCCCTGGGTCGCAGTCGGATTTGGTGATGAGAGCCGCTCGCACTTTGAGGCGCAAGAGATCATGGAGCGCGGTGTGGGCTCTTTGGCTAAATTGCCCGATAACAATGGTTGGATGGTGCGTCAGTTAGCGCGTGCAGGGCAGTCGCAGCATCAAGGTTTGCTTCCCTTGTTTGCCGGTAACAATAATTTACCGGGCGTGATGCAAGGCTCTAGCAATGTCATGGCAGCAAGAGATCTCACCAATGGCATCAATTACCCTGGTGGCCCAGCAGCATTGCGCGCATTGCAAAGTCTATGCGCGCTAGAGGAGGGTCATCCGGCGAGCGTCCTCATGAAAGAGACGGCCGATACGATAAATGCGGTCAACCAGGCTTTTCCAAAAGAAGTAGGTAATCCCAATAAGGTGATGCCGTATGTCAGTTCTGGCGCCACTCCTTATCCCAATAGTGATCCGGCGGTAGGACTTAAATCGGTCGCAAGACTGCTGCAAGCCAATGTCGGTTTGCAATACGCTTGTGTTGATCACTTAGGTTGGGATACACACGAGTATCAAAATGGCAAGATTGATTATTTGCTGAGAGACTTATCTCACGCGCTAGGCGCTTTTGATGAGGATATGCAAGCTCAGCAGCAGCGCTACACCTTGGTAGTGATGACGGAGTTTGGTAGAAGGCTACGCACCAATCGCAGCGGGGGGACGGATCATGGCCACGCCAGCTTATCTCTGGTGATGGGTTCAAACATTGTTGGTGGAAAAGTCTATGGGCGCTGGCCTGGCTTAGCATCCAATCAGCTTGATCGCGGTGTCGATTTAGCGGTAACGACTGATTATCGGTACGTGCTTAAACAAGCTCTAGAGTGGAGTTAAATCTATGGCTGATCTTGATTTAAACCTTATAGCGTATGTTGCGATCTTATTATGGTTGCTATTCTGGACTATGCGTCTAATCAAGGCTTGGACCGGTGGACCAAGTTCTATTAAAAGCCTCTTATTTTTAGGTTGTGCCTGGGTAGGGATGATAGGAGCTGGTATGGGTTACTTTGCAAAATAGCGCTCTTTTTGATAGCTTTAATTGCCTCTAAGGTGTTGATTCCATGGCAAAATAGTTTCCAATAGGAGTGACCATTTTGGCGCTCAGAACGCATTAGGAACATTTTGCTAAATATCGTCATACCGATGGCTGGGGCAGGTAGTCGTTTTGCCAAGCAAGGCTTTGTAGATCCAAAGCCTTTAATCTCCATTGAAGGCATTCCCATGATTCGCCTGGTGATTGAAAATTTACGCCCTAATATTGAGCATCGTTTTATTTTTATTTGTCAGCGCACTCACTTAGAGGCTTATGGTCTGGGTGAGAAGTTGGCTACTTGGGCGCCAGGCTCTCAAGTGATTGCCATTGACGGCATTACTGAAGGTGCAGCGTGTACAGTATTGCTCGCCCAAGAATGGATTAACAACCCTGATCCCTTGATGATTGCCAATAGTGATCAATATATTGAGTGCGACATCAATCAATACCTTGCCCAGTTAAACGAGCATCAGTTAGATGGTTTGATTATGACCATGACAGCTCATGACCCCAAGTGGTCCTTTGTTGGTTTAGCTGATGGCTTGGCGACTCGGGTAGTCGAAAAAGAAGTCATTTCCGATGAGGCTACAGTTGGTATTTATAACTTTACAAGTGGCAGTGATTTTGTAAATGCAGCCCAAGCGATGATTGATCAGAACTTGCGGGTCAATAATGAGTTCTATGTCGCGCCAGCTTATAACCAATTAATTGCGCAAGGTCAGAAAATCGGCATCTTTAATATTGGCTCGGAAGCGCAGGGGATGTATGGCTTAGGCACTCCTGAAGACCTGGCACTATTTTTAGAGTTGCCTATTTGCAAGCAGGCTACTGGGGCGCTCTGATGAAAATACTCTCGCACCGCGGTTACTGGAAAACAGCCTCTGAAAAGAATGCTCTCATCGCCTTTGAGCGCTCATTTGAATTGGATTTTGGAACCGAGACGGATATTCGGGATTTTCAAGGCGAACTGGTGATTGCGCATGATATTGCTAGTTCGGGAGCACTTTCCTTAAAAGACTTTTTGGCTTTAGCAACTTCTTATGAGAACCCTGAGCCTTTCACCTTGGCTCTCAATATCAAGGCTGATGGCTTGGTAGAGCTTTTATTGCCACTATTAGCTCAGCATCCCAAGCTTGATATGTTTGCCTTTGATATGTCGATTCCGGAGATGCGCCGCTACCTGCAGGCAGGTATTGCCGTCTTTAGCCGGATGAGTGAGGTTGAGCCAAGTCCAGTATGGCTTTCCCAAAGTACCGGGGTATGGCTAGACGGCTTTGAAAAAACTTGGTTCAATGTAGGTGTCATTGAGGATTTGTTGGCTTTGGGCAAGCGCGTCTGCGTGGTTTCACCAGAATTGCATGGCCGAGAGCATCTTGATTTATGGCACAGCTTAAAGAGGATGAGTGGTATTACGGGCTTACTGCTGTGTACTGATTTTCCAGAGCAGGCGCGTCAATTTTTTGCAAATGAATAAAGGCTTACGATGAAAATCAAAGCGGTGTTATTTGATATGGATGGGGTGCTCATAGAGGCCAAAGATTGGCACTTTGAGGCCCTAAACCGCGCTCTCGAATTATTCGGCATGCCTATCTCGCGGTTTGATCACATCACAACATTTGATGGTTTATCTACCCGTCAAAAATTAGAGATGCTCAGTTTGGATCGGGGCCTGCCTAGAGGCTTGCATGAATTTCTCAATGAGATGAAGCAGCTCTACACCATGGAGATGGTCTATACCCAATGTAAACCCTTATTTGCCCACGAGTACGCTTTGTCTTCTTTGAAGGCGGCAGGTTACCAGATGGCAGTTTGCTCGAACTCGATACGCAATACGGTCGAGACCATGATGCAAAAATCAGGTCTAGATCGTTATTTAGATTTGATGGTTTCCAATGAAGATGTGAAAAAGGGTAAGCCTGATCCAGAGATGTATCTCAAAGCGATTCATCACTTTGGGCTCAAACCGAGCGAATGCTTAATTTTAGAAGACAACGAAAATGGGATTAAGGCCGCAAAAGCTTCCGGTGCTCATTTGTTGATCGTAGAGCAGATCGCCGATACCAACTTAAATAATATTCAAGCGCGTATTCGCGACATTGAAGCTGCTCAATAAAGGCTCATGATGAAAACCAATATTTTGATATTAGCGGCAGCGCCGGCAGCTACTCAATCTGAAGGTAGTAGCTTTCCGCTGTGTTTAACTGAGATGGATGGCGTTTCTTTGATTGAAAAAATTGTGCAAAACACCCGCGAGATTGCCAATCCGAACTACATCTTTGCTTTTTTAAAGAAAGAGGCTGATCGCTATCACTTAGATAAAGTGGCTAGACTTTTGCAGCCGGCTGCCAAGGTGGTTTCCTTAACTGAGATGACCCAAGGATCTGCCTGCACTGCCCTGCTATCAGTCATTGAGCAAGATCAGGAGAGTGAACTCTTAGTGATTAGTGCCAATGAATATGTCGATATTAATTTTGCTAAACCTTTGGCTGAATTTCGGGCGAAGAAAATGGATGGCGGGGTGCTCACTTTTCGCTCATTACACCCCCGTTATTCTTATGTGCGGATCAATGATGCTGGCATGGTAACTGAAGCTGCTCAGCAAAATCCGATTAGCAACCACGCTACTGCTGGCGTATTTTGGTTTGCCAAAACAGCCGATTACGTGGATGCCGCCATGAGTTTGGTACGTAAAAAAGCAAGCACTAATAACAAGTACTACATTGCTCCGGTCTATAACGAACTCGTTTTAAAACAGGCAAAAATTGGCACTTACCCCATTGAAAATAGCTCGTATCACCCATTAAAAAATGAGCGTCAAGCGCAACAGTTTGAAACGGGCACCCCGGTATGAAGCATGCCCGTTTAGAGCAGATGACAAAGGGTTGGTTTGTGGGAGATTTTTTGCCAACTTTACTTAAAACCCAAGCCTGCGAGGTAGCGGTGAAGCGTTATAAAGCGGGCGATGCCGAAGGGCCACATTTTCACAAGGTTGCCACTGAAATTACGGTGATTGTTTCAGGACGGGTCAAAATGCTTGGTCAAGAGTGGGGCGAAGGCGATATTATTGTGATCGAGCCAGGCGATAGCACTGATTTTGAGGCCTTAACTGATGCGGTGAATGTAGTGGTAAAAGTGCCTGGTGCCCAAAATGACAAATACTCACTTTAATTGACTTAAGAGCATCCATGAAGGCGCTGCTTATTCCGATATATAGGGGTCATACAACTCGTTTTATTAACCTACTTTGTATGTTTAAGGCCTTTTATGTTCAGCCGAAAACCATTTTCTTTGTAGTCACTGATGAGCAGGAGCAACTGTACTTTGAGTCTATCGTTAGTTTATTTAACTCGGCAATTGAAATTATTAATGTTGAGAAGGCATTAAAGCATTATGGCGAGCAGATCTATCAACGTTTACAGAGCAATATTGATGGATGCGCGATCAATTTAAAAAAGCTCATCGGTTTAAAGATGTTGTTTGAACGAGGTTATGAAGGGGTTGCTGTATCTGACTCTGATATTTTATTTCTTCCTAATTTTGAGATATCAAAACTTCTTGAGAATCTGGACCGTAAATATGAGATTGGAGTTTCATTAGGGGCAGTTTTAGATGGATCTGAAAATCAGTTTAGTCAAATAATGCAGCATAGCTATCTTTTTGTTTTAGGTAAAGATGCACTTGAACAAAAAATGAAAGCAGAAAATTTTTGGTATGGTTGGTTTTTTGATGTGCCATATTACAGATCTCAAGATTTTGATGACTTCATAGGTCACTTAATTAATCTACATGGTGAGGATTGGCCAAAACTAGTAAGCTGGAATACATTTGACCATATTGTGTACCTTATTCATTTGGAGCTGTCTGGTAAAACTAAGTTGACTGCTTACTCGAGTCTGTCTAAAAGTCTTCCTGAATTTTTAAGTCCACCGGAGTCTAGGGATATATGGCGAGAATTTGGATATTACCCGTCATGGCTAAATATATCCGAATTTATTGCTGATCCTACTCTGGTTCACGCTAATGTAGATTTGATGATTTTGTATCATTCTGACCGCTCCCACAATTAGGCTCATACGTATGATTTTATTAGCCTAATTCAACAGTGATGTTCGTAAAGAGCGGGCCAATACTCGATAAGATTTTTGATTAGCTCTACTTAAATGTCAGAATGCTAAAGTTTAAATTGAGCTTATTCATAATCGGAATACCGATAAATTTTTGATTTAAGTTGTGCTGGCCTAGCATCTCAAATATTTGTACTGGCTTGAGTAAATTATTTTTGTACGAAGAGGCATGGTTTGTCGACTTTTCGTAAAAGTATTTATCAGTGCAATACGAGAAGTTCAAAATCTGACTCGTATTGTGGATCTTTTCATGAGCAGGCCCTAGTTGACCGCTTTCAAAGTTCATTAGCGGTGCATCGTGATAGCGCAGCATGACTTCCTTAGCACGACTATCAGCCAATGGAATGTACAAAATGCAATAAAACTTGTAATCGTAATAAATCCGGTTGGTTGACCCGCCCTGGCTAATATCCGAGTTAATTTGAACGCGATCACCCGAAATATTGACAGCTAGATTACCCTTAATGTCCTCTGATAAAAACTCAAAGAATAGATAGGGTGATTTTGAATCATGATCAGAAAAATTCACTACCTTGCGATTCATGGCATGGCTGATCGGTTTATTAAACTCGTAAGGCTCTGCGCTAGCAGCGGAAAATTGCGGAATATTTTTTAGAAACGAGCTACCAAGCTCAAAATTATTTAAATTGCTATAGTTTTGATTGGTAAATTGGTAGATTCGTTCCAGTGAGTGGTACATCTCGATATCGCAAACGGCCTTAGTCGTAATGTCTTTGGTGGTTCTCGGAAACCACTTATACATGGCGATGTGGCCTTCCACCTCAGGAGGTGGATTAAAAATCTCATTGAGACCCACGTTGTAATCACCTTCACGTGATTGAGCCCAAAGCATGTGGCACAAATGGGTAAAGGTGCGATTTTCTTTGAGTAAAACTGTGAGTGGCACAAATTCTTCATAAGGTGGCAAATCATCTAAAGGAGGATTTTCTGCAATCTTAGCGAGCTTGTCGATCAGGCTCTCAATCAGTTGCCAATTTTCTGAGAAGGTTGTAAAGCCTTCAATTTGACTCCAAGTGTATTTGCGGCCCAGAAGATCAGTAATATTTTTATTGCGTTTGATGTGCTCAAAAATCCAGCCGTGGTGGTTATCTAAATCACCGAGCTTTTCAAAATGGATCTCAAGCTTTGCTAAAATTGCCTGCTTATCGTAGGTTCTAAAAAATAGGGCGTTTGAGGCTGTGGTAATAAAGACAAAGGTATCTGGGCCTAAAAGTTTTTTGGCGTATTGATAATTTTCTACATGAGACTGTAAGAGGGTAGCCCCCCATTTTGCCCGTGGCTTGTCATGGTAAATAAAATGGACCTGGGTAAATTGCTTGTACTTACTGGCATCGAGCTTTACCGTTGAGTTAATGATCAGGTAATCTTCGGGCTTTGCAAAGAGGGTGAAGTTATCAAGGTAAGCCTGAAGGTAGGCCTCATCTTCGGCAAATAGGCTCGAAAATACAAAAGGCTTTTCTGTTTTCATGTTGGGCTTGATGTGATTGGTGATAAAGGGAGTTTTGGTAAATAAAGGCTAATATTCCCATTACAATACTACAATCTGGGGGGTAATTAAGCGGGTTCCTAGAGGGTTCAGATGAAGACGAGAGACTATGCCGCAAAAAAAGACAACTGCTAATAAACAGCCTGCGCAAAAAGCACCCCTTAAGAAAACTGGGGGTGGTAAGTCTCAGGCTATAAAACCAGCTTTAAAGCTAGTTACCAAGACAAGCGCTCTTAGTTCTGCGGCTAGAGAAATAGTAAAGCCTGCTGCCAAGAAATCGAAGGCTGTAACAGAGGCTCCAGCGCCCGCCAAAGGCCCTGCATTTACTTCCAAGGTCGAACTAAAGCGCGCTCTCTTACCAGAAGCATCCACTAATGAAATTCCCAAGACCGATCCTAAGCTAGAGCAAAATCTGGCCAAAAAACCGGCCGGCTCATTGCAGTCTCCACTGCGCCTCTTTCAGATCTATTACGAGCCTTGGCAGCGTGAGTTGCTCGATCCCAATTTTGCAGCCTTAGATAATAGTAAGAGCGACTCTGAGCTACTGGAGTTTGCGGTCTTTGAAAAGCTGGCTCAAAGTGAATACGTTAAAGGGGCGCAGCTCTGGGGCGCACTATCTTGGCGCTTTACTGAAAAGACGGGCATGACCGGGGCTGACTGGGTCAAGACCATCCAAGCAAATCCTGGCTGTGACATTTATTACTGTGATCCATTCCCGCACAACGAAGCGCTCTTTCATAACTTGTGGATGCAAGGTGATACCACCCACCCACAGCTCATGGCACTGTGCCAAGCAGTATTTCAGGTCGCTGGCTTACCTACTGAAGAGTTAACTAATATTTACCCATCCAATCAATTTTCGGCTGCCAATTACTTTGTAGGCTCGCCCAAGTTTTGGGCCGCTTACCTTCCATGGGTATCTAATATTCTCAGCCTTGCCAACAAGAAGCTGCCTCCCAAGGTGCGCGATTTGCTGCATTCTAAGCAAGCCGATGAGCGTGATTTACACAATGGTGCAACCTATGTGCCCTTTATTGTGGAGCGTTTATTTCCGGTCTTTATGAAAACCGCCGGTAAGGGACTTAAGCCTTTTAAGATTGCGCTGCCCGAGCGTGAGCGTGAACTCAATGTGCACCTCAAGTTATTGCGCGAGATGAAAGACGTTGCCCATAAAACCAATTCAGCGTGGCTAGCTGCTTGTTGGGTGAACTATCGTAACTTGTACCTTACCCAGGCAAACTCAAAGGAGTGGTGCGAAAAGCACCTACGCAATATCAATCCACCTGACATTAAATTCTTTTAAGAGTCTGATTCATTCATGAGTCAAGAGACTACCCCTACGGCTCAAGAGGTATTGGCACAAGCCCAGGCGGCGCGAGATGCTGCGCAATGGGAAAAAGCGATTGCACTATACCAACGCATTGAACCCTTAGCGCCTGAGTCAGCAGAGCTCAAACACAATTTAGGCTTATGCTATTTTGGCTGGGGCAAGCCTGAGCAAGCCTTGCACCGCTGTGCCCATGCGCTAAGTCTTAAGCCCGACTTATGGCAAAGCGAGATGATTGTCGCTAAGTCTCATCAGGCGCTAGGGCAGATGGAGGCAGCGCAGCGCACCTACACTAATGTACTGAACTTCCCTGATGGAAATTCTCAAGCGCGCTTAGGCTTAGCCGATCTGGCGATGAACCAGTTTGGCAATCCGCTAGGAGCAATTGATCAAGTAGCGCCTTTGCTTGATAAGCCCAGTTTTGCGATGGATGCGCAACTCACTACGCTGATGGCAAGCCTATACGATCGTGATGACTGGAATAAAAAAGGAAATGCTCAACGTTTCTCGCAACGGGTCAGGGACTTTTCTGCACAGTATTTGCACCTTCCTAATCTGCAGCTTGAGCCTTTGCCTGACCACGAACAACGGTACGGCAGTAAAAGCTTTCGGCCCAGAGTGGGATTAATCTCACCACTGTTTTGTATCTCGCCGGTTTATTTTTTAACGATTGCGGGTTGGCGCCATGTGGCTCAGGATTGCGATCTGGTCTTTTTTAATCGAGGCCACAAGCAAGACTGGGCGACCGATGCCTTTAAAGAGCTTAGCAATGAGTGGATCAATGTCGAGCATCTCAATGCCACTCAACTAGCGACACAAATTCATGCGGCCGATATTGATGTCTTGTATGACCTAGGTGGCTGGATGGATGCGGTGGGCTTGCAAGCCCTATCAAGCAAGCCTGCACGTAAGATGTTTAAATGGATCGGCGGCCAAAGTGTAACGACTGGCTTAGATTGCTTTGATGGTTGGATTGGCGATGGCTCTCAATCACCCATTCGCTTGCAAGGACTTTATAGTGAGTCTCTTATTAATATTCCTGGTAGTTATTGCACTTATACGCCACCAGATTATTTGCCTGCTCCAGTAGCAAACAAATCCAAAACGCCTTGTGTGTTTGCCAACCCGGCAAAAGTATCACGCGCTTTTTTAAAAGAGGTGAAGAAGATTTCTGGTGCCAAGGTCTTTATTCATCATCAGTATCGCTACCCTCAAGTGCAAGAGCGTATTCGCGCAGTCTTGGGTAAGGATGCAGAGTTTGTCATTCCCGCATCCCATCAAGAAGCGCTGCAAGCAGTTAATGGTCATGCCAGCATGATTGATACTTTTCCGTACAGCAGTGGCTTGACTGCGCGCGAAGCCATGGCGATGGGCACTAAAGTTAAAGTATTGCATGTTGGTGAGCTCTTTTGTGAGCGCCATACTGCCAATGTACGCAGTAGGGGTTGAGTGCTAATGCAAATCCAATACCTCACTAGCAAAGAACTTGCTGCTTATCAGGATGGCTCTTTAACTGCCGGTGGCGTATTGGTGGCCATGCCCTTTATCAACGCCGATCATGCCCAGCGCGCTGCCAAGCTGATGGCGAGCCGAGCTAATGCTCCTGGAATGATTCTGTGTATTCATGATGAGGCAGAGGAGGGCTTCATTGCCTTAATTAATCGTGCCTTTGCTAAAGCCCAAAGTGCTTACTTTGCGTATGTCGCACAAGATGCTTTTGCAGGAAAAGATTGGCTCAAAGAAGCGCTCTCCGCGGTGGGCGATCAAAAACACTTTTTGGGATTTAATGATGGCAAGTGGGCTGGGGCATTAGCCGGCTTTGGATTAGCCCGCCGCAGTTGGGCTGCGCAAAACTATGAGGGTAATTTCTTTTACCCTGATTACAAACGACATTACGCGGATGCAGAGCTCACATTGCTGGCCATGCAAGCAGGGGTATATGCCTATGAACCCAATAGCGTTTTAGTTGAAGTGGACTGGGATAAAGATGGCGCAGTAGTTGATCCCAGTGATCGCAAGCTCTTTTTAGAGCGCAAGAAAACGGGTTTTGATGGCAAGGTCAGCAATCCAGCGCTGCTGAATTTGATTTCTTAGGATTTGTTGGGCATGTCGAAAAACGTCAAATTCTCTAAAAAATTCTAGACTCCCATTGCCAGATCAAATCCTTTTCGCCATCGCCTACCAAGTGCCCGCCATCTTGCTAGGGATGATTCTCAATCGGGCGGTTGCTTCAGCACGTATTCGGGCATTCTTATTTCTGCCGGGTACGGTGGTTCACGAAGGCTTGCATTGGGTAGCCGCTTTTTTACTCAACGGGCAGCCCGCCTCATTCTCGATTTGGCCTAAGCGTCTTGAAAATGGGAATTGGCTTTTAGGAACCGTAGGAGTTAAAAACCTGACTTGGTACAACGGCATCTTTATTGGCTTGGCCCCTGTAGTGAGCTTTGCCTTTTTGTTATTACTAGCACCGCAGTATTCAGACTGGAATTTTTCCCAAAGAGATCTTTGGTATTGGGTCTGTACTTCACCGATTCTGCTCTTTTGCTTACCTAGCTGGCAAGACCTCAAGGTTATTGCAAAAAGTTTACTGCCCGTGATTTTCTTGGTAATTGCCGCCGGGGCAATCTATTGGCTGTTAATGCAGATCCGTTTTTCTTGATTGCTTAAGACGGGGCTCAGCTTGAATGTCTTTGATTTCTTCAACGATCGATTGAACCAAATTCGCTACTAGTTTTTCTGAGATTAATTCCAGCAACAAAGAGCGATAGGTTTTGGCCAAATGCATTTGCTTAGTTTCGAGCTTACTTAAATTGCTTCCCAGTTCGGGATGTAAACGTAGCAAGATTTCCCAAGCGTTTGCCTCTAGATTGGCAATCGAGTGCGGGGCGCGACTACTGATATGAAAGCCATCAGCATGAGCCTCTAGGCTGGCGTCATAGGCGGCGCGACTGACGGGGTCAGACAGAACTTGATAAGCCTCCTGAATAGCGCGCATACGATTTGCCGCTACCTCCTTAGGCTCAGTCGATTTATCGGGATGGTAACGCTGGGCAAGGGCGCGATAAGCCGCGCGGATCACAATGTCTTCCGCTTGTGGGCTGACGCCAAGGATGTCGTAATAATTAGCTTGCATGCGTTTGGTTTAAAGGGCTCAGTTGATACTTTGCACCATTATCTTTGTAAATGCCCAGTAGCGCTGTCTAGAGTCGTTTTAAGATACATTTCTCCATAAGCCTATCATATTTAATGGCTTATATTTAGTATTTTAATAGGTTTTTAATGGTATTAATAGATTAAATATAGCCTATTAATATCATTCAGGCAATCTTTATTTGCTATAATGAGCTTAGTGGGAAAAGCGAAAACATCAAGACTTGAGGAATGTGAAGGCGGTATTTTGGCCCTCAAGCGCTTTTCAAGATTGGTCTTTTGGGTTTCATCGTCAAACGTGCAATAGGGGGTCATGTGCTTGATTTTGGTTTGGCAACTGAAGCTGAAGTGCGAGGCCAGTTGTGTCAGCGCTTACGCACGATTCGCCTCTCTCAGGGTTTATCGCAAGCCACTCTCGCAGAAATGGCAGGGCTTAGCGCTAGCACCGTCAAGCTGATTGAAAGTAAACAGCAGTGCACTCTAGAAAACTTTGTGCGGGTAGTGATTGCTTTGGGCTTGGTGCACGAGATGCAAGATCTCTTTGTGCTTAAGCCCAAATCAATTGCTATGCTCGAACGAGCGCAGCAATTTTCAGCGCAAAGAGCCCCACGACAAAAGCGCATTACTACAAAAGATCCGGTTGTGAGATTGCCATGAAAAAGCTCGCAGTCAGCTGCTCTGCTTGGGGGCAAGAATGGCCTTTAGGGACACTGGCGGATGATGGCAGGCAGCTACTATTTGAATACACCCCAGAAGCAATCAAAAAAGGGATTGAACTTTCTCCCCACAAGCTCAAATTACGTGCCGATGCTTATGGAGATTTTCCAGCTCATCAGTTACGTTTACCAGGATTGATTGCAGACGCTTTGCCCGATGGGTGGGGTTTGTATTTGATGGATCGTCTCTTTGTTAAAAATGGTACGCCAGCCCATGCAATCTCCCCTTTGGATCGCTTGGCTTTGATGGGTGAGCGTGCAATTGGCGCTTTATCTTTTCAGACTACCTCTGGTGATGAGCTGTACTCTTCAGATAGGCATTTCAGTTTATTAAGCTTGGCTACTGAAGCTCAAAAAGAAATCAGTGGTCAAGAAAGTGAGGTACTTAGAGAGCTCTTGATCTTGGGGGGATCGCCCCATGGCGCCAGACCAAAGGTGCTGGTGAACTATGATCAGCAGAGTCGTGAAATTTCTACTCAGCACGATAGTGCTGGTGAGCCATGGTTAATCAAGTTTCAGGCAAACAATGAGCATCCTGAGGTGTGTGCTATTGAACACTTGTATGCACAGCTTGCACGAGCATGTGGGTTAGAAGTTCCTCTAACACGGCACTTTGAGTTAAGTGGACAGCTAGCGGCATTCGCTACTCAGCGTTTTGATCGGTACGCAGGCATGCGAATTCCCACACTCACACTAGCAGGTTTATTAGATGTTGATTTTAGGGTGCCCTCCGTAAATTACGACACCTTCTTACGCGCCACTCGCCTGATTACGCGCAGCGAGCAAGAGGTAGAGCGCGCTTTTGAGCGCTGTGTGTTTAATGTAATTTTTCATAATCGGGATGACCACGCTAAAAACTTCTCTTACCGTATGAATGAGCACTTTCAGTGGAGGCTTGCCCCTTGTTATGACTTGACCTTTAACGAGGGTCCGGGTGGCGAGCATCATATGGATATCCAGGGTGAGGGTAAGACTCCAGATAAAACCCAGCTTCTACAATTAGCAAAGACGAATAGTCTGAAGCACTCTAAGGCAGTAGAAATCATTGAGCGTATCAGCACGGTTGCGGATACTTTTGGTGCTTACGCTAAAGATAGCCCGATACGCTCAAAGACCCTCAAGCTGATTGAGCAAAAAATAGCGCAAAACTTACTACGAATGCGCTAGGATTGAGGTAAATCAACCGCATTGAATAAGGCGATAGTACATGAGCATCAAACAATTTAACGGCAGCTATATGCCAAATGAGGATCGCTTGATGTTCCGCTTTAATACTGCGGAAGATGATGAGTATCGCTTTTGGTTTACACGGCGAGTCACTCTATTTATCTTGGCAGCTACCGATCACCTGGTCGAGAAAAAGTTAGAGCAAAAACACGATAAACCAGCAGCCAAGGCAATTGCCCAGTTTCAGCAGGAGACTGTGAAAGAGCAGACTAAATTTACCAACGACTATCAGGTCGCCACTAAATATCCGATCGGTGCTGACCCAGTATTGGTGATGGATGTGAAGTGCACCATGATGCAGGTTGAAAATGTCGATGTACTCTCCTTGGATCTGGTTATGCCAGGCGGAGCCAACCTCAATCTCAAGCTCACGCTACCCATACTGCAAACCATGCGTTTGTTACTAGAGCGTCTAGCCGCCCAAGCGAACTGGGGGCAGTTGCAACTCAATGTTGCCCCTCAAGCTGCACCAACAGCAGAGGTTGAGGTGGCAGCGCCTGCTCCTGAAGAGAAGAAAAACCTGCATTAAACCCTATAAAATCAGGTTTTTGGGTTATGCAGCCCTATTGATATGTATTAAAATATATATTAAGATGTGTATATTGAACACCAATAGGATCCTGCCATGGAAACGTTATTAACCCGCCTGACTGCCTCTTTAACTGAATTTAGAGAGCCAGGAAAAGTCTTAGCAAAAGCAGGCAATGAGTCTGTGGCCATTCTCAATCGCAATGAGGTAGTAGCGTATTTGGTTCCCGTTGGAGCGGTTTCTGAAATTACGACTAGCCCCCTGGGCAAAGAAGCATTGCGTAAATACCTTAAAACAGGGTTGCCTCAAATTGAGCACGTAATTACTTATTTGAAAGATAAGTAATTAGTGCACTATTTAACGCTAGATGAATCTGATCTTATTGAGATTCATGACAATGTGATTGAGCCAAATGAGATTGAGGGTTTGGCGCTCAATAAATCCTTATCTGCAGTATTGGCACGTCTACAAAACCGCTTAGATTTTGGGTTAATCACGGACGTATTTCATTATGCGGCTTGCATGGGTATTTTTATTGCAAAAGCGCATTGCTTTAATGATGCTAATAAAAGAACTGCTGCCGCCGCACTACATTTAATTTTGCTTGCTCACGAGTGCAAACCGCAGTTTAAAAATACGGATTTGGGCGACTGGATTATTCAATCAGTCGTTAATCAAATATCCGAAGAAGATTTGGCAACCTTGTTACGTTCAGCTTGCGAAAGCTAGTTTATTTATTCGGCTAGCGCTTGAGCAAAGCCTGCAAACTATTTCTGAGATTACCCACGCCAAAGTAGGCAATCAATGGGCTAGCGCTTGCTGTGGTGCTATTGCTTTGTGGCGGTTTGGTGAAGTTTCCCGAGAGTGTGACTACTGTGTCATCGGGCGCCTGCAGCAAGGCAGTCAGAAGATTATCCGGAATCAGAAAAGTCGCTTGATAGCCCCCCGTTTTTTCTTGCCAGCTTCCGGCAGCGATTAAAGGGTAGTCTTCCTTGCCAAGGGTCATGCGATGGGGGTTGCTGCTGTTGATAAATGCAACTGCGTCATTACTCTTGTAATAAATCAGGCAAGCGACTTTATTGCTTTGCCCTGGCACTGGCAGGATGCCTAAGGTGATCGGAATTTGACTGCCAACTGTAAAGAGGCTGCTATTAATCGCGAGTAATTTACTGTCAGGCGTGACTTCCACTTTCCAGCGGGCATAGCTGGTTTGTCCTGCGGTATCGACTTTGAGTAGTTGTGCCTGAGTGAGCGAGAGGACAGTCACTTTATCGCTGCTTGTCATTTGCGCATAGTCGAGTAAACGGCGGTCTACCCCCATAGCATCTAAATACTTGGCTAGGGTAGCGCTGATCTTTTGGGTATCCTCAGCATTAATCGCCTGATCGCTGCCCCTAAATTGATGTAGGCCATAACGACTGCCAGGAGTCAGTTTTCTAGTAACGCCACCAACAAATGCATAGGCGCAGGCGGATAAACAATCCGGTGGACTGTAATCAGTATTACCAATGGTGGTGTTAAAGCCTAATTCCCGAATGGCAAGACCGAGTTGCATACCGCCCACTAGATTGCCGCCGGGGCTCGAGATTGCTACCCATGTCCCTCTGGAAAAGTCTTGTGCAAACGCCTTAAATTGTTTGGGGGTATCTTTATCAATCTGCCCAATGGCCAAAATCATGACTTGGCATTTAGGGCTGGCCCCCTCAACACAACGCTCTTGCTTTTCAAAAGTCATGGCTAGGGCGAACTGACTCGCGCTGAACATCACGAGTACTGCTAAACCGAGTTTAAGTTGCCTATGCATTTATTTGAGTAGTTGTGCGTGTCATTATTTTTATAACTTTTTATCTACGCTGCTGATAGCAAGCCTTGGCTAGTTTTAGCTTAGGTTTTAGATACCCAGCGTAGGGCCAAGATAGCTAGCGCAAAGTAGACCAGTGGCGGAATCAGTGCAGTGAGTAAGGTGGGCCAGGAACCCAGTAAGCCTACATTTGAGAATAAGGAGTTAAAGAGTTGAAAGCTCATGCCCAGCATAATTCCGCCAAACACTTTAATGCCGACACTGCCTGCACGCACCTTGAGATAAGCGAAAGGGAGGGCCAAGGTCAGCATCACAAAAATATTAAATGGATAAACAACCTTCTTCCAGAAAGCAATAGAGTGCCTCTGGGTATCCTGTTTGTTTTCCTGAAGGTGGTTGATGAATTGCCCCAAACTAAAAATGGACATCTTTTCCGGACTGACTAAAAGAACGCTCAAAATTTGTGGCGTCACTTCCGACTCTAGGCTAAGCATAGGAAGAGTGAAGGTTTGTGCCGAGTACACCGGATTTAGGGGGTCAGTTTGTTTGTTTTCTTTAAAGCGCGTTTCGGTCACATCATTAAGAATCCATACGCCGGTATGATCAAAGCGGCCAGAGACTGCGGTACGAATCGATAGCAA
>Ga0364860_10413_pt1 | contig 21558 bp, 18 predicted proteins | sample ExccelAu500001D4_FD_206916 | JGI IMG/M metagenome (GOLD analysis project Ga0364860, IMG submission 206916) | Enriched cells from Trout Bog Lake Hypolimnion, Wisconsin, USA - BchlTB.Aug20.5000.01 .D4 | ecosystem: Environmental > Aquatic > Freshwater > Lake > Hypolimnion/Profundal zone | place: USA... | reverse complement strand
CCCTTATATTACCCTATCCTTCCGCAAAGTCAATATGATGCCTTAGGTTTTAAGATACAAAAGTAAAGACAATAAACACCTTCATTCCTACAATTAGCCATTTTATGTTGGTGATTCGGATGCCTCAGCAGAGCTCTTCAACTCATTATCAGTCGCTTGCAAGACGTTATCGTCCACAAACCTTTCAAAATGTTTGTGATCAGCAAGTCATTGTCACGACATTAAAAAATGCGATCGCTTTAGAGCGCGTCTCCCATGCCTATCTGTTTACAGGCCCTAGAGGTGTTGGAAAAACTACCTTGGCACGTCTCTTTGCTAAAGCCTTAAACTGTGAGCACCTATCGTCTGATTATGAACCCTGCAATGAGTGTAGCTCTTGCCGTGATATCACCTCAGGTCAAGCCTTAGATGTCTTGGAGATCGACGGCGCTTCTAACCGAGGAATCGATGATATCCGCGAGCTCAATGAAACCATTCTTTATACCCCGTCGGCCTCGCGCTATAAAATCTATATCATTGACGAAGTACATATGCTGACAAAAGAGGCTTTCAATGCCCTGCTCAAAACCTTAGAAGAACCCCCCAAAAACGTAAAATTCTTTTTCGCAACAACAGAACCTCATAAGGTATTACCGACGATTTTAAGCCGTTGCCAGAGATTCGATTTACATAGGATTTCTCTAAAATCCATCTATGAAAACCTTAAAATGATTTTAGATCAGCTCACCGTCAGCTATGAAGAAGAAGCTCTTTATACCATTGCTAAATGTTCCGACGGTTCTTTACGTGACGCCCAATCTCTCTTAGATCAAATTCTATGTGCTTCAAAGCTCCCCAAGGTCACCTTTGCCCAAGTGGCAGCACTTTTAGGACTCTCTTCCCATGAGGTCTTGTTTTCACTCGATCAAGCTTTTGCACAGCAAGATCTCGCTACAGCTCTGCGTCTTGCTAAAACCTTGTATGAAGAAGGAAGAGATCTACTCCATTTTCTAGAAAATCTCGCAGACCATTATCAAACCATTTTGAAATATCATTTAGGCGCTTTGACCTTAAGCACCTTGCCTCAAGCCTATCAAGACTCCTATGTAAAAGCTGCTACCATTTATACAAAAGAAGATTGCTTATACCTCTTAGAATATCTCATCCCATGGATAGATAAACTCCATAAAATCCCTTGCCAAGAGATTCATCTAGAGCTGATCTTACTCCATATCATCCGCTCCAAACAGCGTGTGGCCATCGAAGATCTTATCCATCAGCTACAGGAGCTTAAAAAACCTCCACTCCCTAAACCTTCCCCTGAAACTCCCAAAGAACTCTTACCGCCACCACCTAATATCCAGGATGCTCGTATCCAAGATACGCGTATCGAAGATAAGCCTATCCAAGATGTGTCTGTGATAGCCTCACCTGCTCAAGAACCTATCTCTTCTGAGCATGCTAAACATCCTGATGCCACGCATCCCGATGTTATGCATCAAACTACTGCTCATCCGCAGAAATATGAGACATTACTACGCTTTGCTGCTGTTGAGCTCAACGGAATTTTAAAAAAAGATCATCACACTTAAACCCAACAAAAAATGACTATGAATACTTTTCTATCTATCCTTCTATCTATCTCTTTCTTATACATGAGCTCTATCTACACATTTGAACACACCTCTCCTCAAAGAATTCTCATCACAGGAGGTGCTGGTTTCTTAGGTTCTCACCTATGTGATCGCTGCATTCAAGAAGGTCACTTTGTCATTTGCGCCGACAATCTATCGACAGGGCGTCTCGAAAATATCGAGCATTTGCTCAATCATCCTAATTTTGTCTTTTTGTATCATGATGTATGTGATCCGTTTGATGCTGCTTTAGTGGTCGATCAAATTTATAATATGGCCTGCCCTGCATCTCCTCCTCACTATCAAAAAAGCGCCGATTAAAACCCTTAAAACCTGCGTTCTAGGCGCTTTAAATCTTCTCTCACTCGCAGAGCGCTGTCATGCAAAAATCTTTCAATCTTCTACAAGTGAAATCTATGGCGATCCTCTGGAACATCCTCAAAAAGAAAGCTATTGGGGTCATGTCAACCCCATCGGGATACGTTCTTGTTATGACGAAGGGAAAAGAGCTGCTGAAACGCTATTTTTTGATTATCATAGGGAACATGGTGTGAGAATCAAAGTAGGACGTATTTTTAATACCTACGGTCCTAGAATGAGCGCTGACGATGGACGTGTGGTGTCAAATTTCATCGTACAAGCTTTGGCAGAAAAACCTTTAACCATGTATGGAAATGGTGAGCAAACACGCTCCTTTTGTTATGTGAGCGATCTCATCGATGCCATCGTTGCACTCATGAAGACAGATGATGAGATCATAGGTCCTATCAACTTAGGCAATCCTCACGAGTTCACCGTCATGGAATTAGCTCAAAAAGTCAAAGCCTATACACAATCTTCCTCGCCGATCTTACAATATCCTTTACCTGCCGATGACCCTCGCAAAAGACAACCCGATATTACGCCTGCCCACAGGATTCTCTCCTGGGCACCTAAAATCTCCCTTGATGAGGGGTTGATCTATACTATTAATGATTTTAAAATGCGCTCTTATCCTCATGAGATCTCTCATCTTCCTAAAGATGAGCCATCAATAACTCACTAAAAACTAAGGTGTTGAAGAGTCTCTAGATAAGGAAGCTATAGCTCCTTTTTATGAAATCGTATATAATAAAAGCTCTAGTATAAGATAAAAAAAAGTTTATGAGGTGATCAGATGGGTAGCGGATTTTCCAAGATGAAAAAACAAGCTAAGCTATTACAGCAGCAGTACTCTCAAATACAAGAGCAGCTCAAAAGCCTCATTGTCACAGGCACCGCCGGACATGGTCTTGTCACGCTGACGATGAATGGAGAAAAAGAGCTGTTATCTTTAAAAATCAAGCCTGATTGCGTCGACAAAAATGATGTAGAAGGTCTTGAAGATTTGATTCTCGCAGCCTACCGCGAGGCTCTGCAAAAAGTGGCAGAAAATTCTCCAGAAGCAGATACCTCATCTCCCTTTGGGTTCTAATCCTTATTGATCTGCCTATACTGGGAAATCGGAATTCTCAATTTTGCAGCAAGCTGCTGCAAAAATTCCCTGGGGGCACAAGTCGAATATCTCTTAAAACTCCTGAAGGAATTTAAAAAAGAGCGCCTCTCTCAAGAGGAGCTGCTTCCTTCTTGTAATAAAATAGCTTCTACTTCTTCAGCACTATCTAGCTGCAGTACCGCATCAGCAAATGCAATCGCTTCCTTGTAAGAAATCCTGCTAATTGTTTTTTTAATGACAGGAATATGACGAGGCGCACAAGAGAATTTCTCAATCCCCAACCCAATGAGCAATTTTGTAAATAAAGGATTAGAAGCCATTTCTCCACATATACTCACAGAGCGTTGATAAGGAGCTGCTGCCTCTACAATCATTTTTAACATTTTAAGCATACAAGGATGTGCAGGCTTATAATGATGATGTAACCGTGGGTGAGAGCGATCTATCGCTAAGCTATATTGTACAAGATCATTCGTCCCAATAGAAAAAAAGTCACACTCACGTGCCAAAGCACTTGCTGTCAGTGCTGCTGAAGGCATTTCAATCATACATCCCATGGGAACGGTATGAGCAAAAGTGATTCCCTCTTGTGTCAGATCCTCCTGCACTTCTTTGACAATCTTTTTCACATGCCGAAATTCATCAAGATCTGTAATCAAAGGAAATAAAAGAGAGACGGATCCCTCGACACTCGCGCGCAAAATCGCGCGCAGCTGTCTCTTAAAAAAGAGAGGCTCTTGGAGTAAAAACCGAATTGCACGACACCCTAGTGCAGGGTTAAGCTCTTCGAAAGCTGCTTCATGGACAACGCCTTTATCTCCACCCAGATCAAACACTCTAAAAATAATAGGTAGATGTCTTGTGGCTTGTATCATCCCTACATAAAGCTCATACTGCTCTTCTTCAGAAACAGTGAAAATATTTTTCTGAGAAAATAAAAACTCTGAACGAAACAGTCCGATCCCTTCTGCAAGAGCAAACTGGGGATGATTTAAGTCTGAGAGCGTTTCAATATTGGCCCATACTTCAATGGTTTTTCCATCCTGTGTCTCACTAGCATGGCTACTATCATGGAGAAGTTTTTGATAATCACTAAAGATACTCTCTTTCATCTTCCTATAGTGTTCTAGTGTGGCAGGCGAAGGATTGAGGATCACTTGTCCTAAACAACCATCTACAATGACAATATCTCCTTCTACATCCATCAAACACTCCATAGAAATATTGGCCACATAAGGAATCCCTTTTGCCCTAGCAATCAAAGCAGCATGAGAACTCAGTCCCCCCATTTCCGATAAAAAGGCGCTGACTCTTGAAACAGAAGCTTCCGCTGTATGAGAAGGGACAAGCTCTTTAGAAAAAATGATCGCATTTTCTGGTAAATGCCTCTCTTCAGGTTTTGCATGCAGATGTCTCAAGATGCGCTGCGACACATCGCGCACATCCGTCAGTCTTTGTTGAAAGGTATCGTCAATTGTTGCAAAACGTTTTTCATATTCTCCCATGACAGAGCAAAAAACACTTTCTGTGTTTTGGAGCATCTGCTTGATTTTATGCTCTACAAATGTCGTGATGAGCGGATCTTCTAACATCTGAATATGCGTGTCAATGATCGTCATCGCCTCATGAGAGCCCTCATCATCGGAAAGGGCTTCTTGCAGCTTTTCTAAATCATGACGACTCGAAGAGAGTGCCGTCCGATACCTTTGAATCTCCCGATCAACATCTTCTGAATTAATGGCCTCTATCGGTGGCACAAGATCTTCATACTGAGCAAGGGTGTAAAGCTTGCCTATCGCAATACCTTCACTGAGAGGAAAACCTCTCAGATAATGTTCCTGCTTGTGTTTGACCATCTACTCTCCAAACTCATTTTCAAACCCTTTCAACAACTTCTCCATCACAATCTCTGCATCTTCACCTTCAACAACGATATTGATTTTTGCATTTTTCTGCGCTGCTAATACAAGCAAGCTCATAATGCTTTTTGCATTGATCGTCTGCCCTCTCACTGTGAAATAAACCTGCGAACGAAATCCTTGTAACATCTTGACAATAGCAGTTGCAGGTCTAATATGCAGTCCGAGCCGATTGCGCACCTTTGCTACAGCTGTTAATCTCAATGCAATACCTTCCTCTCTTTTTCCCTTTTTGCAATAGTCTCCAGGAGTTTCACATTAAACTCTTTTGCCGAATGATACCCCATTCCTTTGAGACGATGATTGAGAATAATCGTTTCTAGCAGCAGTATAACATCACGCCCTGGTTTTACAGGAAGAATATGATGCAATACCTTCACTCCCAAGATATCATAATATTTCTCCTCTAATCCTACACGATCATAGAAGTGAGTATCATCCCACTCCTCTAACTTAACAATTAAATCAATCCTCTGTTTTGCACTGACGCACACTGCGCCATACATGTGAGCAACGTTGATGATACCAATTCCTCGAATTTCTAATAAGTGTCTCGTTAACTCAGGTCCATAACCTTCAAGATATCCTCCCTCTCTTTTTTTGATCCGCACAATATCGTCAGAAATTAAACGATGCCCACGTTCAATGAGTCCAAGTGCCGCTTCGCTCTTTCCAATGGAAGAATCTCCCTGAATTAAAAGACCTAAACCAAAAGTTTCTACAAGTGTTCCATGACACGACACATAAGGAGAAAACTCATCTCCCAAAATCGTTGTGAGTTGATTAAATAGATGCATCGTCTCTTGTGTCGATCCCATGAGAGGAATTGCGAGCTGCTGGCACATGTCTTGAAGCTCCGGAGGAGCTTCTAAACCATCTCCGATAATGACGAAAGGATTTTTTTTAGATAGAAGTCCTTGTAATCTTTCAGAACGTAAATTTTTATGAAGATCATTGAGATATTCAATCTCCACACGCCCAAACAAAAGAACGCGGGCAGGCACATGTCCTTTGAGATAGCCAGCCAGGGCAAGGCCAGGACGTTCCACTTCTGGTGATCTAATCTTTTTTTTTGTGAGCTCAGCAGCTTTGATGAGACGCAGATCTAGCGTGTCTTGATATTTGGTAAAAACATCGTAAACGGTAATTGTTTGATGGAGCTTTGTTTTAAACATGCTTCTTTTTCACTCTCTTGCGCTGTCTTTGCAATGCTTCCCACAAGATAGCACTCCATATAAAAATATAGGTAGCAACTTTCTTGTGTAGGGATCAAAAAAAGAGTGACTACATTATTTATTTTAAATTAAGTTATAGCACCCTCTGGGGCGATAGTAATTTTTACAAAAAGAGTTTTCAAGTTTTTATTACTATATTCTGAAAAATCCCCATGGCCTCAAATCCTCAGGATCCTTTAAAATTTATCCTTATTCTATAAAAGATTAGACAGGGTATGGAACAAGCTCTTTTAAAAACACAGCGCTTTAACAAAACACGTGTCGCCTTGCTATGGATGCACCTGGCTAACGAACCCTTTGTCGCTCTTTTTACCCTGCTGGGATTCATCTTAAAAAAGGACTTGGGCGCCTCCACCTTACAACTCTCGGTCCTTGCGATCACAAGTCCTGTGCTAGCTGTCTTCTCCTTTTACTGGAGCGCTCATCTCACAAGGCATCAACATAAACTCCTCCCCAATCTCATAGGAGCGTGGATCCTCGGTAGACTTCCCTTCTTATTCTTCCCTTGGTTTAACAGTGTATGGTATCTCATCTTTGCAGCTGCTGTATACAAGCTTTTCTATCGCGCAGGGACACCTGCTCTCATGGAGATCCTCAAACAAAATGTTGAGAAAAATAAAAGAGCATGGCTCTTTTCTAGTGTCTATCTTGTCAGCTTCTTAGAAAGTCTTCTTCTCGGACTCTTTGTAGGAAAATTTTTAGATCTCTATGCTCATGGCTGGAAAATTCTCCTTGTCGCTACAGCCCTCCTTTCTATCAGCAGTGTTATTTTTCAAAAACGTATCCCTCTTCTACAACCACTCCCCGATAAGAACATGCCTCCTCAGACCAATAATGGTCTCATACAACCGTGGAAAGATTGTCTTTATCTCATGAAAACTTATCCTGCGTTTGCGACCTTTCAATGGGGATTTATGATCGGCGGATTTGGACTCATGCTCATCAACCCTGCACTCATCATTTATTATGCAGATACTCTTTCCCTCTCTCACGAAAATCTTACCACCGCCCGCTATATTTTTATGGGACTTGGTGTGCTATGCTCTACCTTTTTATGGAGAAAAGCTATATCCACACGTACTGTGAGCCACCTCACACTTTGGATTCTTGTAGGGTTTGGACTTTTTCCTCTGGTACTCCTCTGCGCTCAAACAAAACTTCTCTTCCTCTACATCGCTTTTCTCCTCTACGGTATTGCACAAGCAGGGAGTCACCTTCTATGGCATCTTTCAGGAACGCTCTTTGCCTCCGAAGATGAATCTTCTTCAAAATATACAGGCGCTAATGTTCTTATGGTAGGTATTAGAGGTCTTATAGGTCCTGTGCTGGGAGGAGTCTTCACTGCAGCCTTTGGCCCAGTGCTCGTGCTCACGCTAGGTGCTTTCATCTGCTTTTTGGGAGCAGCGTTTATCTTTCGCTCATACTTTAAAAAGAATCCACTAAAATCTTCTTAAAGAAATTTTCTGATCTTTTAAAAATCATTTCTTGTTTTAAAAATACAAATGAAAAATTTTGTTAGTTTTGTAATTTACTTTTAGTTTTTTAATAAAATTAATAAAAAACTATAAATATATTGAGATGTTTTTTGTGGAATTTAAACTATTAAAACGATAACATGTAAGTATATCTTAGATAACTTTTCTTTGAGGATTATGACAAAAAAACGTGTGGTGATCATCGGTGGAGGTTTTGCAGGCATTCATGTGGCAAGACGTATCAAAAACAAAGAGCTTGAAGTCTTATTGCTCGACAAAAAGAATCATCACCTCTTTCAACCTCTGCTCTATCAAGTAGCCAGTGCCGCCCTTTCTCCTGCAGATATCGCTTTTCCTTTAAGAGAGATTTTCAAACACTATCCACACACCACCGTACTCATGGGTGAAGTCACTAAGATTGATAAAGAGGCAAGAAAAGTCTACTTGTCAGACGCAGAATTCTCCTATGATTATCTTGTCGTTGCGACAGGAGCTACCCACTCTTATTTCGGCAACAAAACATGGGAACAGTATGCTCCCGGCCTGAAAACCCTTGCCGATGCTCTGAGCATCCGTGAAAATATTTTAGTCTCTTTTGAAAAAGCTGAAAGATTAGGAGATTCTGAGGAAGCAAAAAAATATCTCAATTTCGTCGTCATCGGAGGCGGTCCTACAGGAGTCGAAATGGCTGGCGCCATTGCAGAAATCGCCTATAGCACCTTGCTAAAAAATTTTAGAAATATCCAGCCTGAAAAAGCCCAAGTGTTTTTGCTAGAAGCAGCACCTAGAATTCTTCCTCCCTACCCTCCAGCTCTTTCTGCGCGGGCACAAAAGGATTTAGAAAAGATGGGTGTCAAAGTCCTTGTCAATACAAAAGTTGTTGATGTCGTGCAAGAAGGTGTTAAAACAGACTCTTCTTTTATCTCTGCGCACAACATCATCTGGGCCGCAGGTAATCAAGCCTCTGCTTTACTCAAAGCACTAAATACCCCTCTGGATCGTCAAGGAAGAGTTGTTGTAGAGAAAGATTTATCTCTTCCTGAGCATCCTGAAGTCTTTGTCATCGGAGATGCTGCCTGTGTGATGAACAAAAAAGGAGTCCCTCTCCCCGCTGTAGCGACCGCTGCCATCCAACAAGGCTCTTATATCGGTAAAATCTTAAACAAACAAATCCCCAAAGAAAAAAGAAAACCTTTTAAATATTTCGATAAAGGAAGTCTGGCAACCATTGGCAGAGCCAAAGCTGTCGGTTTTATCAAAGGGTTTAAATTTGCAGGATTTTTCGCATGGATCATCTGGGCTTTTATTCATATTGTCTATTTAGTAGGCTTTAAAAACCGCTACGCTGTGCTATTACAATGGTACTTCCATTATGTCAACGGTGTCCGAGGGGCTAGGTTGATTCACCGCTCTATTGATCCTTAATCTTTTTGACATGTATGCTGTGACATCCACGTGGATATAACACAGCATGCTCATAACACTCTCTCAACAGCTTGTGGCCTTTTGGGAAAAAGCTCCTGCCTTAGAAGCTGCCCTCTATCTTTTTTTGGGGACAAGCGCTTTTTATGTCTCCCCTCTATGTTTTTTCTTACTATGCTTACTATTGTTAGGTCTTAAAGTAGCGTCCTGCAAAGCGCGTGGCCACGCTTTGCTCTATGGGATACTCTTAATTACTATGGGAAGCTGTTATAGCTTATTTTTCAAGCCTCCTCTTCTCAACGAAGCGGCTGGTAGTGGCATTACTGGTAATGCTATCGTCAAAATCTTAGAGAAAAGACCTACCACATTTTTTGGAAAACGCTCTATACGCTATAAACTCCTTGTAGAGGCCTTTACCTCTCATGAAACTGAAATCATCGATAAACCTCTTGAATGCATCTGTTATCTCAAACCTTCCCAGGAGATTTCTGCGAGCTACCTTTACTTGATGCGGAACGTAAAACTCCTCCCTAAAGAGAGTTTTTATCACTTAAAAATCGGCTCTGACGCTTTTTGTGTGCCCCTAAACAAGAGACTCTCTCTTGTGGAGTGGCGCTATAAGCAAAAGCTTAAACTCAGTGAACATCTGTCAAAGTATATTCAAGATCCACATCTTCTGAAATTTTTCGGTGCCCTCACACTAGGCTATTTGGATAGCAAACCTCTCAGCTATGCATTTTCAAAAGCGGGATTGCAACATCTACTCACAATCTCTGGATTCCATTTTGCACTCCTTGCCCTCTTTTGCGCCTACTTACTGAAACCTTTTTTACCCAAAAAACAACGTGCCATCTTTCTTATCCTCTTACTGACACTCTATGTAATTTATCTAGGTCCAGCACCTTCTGTAGATAGAGCATGGGTCGCTATCACTCTCTATCTCTTAGGAGATATTCTAGAGCGCTACCCAAATGGCCTGAACAGTCTCGGCATCGCCGCCTGCCTGGCCTTCATCGACAATCCCTTGATTTGTTTGCAGATAGGCTTTCAGCTAAGTTATCTTGCAACGCTAGGTATTTTAGCTTTCTACACGCCCTGCAAACATCTGCTCCATGGCCTCATCCCTTCACGTCCTCTCCCGATCAGGCTCCAGCTACCTCTCTATGAGAAATTTCTCTATTACTTTCTTGTGCTGATTAAAAAAGGTTTAGCCTTAGACCTAGCTGTCACCCTTTTCACTCTCCCTGTGCTATTCTATCATTTTGGCAGCTTTCCACTCTTAAGTTTCTTCTATAATTTATGGATCCCCTTCCTTGTAGGAGGAACACTTTTTCTGTTACTTCTCGGAGTATTATTAGCACCCATCCCACAGCTCTGCGGCCCGATTCATCATCTCAACGTCTTGTATACTGAAAAGATTTTATCTTGTGTCATCTACATGCCGCCAAGATTTGATATAGCCATCTCTCTGCCACAAATCTCTTGTGACTACGTGGTAGCTCTACTGTGCCTGGGATTTTTTGGTTTGCTGACGCCTCAGCTCTTTAAGCAATCAGCTGACGTAGCACATAGGGCATAATCCCTCCATGCTCATAATAGTCTACTTCGATAGGAGTATCAATCCTGAGAAGCACTTTGACACGGTCGACACCCTCTTTTCTATGAATCTCTAACATTACCTCTTGCCTAGGCACGAGCTTTTTCTCTACTCCCTGCACAGAAAAGAGCTCTTCTCCTGTGAGATGTAAGCTTTCATGACTCTCTTCTTGCATAAACTGTAAAGGAAGCACGCCCATCCCTATCAAATTACTGCGATGAATTCTTTCATAGCTACGTGCTACAACGACACGGACACCCAGAAGAGCTGTTCCTTTAGCAGCCCAGTCACGAGAGCTACCCATCCCATAATCTTTTCCTGCAAAGACAATGAGAGGGACTTTCCGCTGAGCATACTCCTCACTAGCATCAAAGATAGAAAGGATTTTTCCGTCAGGGAGGAGTTTTGTCCATCCTCCTTCTTTGCCGTCTGCCATCTTATTTTTAATACGTACATTGGCAAAAGTCCCACGCATCATCACTTCATGGTTGCCACGACGACTCCCATAACTATTAAAATCTTCTTCTTTGACACCAAGCGTAGAAAGATAGGCGCCGGCAGGTGAACGCTGATTAAAATTGCCTGCAGGAGAGATATGATCTGTTGTGACAGAATCTCCCAGTAGCGCTAGGGCGCGCATCCCTTTTAACTCCTTTCTCGGAGGTAGTTTAAGATCAAACGTTTCAAAATAAGGAGGATTTTGGATATAGGTACTTGTTTTCTCCCAAAGATATTGAAGCCCTCGAGAAGAGGTGATCGCTTTCCATGTAGCATCTTCATCTTTTTGTGGCTTATGATATCTTTTTTTAAACATTGAAACATCCATAGAGCTACGGATCGTCTTTGCAACTTCCTCAGAAGAAGGCCACAGATCTTTCAGATAGACAGGCTTATTATCATGTCCATAGCCTATGGGCTCTTTAGACATGTCAAGATCAATTCTTCCTGCAAGTGCAAAGGCAACCACAAGAGGTGGTGACATCAAAAAATTCGCTTTCACAGAGCCATGAATACGCGCCTCAAAATTACGGTTACCACTGAGCACACTGGCTACTATTAAATCATGCTCCTTAATCGCTGCTTCTATATTTTCATCCAAAGGACCACTATTACCAATGCATGTAGTACATCCATAGGCCACCAGCTGAAACCCTAAAAGATTTAAATAATGTTGCAGCCCCGATTTTTCTAGATAATCTGTGACAACACGTGATCCCGGCGCTAAACTTGTTTTTACAAAAGGATTGATCTTTAACCCTCTTTCTACAGCTCTCTTCGCCACAAGCCCTGCACCCATCATCACACTGGGATTACTCGTATTTGTACAACTTGTAATCGCAGCAATCACAATAGAGCCATGTGTTAAAAAAGTATCACATTCTGGATGTTTTGTATAACCGGGACTCACAAGCGCCTTTGTATAAGGACGGTTCGTCACCATCTCAGATTCGCTCCACGCCACTGCCGTAGGATCTCCTACACTAGGAATCCCCCCTGATTCATGAGGACGATCACGAGAAAATTTTCCTTCGGTACAAAGATAGATTTTATCTTCATCCTTTTTAACCGTTTTACCATACCCTCCCTCTTTGACCTGGGCTTGTAACAAAGAGAGAAATTTTGACTTCAGTTCTGTCAAAGAGAGACGATCTTGAGGACGTTTTGGACCTGCAACAGAAGGTGTCACCAAACGCAGATCTAACTCCACCACACGGCTATAATCCAGAGCGCCTCTTGCTGGCATCCCGAAGAGCCCCTGAGCTTGCAGATACTCTTTCACAAGCTCTATATGCTTCTCCTCACGCCCTGTGGTTTTAAGATATTCAAGGGTTTTGTCATCCACAGGAAAAAATCCCATCGTCGCCCCATACTCAGGAGCCATATTCGCTATCATCGCCCTTTCTGCTACGGCTAATGTCGCTGCCCCTTCCCCAAAGAATTCAACAAACTGTCCCACCACCTTCATTTGTCTCAGGATTTCTGTGATTCTGAGCGTGAGATCGGTTGCGCTCACCCCTTCTTGCAGCTGACCACTTAAATGAAAACCCACAACTTCAGGCATCTCTAGTACCATCGGCTGACCGAGCATCGCCGCTTCTCCTTCAATCCCTCCAACACCCCATCCTACAACACCCATCCCATTAATCATGGTCGTATGAGAATCTGTGCCGACAAGTGTATCCGGATAGAGAAGAATAGCATCTCCTAGATCTTTTGCTATCACCACCTGACCTAAAAACTCTAAATTCACCTGATGACAGATACCCATACCCGGTGGAAAAATCCTAAAAGTCTTAAAAGCTTGTTGCCCCCACTTTAAAAAAGCATATCTCTCTTGATTTCTTTTAAACTCAATTTGCAGGTTAAACATAAATGCATCTTCTGTCCCTGACCGATCCACTTGCACAGAGTGATCAATGATGAGATCCACGGGGACTAAAGGCTCCACAAGTGTAGGATCATAGCCAGATTTTTTGACAGCATCACGCATCGCTGCTAAATCCACAAGAAGTGGTACTCCTGTAAAATCTTGCAAGAGAACACGAGAGACAATAAAAGGGACATCGCCAGAAGATTTCTTGTGCGCGTTCCACGCAGCAAGTCTGAGCACATCTTCTTCTTTGACTTTTTTTCCATCACAGTGTCTTAACAAAGCTTCTAACATCACCCTGATTGAAACAGGTAAGCGATGAATCTTATGACGGCTATGCTTTTCAAGAGCAGGGAGGGAATAATAATAATATTTTGGATATTGCTGTAGCTGCTCAAGAGTGTCAAAAGGATTTTTTAATGAAACCATAGCATTTTTCCCGCTCAATTGATAGTTCTTTTCATCTATACCTCTAATGCAAAAAAAAGAAAACCCCATTGTCAAAGAAGCTTTTGAGAATTACCGGGAAGGCCCATGAAACCTTCCTTGATTTAAAATCCCCTCTTGGGATAAAAACTTTAGTCTTGTCCGGCGATCGTAGCTCAGTTGGTTAGAGCACTGGATTGTGGTTCCAGATGTCGCGGGTTCAAATCCCGTCGTTCGCCCATTTTTCCCTAAAGCTGCTCGTTTGGAAACCCGTGGGTTTAAAAACCCTGGTTTTTTCTAAACAAGAATTGTGAAAATATGTTATGACATCGAATAAAACCTCATAGACTTTCCTGATGTCTCCAAAGAAAGAAAAAGTTCAAGAACCTTATATCAAACATCCTGAGCTAAAAGGACTTTTAATTCTCAGCGCTTGCGTTGTCTTGATGCTCTCCCTCATCACCTTCACCCAAGGTGCTCCCCACCAAAATCTTCTAGGACTCCTCGGCTATTGGATCGGTTTATCTTTTTTATGGCTGTTTGGACTCGGAGCCTACCTGATCGCACTCTATGCCTGCTGGATCGGATGGAGACTTCTCTACTCTGAAAAAGTCCCTGCATTTTCCGTGAGAACACTCTATTTTTCTATTTTTCTTCTCTCCACCTCTTTACTCTTCACCGTATATGCCGACACGCAAGGATTACATAACCCTTTGCTTCAAACACATGTATTTTCAGAATCGATGGTCTTTAAGCGCCCCTTTTTACATACTGTGAGTCGCTATAATTTAGGGGGTGTTCCTCTTTATTATCTTTATAAGGATCTCGCACCCTATAGTCTTGTCAATCTACTCAGCCATGTGGGTACAACACTCACCTGTTCTATCATCGCTTTTATCTCCTTTGTTTTGCTCACAGGTGTGAGTATTTTAAATGCTATGAGAAGCTCCCATCAAGCCTATAAAGGCATCAGCGCCTTTTTTAAAAGAGTGGTCAAAGGTTTCACCCAGCTTCCTATATCCCAAACACCTCAAGATCCTCTCTCTTACAATAAAATGGAGGAAGCTCTCTTTAAATCTTCCACTCCTACCAAACCCACATGGCATCTGGAATCTTCTCCTCATGAAGAAGTGGTTACATCGCAGCACACTTTAAATGAAGAGGAAGAAGAGATTCTTCCTACAAAAAAAGATTTCGAAAAAAAAAACTATAATCTCAACGTCTCTTCTACAACTCTTGTGAAAAGCATGCCGGGCTATAAGCTCCCTTCGATGGCGCTTCTCACCAGTGCAAAACGTGTCGATAAACCCTCTTTAAAAAGAGAGTTAAGAAAACAGGCAGAGATTTTAGAAGAAACACTGGCAAGCTTTGGGATCGAAGCAAAAGTGGGTGAAATCAACTGCGGACCTACCATCACCTCTTTTGAAGTCCACCCAGCAATCGGTGTTAAGGTTCAAAAAATTAAAGCATTAGAAAATGATATTGCCTTAAATCTCCAAGCAAAATCGATCCGTATCATCGCACCTATTCCTGGTAAAGCTGTTGTAGGAGTAGAAATCCCTTCCCTTTATCCTCAAGAAGTGGGATTTAAAGAGATGCTCGCTAACTACCAAAAACAGGGTAGAAAGTTTGTCATCCCCATTCTTTTGGGAAAAACTGTGGCAGGAGAAGATGTCGTCTGCGATCTCACCAAAATGCCTCATTGCATCATCGCTGGAGCAACAGGTTCTGGAAAATCTGTCTGTATTAACACCATCGTGATGTCCATTTTGATGAATGGTACCCCTGATGAAATCAAACTCTTGCTCATTGACCCTAAAAAAGTTGAGCTCAGCGCCTACTCTGAACTTCCCCATATGATCGCCCCTGTCATCACAGAACCTCATGGCGCTTATGCTGCACTGCAATGGCTTGTCAAAGAGATGCAAAGCCGCTATGAAATCCTCAAACTTTTAGGCTTGCGTAACATCTCCGCTTTCAATGAACGGATCGTCGACAGATCTTTAGAAGAGAGTTTAAGCCTGCAGATCCCAGAAAAACTGTTTTATATCGTCGCCATCATTGATGAATTTGCTGACCTGATCATGGCCTCAAGCACCGACATTGAAACACCCATTGCACGTATTGCACAAATGGCCCGCGCTGTAGGGATTCATTTGATTCTAGCAACACAACGTCCTTCGCGTGAAGTCATTACGGGTCTTATCAAAGCCAACTTCCCCACAAGAATTGCTTTTAAAGTCTCTTCTCGTGTGAACAGCCAAATCATTTTAGATGAAAATGGAGCAGAATCTCTCTTAGGCAACGGGGATCTTCTCTTTATGCCTCCTGGTAGCTCACAACTCATCCGTGCACAAGGGGCCTACATTTGTGATGCAGATATCAATAAAATCATCGATCATAATTGTAGACAATCTGCGCCTAATTATCTCATTACTTCCTTTGATGCTATGGCTAAAGAAAACTTCTCAAGTGCTGAAGACTCCGAAGCGCGTGACAGCTTATATGACAAAGCCCTCGAAGTTGTCGTCGCTTCCAGAAATGCTTCTACAACCTTTTTACAAAGAAAACTGAAAATTGGTTATGCACGTGCTGCGAGTCTCATGGATGAGCTCGAAGACCATGGGGTCATTGGACCTCAGGAGGGAAGTAAACCAAGAAAAATCCTCGTTAACCCCATGGATGATCTCTCCTTCCCCTCAAAACAGCGGTTTTAAAAAACAAAGTTTTACAAACAGAGTTTTCCCTTATGGTCAAACGCTCCTCTTATGGCTACCAGATCCTAGCCTCACTACTACTACTTCTTGCAGTAGGACTGCTACTCACCTCATGTTTCTCCATGTGGATGCAGCACAAACAAGAAAAGACTCCCATAACGACACCCCACGCCATGACAGAGTGGCTACTCAGTGTCTCCAAAAAAAACCAACGCCATTATTTTATCTTAGGAATAGCTGCAGGGATTGTATCAGGCTTCTGTTTCGGTGTTGCCTTCTATGGAAAATCCCCTAAAAATCCAAAGTGAACGTAATCACCCAGTGATCAAAAAGAACCCCAGAGGCTTTAGAGTCTGTGAGCTCCCTTTGTTGCACTTGCCATTGATTGTTTGTCTTTTGCTGCATCAGAAACTCTACACTCATCTTTCTTTGATGATGCATCTCAATATCCCAGATCCACCCTAGCCCATATTTGAATGTCCCTGTAATTTTCTCAATATCCTCTTTCATTTCTTCTGCCATAGGACCTAAATGATGCACCTCGTCATAGTGTTGCTTTTCTGTCACCCACTGCTCAAATAAAGCCAGTTGAGAAACGAGCTTAATATTTGGTGTAATACGATAATAACTCAGAAGCGTCTCACCCGCTTCAAACCCTTCTAAAATTTCAGACTCCCTAGCAAGGTAATTCAATAAGGGATGAGGCCTTTCTCCTTTTGTCTCTTTAATCTTTTTATATTTAATATCAAAATCAAAATCTATAGGTAACCCATTCATCATAAACATGGTAGAGATCTCTTGCGCTGTATACACATCTCGGGGAAAATTTTTGGTTTTCATCTGAGCTAGTTGCATCACTTCCTGACGAGGATAACTCGGCAGAAGAATCTCCATCCGATAATGAACATAATGTAGTAAATAACAAGGAAACTCCCCCTGAGGCATTTCTGAGATGTATTCTTTCAGAAAATCCCTAGAAGACTCTTTCTGACCCAACTGTTTTATTTCTTGAGGGGGAAAAAAAGCGAAGAGTTGTAAATTACAATAAATCATTAAAAAAACAAAACAAAATGAGCTTAAATATTTCATATTAATATTGTTAAAACATAAAAAAAATAACAAAACAAAATTAATTTGTTTCTATATTTTATATTACCAAAAAAAATAAAAAATTTTTAATATTTCCTCTGTATTTGTTATATATCTAGAAAAGTAGGTAACATTAGGCATGGCCACTCCCTCCAATAAAAAAAAACTTCTTATTGCCGACCCTTCCTCCAGCGTCATCCGAGAAATTTTCAAGTCCCCTTATGCTAAAGAGTATGACATCCATACTGTCGATAATGGCCCTAGCTGTATCGAAGCGATCCAGACCTTTCATCCTGATTTACTGTGCGTTGAGTTACTTCTTCCGAAAATGCACGGAATTGAAATCCTTAAAATCTTAAAGACATCTCCTGATCTTGCTTCTCTAGGCGTGATCATCACCTCCTCTTTACGTATGTTACAAAATTACAATGCCGCCATAGAGCTCGGAGCACGCTATTTTTTGAATAAACCCTTCTCTCATGAGCAGTTTTTCTCTTTAGTCTCTCGCTTTTTTGCAGGGACTCTGACGCCCGATCCTTTTAACTATGAGATGCCCCACTTTGAATGGGGTAATTGTTTTTCTCCTCAGACCTCGACCCTCTCCTCTTATATTAAATTTTGGGGAACAAGGGGATCCTCTCCTGTGTCAGGAGCGCGCTATATTCAACACGGAGGGAACACCTCCTGCTTAGAGATTCGGCATCATGACACCCTTGTCATCCTAGACGCAGGCAGTGGTATTCGAGAGCTGGGAGAATCTCTCCCCATCAAAGATGCGCAAAAGATTCCTATCTTACTCAGTCATACCCACTGGGATCATGTCATTGGCTTTCCTTTCTTTGCTCCTGCCTACCATAAAAACTGTGCCTTAGATATTTACTCTCCTATAGGCTATCAAAAAGAAGCCGAAGTGCTCTTTCAAGAGATGCTTGCCTTTGGATATTTTCCTGTGAGATTAGAAGAACTCTATGCAGAACTCGCCTTCAAAGAGCTCCGCGATGGAGCCTCTCTCAACTTTAATCAGTTAAAAATCTGCTGCCACTATGCCAACCATCCGGGACCTACCCTCTGTTTTAAAATTATCTCCCCTCATAAAACAATTGGATATGTCACAGATAATGAGCTGTTACTAGGATTTCATGGGTATCCTACCTCTGTAGGAAAAGATCATTATTTATTAGAACCTCACTTAAGTCTTTTAGCCTTTTTAAGTGATTGTCATGTGCTCGTCCATGAAGCACAATACTTTCCTCATGAATATTATAAGAAAGTGGGATGGGGACACTCTTCTATCTCCAACGCCATTGCTTTTATTAAACATCTGAAAAAATGCCAAGAATGGATCGTCACACATCATGACCCTATACATACCGATGAAGATCTCATGAAAAAAGCTCAGCTCCACTTAGATCTTATCGCAGAATGTAATCTCAACATTCGTTTTAAAATGGCTTATGATGGGATGGTCTACCCTCTTTAAAAATAGATAGGCTCACTCACCTTATCTTGATAGGCGACGCTGATCTTGAGCTGCTCCAAATAGGGTTTTAAAGAAGCACGTGAGATATTTAGCGCCACCTGTGGGTGGTTACATTCTTCTGAAAGATGCGCTAGATAGATGTTTTTAAGATCTTGATGATAAACCTCTTTTAATAAATCAGCGCAGCTTTGGTTGGATAAATGCCCTTGTCTTCCCAAGACACGTTGCTTATAACTCTGCGGACGTGAAGAAGCATAGACCATCGAAGGCTCATGATTAGATTCAATATAAAGATAATCACACTCTTTTAAATGTGCTTTGACAAGAGAAGTAACAAACCCTAAGTCGGTACAAATCCCAATTTTTGTCTCTTCGATATGTGCTGTCAACGCCACAGGATCTAAGGTATCATGCTGAATACTAAAAGGATGAAATCTTATATCCTGAAATTCAAAGTTCTCTCCTGTAGAAAAAATCTTAAATTTCGGTACGCTGCCGATGATCTCACAGATAGCTTTTGCTGTATCACTATTAGCCAAAATAGGGATGTCAACATGCTTACAAAAAACTTTGAGACCTTGAATATGATCAAGATGCTCATGTGTAATGATGATTGCATCAATTTCTTCCAGACGTAAATTCAATGTACTTAAACGCTCTTTCAACTGCTTGACATTGAGTCCCATATCGATGAGAACTTTGGTGTGTTTGCTCGTTAAAAGGATAGAATTCCCTTTAGATCCAGAAGCAAGAGGACAAAATAGTGAAGACATCGCATGAGTCGCTTTTGTGCATGGTATTTTCATTATATCTTTTTCTTGATGCACCTCAAGTGTTTTCTAAGAGAAAACAACGCAGCTGACAACTACTTATAAGCGGTTTTTAGACACCCATCTTAATTGTATCTATATGAGTCCATCTGTAAAAAGACAAATGTCGATTTGCTGATAGATTTTTAGTCTCCAAAATTCATCTGCAAACTGACATTTTGCTGATTTGCAGTTGGATGAAAGTCCCTGAATGACTTATGACAAAAGCTGACCGAAATCCACTATCTTATCGAAATATCCCTCATCTACAACACGTTCTTCCACCCCATTAACATGAATAAGCACAGGCCTGATGGAACAGTTTCTAGGAATTTTCAAATTCTTTCTTTTTTTCTCCATCTCCTCAATGATTTTATTTCCCACCGAATCTTTAGAAAATTTGATTTCGCATAGATAAAGATTATGAAAGCGAGTTTGGATCATATAATCAATCTGACATCCAGGTTGCTTGCTAGTAGGATTTTGAAAAAATGGACCTTCCATCACTATCTCTTCCGGAGAAATCCCCAATATCTTCCAGAGAACTTTCCGATTATGAACAACAAGATTCTCGAATTGTAATCCCATGATACCTTCCCACCCAGGGAGCTGGGTTATTAAAGTAGAAAAGCTCTCTTTTTCTATGGTAGAACGATTTGGAGCTATATACTTCAGATAAAACCGCAAATAATTGTCGCTTAAACGATAACGACTTAATTTCCTTTCTTTTCCACTTTTTAGATCCCATGTAAAATCTCTTGCTACAAAGCCTGCTTGGACAAGTTCATCTAAATACTTACTGAATATTCCCCCCATGCTTTTTCCTAATTCCTTGCAAATCTGAGCAAGTTCTTTGGGACCATGGGCAAGAGAGATGACAATTTCTTTATGTCTAGCTTTAACACGAGAAAATAGATCGGAAAATATCTCATCAAATTCTCGTACCAATAAGCCGCCTTTAGTAAAACAGAGATCTTGAATATTTCTCTCCGCTGGAAGATTGGGTTTAATTTGCTCTAGATAGAGTGGAACCCCTCCTGTCACAGATAAAAGTTTGAATTTTTCATAAGGCGTAATACGCTTTTCTTTTGGATGCCAGAACGCATCACAAGCTTCTAATGAAAGCTCTTCAAGCACAAGATCTATGATAATTCTTCCTAGAAATCCTGTACTACTTAGGATATTCTTTTTAATCCATGAAGACACGGAACCACAAAGAGCAATAATCAGATGGGGATTTTTACTAAAATACATATCCCAAGCGGTTTTCAAATGACCTAAAAAATGAGGGTCTTTTCCTCCGAGCCAAGAAATTTCATCAAATACTATAAGGACTCGACCTTTTTTAGTGTGCTCTGAGAGATGCCACAAGAGGTTACTCCAATCATCCGGCTTGATACCAGGAACCCCAACTCGTGCAAGCTGGAGTGCGAAATTGTCGCGTTGAGTTTGAGCTGTTGTCTTACGAACGGGAGGGTTTCCAGAAAAGAAAAAACTCTTCATTTCTTTTCCAAATTCTGCAAGAAGCCTGCTCTTCCCAATACGTCTTCTACCTCTGACAACAATAAGGCTGGCGCTTCTCTTGTCCAAAAGCCCTTTAAGCCTAGTCATTTCTGTATCACGTCCTATAAACTGGGATGAATGCATTTTTGCCCCCTATTTATCATAGGAGCATACTCCCGATAAGAAGAAAAATCAAGCAGCAAACAGTATATTTGACGATTTGCTGCTCGATTTTATAAACAAAAAAAGTAGCAGCAAACAGTATTTTTATCGATTTGCTGCTAACTCTTGTGTAAAAATAATTTTTTAAAAACACTTCTTTGTGATCTTAAGTCGTTTATTATTAATGTATAACTTTTTTTCTTGAAACTACAACTTTTTGTCGTATCAAAACCCGTTCGACAAAACATCTCATCCTCTATTCAAGT
>Ga0364860_10540_pt1 | contig 21722 bp, 16 predicted proteins | sample ExccelAu500001D4_FD_206916 | JGI IMG/M metagenome (GOLD analysis project Ga0364860, IMG submission 206916) | Enriched cells from Trout Bog Lake Hypolimnion, Wisconsin, USA - BchlTB.Aug20.5000.01 .D4 | ecosystem: Environmental > Aquatic > Freshwater > Lake > Hypolimnion/Profundal zone | place: USA... | reverse complement strand
ATTTGTATCTGAACAACCAAAAAATGAAAGTTGGGTTACAAAATTAATGGAGTCATTTACCAGTTTATTTGGTCATTCAACTCCAACCCCCAACAAATATGGGAAGGGGGAAGAACTGAAAAATAGATTAACGGAAGTTAAAACCAAACTACTGGCTTTGGACCCGGAAATTGAAAAGGAATTTGCATCAACTTTGCCAATTGATTTGGAAATTCCCAAATCTAAAAACGCAGCAAGTAAAAAAGACTGGTCCACCGCTTATTTTCATATGACCCCAACTATTGCGGCAATTACTATTTTAAGCAAGTTCCAGAACGATATAAAAAACAGTGAAGCGCAGGTAATAGAATTCTGTCATAAGCAAGTTGGGGAAGTAAAAGTGGTGTTTGATCAGTTTCAGCCCATTGTTAGTCAGAGTTCACAATATTTAATGCCTGGACAGGAACTAACCATTTCAGGTGGTGTAAGCGCTTCCAATAAGGCAGTAGTACCTACCGTAACAGTGGATGGGTCAGTAATTCCATTAAACAGTGAGGGTGTTGCTGAAACTAAGTTTACAGTTGGAGCTCCGGGATCTTATACTAAAAAAGTTACCATCAGTTTTAAAAAACCGGATGGTACAGATGGTTCTGTTCAGAAAGACGTGCAATACACAGTGGGATCACCTACGGGCGTAAGTGTAAGTGCAGATGCGGTGAAAGTATTATATGTGGGACTGGATAACCCGATCAGTATTTCCGGTGGTGCAAAAGGAGCAGAAGCGATTACTGCTACCATTGATAATGGTTCCATAAAAAATATGGGTAATGGTAAGTTTATAGCCAATGTGGAAACCCCTGGTGCAGCCAATATCAGTGTAACTGTTGATGGAAAGACAGCTTCCTATCCTTTCAGGGTTAAGAATGTTCCTCCTCCAACACCGATGGTGGGAAACAGTGGTGGTGGTGCGGTAAGTGCAGCTCAGTTTAAAGCACAGGCTGGGTTACGTGCTGATTTAAAAGATTTCGTATTTGAAAACGTAAAATATACGGTTTCCAGTTTTTATATCATTTTTAGTGGAAAAGGATTTGAAGCTTCTCCTAAAGTGATTAAAAACAGTGGGGCAAGATTTACAGCTGAAGTGGAAGAATCCATGGAAAAATGTAAAGCAGGTTCCGTGGTTTCATTTATGGAAATTTATGTGGAAGGTCCTGGTGGCAGCAGAAAACTGGATGCTACTGCTACATTTACTTTAGGTCAATAAGAATATTATAAATAAATCGATATGAAAAAGATTTGTTCCATTGCATTTGTTTTGATGGTTTGTTTAGCCTGGAGCGGACAATCTGTTTTTGCTCAAACCCAAACTCAAACGAAAGCACCGGCAAAAAAGAAACCTGCTGCTAAAAAGAAGCCGGCAGCTGCTAAGCCTTTTGATCCTTTTGGAGGGACAAATAATGCTGCACAAAAAGGCCAGACAAATCAGCAGGGTTTTGATCCTTTTGGAGGAGCTTCCAGATCCAGTTCAACTGCAGCTGATACTTCAAAAAAGAAAGCAGCAGTAGTGCCTTATGAAGTGCTGGGTACTAAAGGAAATCCTGTACTGGATTCTGTAAAGACCTCCCTGCGTAATGATAATGGCGTGGATGAAAGTTATGTAAAAGATCAGATTCCATTGGCGTATGACCATATCCGGGAAGACGATGCGGTTTTTAAACAAAGATTATGGAGCGTAATTGATACCCGGGAAAAGGCAAATCTTTATTTTACCAATCCCCGTGTGGAAGATAATGGAAGCCAGTTGTTTTATGCCATTTTATATAAAGCAGTAGCAGATGGTACAGTTACTGCATTTAAAGATGACCGTTTTACTGAACCTATTTCCAAAGAAAAGTTTATTACAGAATTCGGTGGTGGAGGATTAGATACCCAAGCCCAGTATAATATTGATAATCCAGATAAAATTGATAAATATATTGTACGCCCGATAGAATTAAATACAGATTCAATTTATCAGTACCAGGTAAAAGAAGATGTAATTTTCGAAAAAGCACATTCTGTATTAACCAGAAGAATTATTGGTATTGCTCCTATGTGGCCTGCAGAAATTAAAGGAAAATTCCTTCCGGGAAGTAAACCATATCCCCATTTCTGGATCTATTTCCCTGATTTGAGAACAATTCTGGCCCGCTACAGGATATTTAACCCCAGAAATTACGGGGCTAATATGACATGGGATGATTTGTTCCAGATGAGGATGTTCAGTAGTTATATTGTTAAAACAACTTCCAATAATTATAAGGACAAATACCTGAATGAAATTGTGAAAGACCCTCTGTTCCAATTACTTGAGGGTGAAAAAATTAAAGAAAAGATATTTAATTACGAACAGGATCTTTGGGCATATTAGTTAGAGTATTACTTAAAACATAATAAAATAGGGAAGCATTTTGCTTCCCTATTTTATTAATGAGAAAAAAAAGTTAATGAGTTGTTGGTTTATTGTAAACTATGTTTTATTTTCGTTACGGTTTTTCATAGGATATTGGATTTTAAAAACGGGGCTGGATTTTTATCCTGGCCCTTTTTTATTTTTTATCATCCTGGTTATTAAAATAATTCCAGATAATCGCTGCCCTGCTTTTACCAATAACTGCTGATAGCTCTTCCAGGTTCTTTTCCCTGATATGTTTTACGGATTTAAAGGTTTTCAGTAATAAGTCAGCTGTTTGAGTACTAATACCTTTAATATCTTCCAGTTCATTTTTAAAAGTACCTTTTGACCTTTTATTTCTGTGAAAAGTGATTCCGAAGCGGTGTACTTCATCTCTTATTCTTCTTATAAGTTTGAGACTATCACTTTCCCAGGGAAGCTTAATTGAGTTACTGTCTCCCGGAAAAAATATTTCTTCTTCATTTTTAGCCAGTCCCACAAGTGTTAATTTTCCTTGTAATCCCAATTTGTAAATACTATCCATGGCAGCGCCTAACTGGCCCTTGCCACCATCAATAATCACCAGTTGGGGTAATGTTACATCTTCTTCCAATAATCGCTTGTATCGCCTGAAAACCACTTCACTCATGGATGCAAAATCATTAATACCCGCAACAGTTTTAATGTTGTAATGACGGTAATCTTTATTACTGGCAATGCCGTCTTTAAAGCAAACCATAGCTGCTACAGGGTAACTTCCCTGGAAATTTGAATTATCAAAGCATTCTATATGTACAGGCAGTTCCTGTAGCTGTAAATCCTCTTTAAGCTGGTATAAAACATTTTTTTTCTCCCAGTCTGTTTTGCCTTCCAGATGAAGTGTTTTCTTTTTAGTCAGTTCTGCCTGATAATAATTTACATTTTTTAAAGAAAGTTCCAGTAGTTTTTTCTTGTCACCCCCTTTAGGAATACTAAAATGCAATGATTGATCAGGGTAATCGATTGGAAAGGGAACAATGATCTCATCTGACAGGCTGTTAAATGTTTCTCTTAATTGCAAAATAGCAAAGCTTAAAACTTCTTCTTCTGTCTCTTCCAGTTTTGTTTCTAAGGGTACTGTATGCGTTTGAACGATTGTTCCATTTTGAACCATCAGATAATTCACATAAGCAACATCGCCGTCTTTTAAAATAGAAAATACATCCAGGTTCCCTAAATGCCTGCTTACAATGACAGATTTGGATTGATAACTATCTAAATAGTCAATCTTTTTTCTGATCAGTTCCGCTTTTTCAAATTCCATTGCCTGCACTTTCTCCTGCATTTCATTTTTTAATTGAGCCATTACTCCATTCAGGTTGCCCTTCAGGATATTTTTCAGTTCCTGCAAATCTTTGTCATAATCCAATGCAGTTTGCAATCCTTCACAGGGGCCTTTACAATTTCCAAGGTGGTATTCCAGGCATACTTTAAATTTGTTTTTCTGAATATTAACGTCAGACAAATTCAGCTTACAGGTTCTGATACTTATAAACTGTTTAATAAAACCAATCAGCTCCCTTACCCTTCCTGCTGAAGTAAATGGACCGAGGTATTCTGAACCATCATTTATTTTCCGGCGGGTTAAGAATACCCGAGGGAAAGGTTCTTTTTTAATGACGATAAACGGGTATGTCTTGTCATCTTTCAGATTGATATTATATTTTGGCTGAAATTGTTTAATCAGGGCATTTTCCAGGAGGAATGCATCCTGTTCAGAATCAACAATGGTAAACTCCAGCGATACAATCCGCTGAACCAGTTCATGAGTTTTATAAGTAGTAAATGTTTTGGAAAAATAAGAACTTACGCGTTTTCTTAAATCCTTTGCCTTGCCTACATAAATTAATTCTTTGTTTTTATCAAAGTATTTATAAATGCCTGCATTATGCGGAATGGTATGTGCTATTTGTTGAAACTGTTCGCTTGTCATTTTATATCAGGGTCATTCCATGCAATGAATGTTGATTCTTCAGTTATCTCATTTGCCGGAGTGGTGATTGATTGATTAATCTGAAAACTTTTTCCAGCCTTCCAGAAATACTTTTCCCGGAAGGTGGAATCATTTCTCCTGTAAAAAGTACTGATAAAAATACGTTTTACTTTATTGGTTTTATCGTCTAATAATATGGTTACATCAGATATAGGCAATTTGTCATTCTCCGTATTGTAAGTAATGGTAATACTGTTCAGCGAAAGGTCATGAAATACTGATTCCTGGTATTCCTGCTTTAATGATGGGGTATTAATATTTTTATCTAAAAAAGAATTGGCGATAGACCTGAATTCCCTGACAGTAATGGCAGCAGAATCTCTTTTAATATGATTGCCAGTGGTAATCCTGTACACAAAATAGGCCGTTTTCTCTACATCCCCTATATCTTCCAGAATAATATCATTGACCGGAAAAAATTTGGAACTGTCTGATTGTTTAACAGGTAGCGTCCCTTTTTGTTTAGAGCGGCAACCCGAAGTACAGAAACAAGTCAGACCAATGAATAATGCCGAAAATAATTTCATGGCATAAAATTATTCCATAGCAGTCAAATAAACAGGGATAAAATACCCTGATAATCTATTTAAATATTGGAGTGGAAATACCCAGTTTTAAACCATAATCTAAGCGGTATTCTTTAATAGGGTATTCATTATTATAAGTTGGGTATTGCTGGTAACGGAATTGCGGGCCTACATACCATTTAACATTACCTGTATTATATGTGAAATTAATTTCTGCACTTGAATTTAAATTCCATTTCCTGAAGAAAGGAGCCCCATTGGCATAATTCTTATAATCAGTAGAAATCATGTACACATTTTTATTCAGTGTAACAGTTGGCTGAATGCTACCACTTACACTTAATCCAAATTTCTTGCCATTGATAATATCCCATTGTAAACCAATAGGTATAGAAAGCTGATAAAGTTTATTATCAATTTTAGTAGATTGGTTGTTATAATTATTGGTATTACTGAATAAAGAAACCAGCTGAACGGAATCAAGATGATTATTCTGTACAATGGCAAATGTAGCAATGCCATAAGACTGGTAAGCATCTATATAATACTGGCGAATATTAAACTGAAGCCCTGTTTTAATTTTGAAATTTGGGGTTAAAGCATAGGCAATTCCGGAACCCAATTCAAAACCCAGTGCAGGAGTGTGGCGTACGAAACTGTTGATATTTGAAGGTGAACTCACCGCATTTTGCTGGTATAAAACTCTTGATTCATCATCAACCAGTTTACGGTAACTAACAGAAGGGGTTGCATAGAATTGTAATTCGAATCTTGTTTTCTGTTTTTGATGTACTACCGGTGAATAAGTAAAATCATTGAATAAAGCATCGGCAGATGGGTCGCCATCTGAACCCGTATGTAAGGAAGCATTTAATTTGCCGGCCAGCCTGCTTTTCCTGGTTTCAGTTAAACCTGTGTGGTTGTTTGCACCTGCAGCTTGATCTTCCTCACTGTAATTAGATAAATCAGTTGATACAGTTGTTAAAGGGTTAGGTACAATTACATTACGGTTTATTTTTAAAGCTGTTTCTTTTTCCGTTTTTGCAGGAATTACATTTAAGGGAGAATTAAATGTTGAAAGGTCCTTTATTTTTGTAATGGCAGTTTGTTCATTCTGTATTAAATTCTGCTGAATGGTTTCCAAAGTTCTTTTTGTAATATTTTCCGGACTGATCTGATCTTCTAAATTAATCACAGTAGTTTTATCTGTAATAGCAGGCAATTCTGTTTCCGTAATATTTTCAGCTTTCTGAATAATCTTATTAGTTTTAAAAGCAATTGTTTTTGGTGGGTAATTGAAAAGTGTAACTGTAGTTAAAACAATCAAAATTAACAAAGTTCCAAAAGTAAGTGCATGCCAGGAAGTTTCACCCTGAACAGTTAAACGAATATTCTCCCATACATGTTCAGAAGGATACATCGTATGCTCATCGGCTTCTTCCCGGAGGAATTGCTCAAGTTCGTCGTTGTTAAAATTTTGTTCCATAATTGCCCAAGCCTCTCTATTTTGGAAATACTGCCAGCCAATTGAAATCTTCTTTCGGCTTTTCAATGATCCTTTTCTTAATTAAAAGGTTTTCAAGCATCGCTTTAGCCCTGGTATACTGGCTTCTGCTGGTACTTTCTTCAATGTCTAGCATTAATCCGATTTCTCGATGGCTAAATCCTTCTATAGCGTATAGATTAAGTACTGTTTTGTAACCTAAAGGCAAAATCCTGATACATTCCACTACCTGTTTTCCCTGCATCATTGAGGGCACTGTTTCGTCTTTCGATTGCAGATTGGTTGCATAAGTAAGGTCCATACTTTCATTAAATTTCTTATACTTCTTCAGGAAATTGATACAGGTATGAACGATAATCCTGCGTATCCATCCTTCAAAAGCACCTTTATTCTGAAATGTATGCATCTGCGTAAAAACCTTAATAAATCCTTCCTGCAACATATCTTCGGCATCTTCACGGTTTTGTGCAAACCTGTAACAAACCGATAACATTTTTGGGCTGTACCTGTTATACAACTCTCTCTGCGCAGTAGGATCATTATGCAAACAGCCAGCTATTATTGCCTGTTCAGTCATTCAGGGTAAATTTTACCCTTTAAATATAGGACATTATTCTGTTAAATATGCTGCATTTTGTTTCAAAATCGTCTTGCTAAAGTTTTAAGTTTATATTTTGATTTGATGGAATAGTTTTTGCTATTATTAAAAGGATACCTATTTTTATTTATGCAACATTGTTTCAATTTCTGATCCGCCTTTATTCATACCGCCCAATTTGTGCAGGAGCATTATTAATTGTATTTCTTTTAGGAATTACCCCTAAAAGGGTTTTGCATGATTTTGTTGCTACTCATAAAGATGCTATCACCACTGAACGAACAAAAAATAATACAGGGCAGAAGGCTTTTTTTTCAAATTCTGGTTATCATTGCCGCGTGGATGATCTGGTAGTGGAAGGTTTATTCCTTCATACAACCGGAGAAATTCAGTTAAAGCAACCTCTTTTTTATAATGAGCATCCCTGTCAGCCTTATTATATAAACTTATTATTGCTTAACCATATTTCCAGATTAAGAGGGCCTCCGCTCAATTATTCAGCATACAGTAAAGAATGGAAAGCGATTTAGCCAGCCATTTGGAGTAGACTTTCAATCTTAATCAGTCATCATGAAGCGAATTATACATACATTTCTATTATTTCAATATATCAGCCTTACCATTTTTTTAATATTTCCTTTTATAAAGGTTCAGGCTTCCTATTCATCAGAGGGTTTAAATCAGGCTGGATTATCAGGAATAGTTACAGATGCAAAATCAGGCCTGCCTTTGCATGGGGCTTCTGTACAGATACCAGACCTTAAATTGGTAATCGTTACAGATTCAGCGGGTAATTTTCATTTTAAAAATCTTCCTTCAGGTAATTTCCTCATTGAGATCAAATATGAAGGGTATAAAACGATAACCAGGAATATCAGTCTTAAAACGGGCTCCAATACAGAAAATTTTAAACTGGAAGAAAGTGCTACTGAAATAAGTGAAGTAGTAGTTACAGGTACTTCCAAAGCCACTCAAATTAAACGAAATCCGGTACCCATTGTTTCTGTTAGTCATGATTACCTGACCACCAACCTGAATACCAATGCCATTGATGCCATTGCTAAAATACCGGGTGTAAGGGCCGTAACTACTGGTCCAAATGTATCCAAGCCTTTTATAAGGGGGTTGGGTTATAACAGAATTCTTTCATTATATGATGGAATCAGACAGGAAGGCCAGCAATGGGGAGACGAGCATGGTATTGAAGTGGATCAGTATGGAATAGACAGGGTAGAAGTGATCAAAGGCCCTGCCAGTTTAAGTTATGGTTCTGATGCACTGGCTGGTGTGGTTAATTTAATTCCAACTGCAATGGCGCCAGAGGGTAAAATGAAAGGAGATATTTTACTGGATTATCAATCCAATAATAAAATGATAGGTGGTTCTGCAATGCTGGCAGCTTCTAAAAACGGATTTGAATGGCTGGGGCGTATTTCTCATAAACAGGCAGTGGATTACCAGAATAAAGTTGATGGACGTGTATTTGGGACTGCATTTAATGAAACAGATGCCAATGCTTCTTTTGGATTACATAAGAAATGGGGTTATTCTCACGTCGATTTTGTAATGTATGATGATTTGCAGGAAATTCCTGATGGAAGCAGGGACAGTGCTACCTGGAAATTTACCCGCCAAATTACAGATATAGATACAGCCCGGCAAATCGTGTCAGATCATGATTTAAACAGTTATGCTATCGAAAAACTGCACCAGCATGTGCAGCATTACCGGTTTTACAATTCCAATAATTTTATCCTTAATAATGGCGGGCGGATATTGTTAAACCTTGGTTTTCAACGCAGTTTAAGAAGAGAATTCAGTCACCCTGACGAGCCCTCCATACCTGGTCTGTACCTGGAATTAAATTCATTTACCTATGACCTGAAATATACTTTCCCTGATATAAAAGAATGGAATGTTACCGCAGGTATCAACGGGATGTACCAGAATAATGTAGTGACAAACGGAACTGAATTTGTTATTCCATCTTTTCACCAGTTTGATGTAGGGCCGTTTATAACAGCCAAGAAAACATTTGCCAAATTAGATGTAGCAGGTGGTATACGCTACGATTTAAGATCTTTTAATAATGATCAGTTGTATACAGCTACTAATCCGCAAAATGGGCTGGATATGCCTGTTTACGGGAGTGACACAATTGGTGCCAATAAAATATTTTCAAATTACGAGAAGACTTTTTCAGGTATGTCTGGTAGCCTGGGAGCTACCTATAATTTTACAGAAAAAATTGCTGTTAAAGCCAATATATCGAGGGGATTCAGAGCACCTAATATTGCTGAAATCTCAGCAAACGGTGTGCATCCGGGCACTAATATCTACCAGATCGGTAATCCGGATTTTAAATCAGAATTCTCCCTGCAGGAAGATATTGGTTTTGTATATTCTTCCAAACTGGCGGTTATTGAACTCAATCTCTTTAATAATTTTATCAGTAATTATATCTATAACCAGAAATTGATTGGTGTAAATGGAAAAGACTCTGTAATTGTGCCGGGTAACCAAACCTTTCAGTTCCAGGCTTCCAGGGCCAATTTATACGGGGGTGAACTGAGTGTAGATCTGCATCCTGTAAAAAGCCTTCATTTTGAAAATGCCATTTCACTGGTAGATGCCCTGAATAAAGGAAAAACCAAAGAAACCCTGGTTCCTGATTCTGAAAAATATTTACCCTTTATACCTCCTTTACATGGAACCTCTGAATTAAGGTTTGATTTTGATTGCAGTTCCCTTCAGATTAAGCATGGTTTTATTAAAGTACAAATGGAATATTACAGTAATCAGAACAGGGTATTTTCAGCTTATGGTACAGAAACCCGTACACCGGGATATACTTTGTTTAATGCCGGTATGGGTGGTAATTATGTAAACAAACAGAATAAAACTATTTTCAGCATTTACCTGATGGCCAATAATATTTTTAATGTGGCCTATTCAGACCATTTAAGCCGGCTAAAATATTTTTATGGCAATTATCAGAACCCTTCACCTAATGATAATCCAAGGGAGCATGGTATTTATAATATGGGCAGAAATATTGCCCTGAAAATAGATTTTCCTTTAAACTGGGACCTGAAAAAGACATAGTAATTATTTCTACTGTTTTTTTAGCTTTGTATAATGGATATCACCATTAATACACCCGCTTTATTGTTTCCTGCCATTAGTTTGGTTATGCTGGCTTATACCAACCGTTTTCTGGCGCTGGCAAGTGTAACCCGTAACCTGCACGACAGGTATAAAAGCCGTGAAGAAAAAGTAATTATTCACGGACAGATAAAGAGTATCCGGTTTCGTTTAAAACTGGTGCAATATATGCAGGCATTCGGAATCCTTACATTTATTGGATGCATTCTTTGTATGTATTGTATTTATATTGAGACTATGCTGGTGGCACATTATGTTTTTGCTTTCAGCCTTTTATGTTTTGTCATTTCTTTACTTATTTCTCTTTGGGAGATACAGTTAAGCAACAAGGCACTGGAAATGCAGTTAAGTGATATGGAAGGTTTATAAAGCTAAAAAAGTAATAAATGAAATTCTAAAGTAATTCCATTTATTACTTTTTTAGTAAATATTTTAAATTAAGCCATCACCGGCGTATTGATCATTTTTCTTTCACCAATCTGCTGGCGCCACATAGCATAATATAATCCTTTTTCAGCCAATAGAGCTGCATGGTCACCTGTTTCAACAATCTGCCCTTTTTCAAGAACAAATATTCTGTGTGCATGCATAATAGTACTTAACCGGTGTGCAATCATCACCGTAATCTGTTCTTTTTCCTTAGAAATGAATTTGATGGTATTGGAAATTTCTTCTTCGGTAATAGAATCCAGTGCAGAAGTTGCTTCATCAAAAATCAACAGGTGTGGATGCCTTAATAAAGCACGTGCAATACTTAATCTTTGTTTTTCACCACCGCTTAATTTCAGTCCGCCTTCCCCAATCATGGTCTCCAATCCTTTTTCTGCACGGCTTAAAAGATTGGTGCAACTTGCCTTTGTTAAGGCTTCAGTCACTTCCTCATCTGTAGCCTCAGGGTATACAAACAATAAATTTTCTTTTATAGTACCTGCAAAGAGCTGGGTATCCTGAGTAACGAACCCGATCTGTCCCCTCAGCTCATCAAAATTCAATTCATTGCCGTTTATTTTGTTATACAATATATTGCCTTCCTGCGGACGGTATAAACCTACCAGCAATTTAACCAGGGTACTTTTTCCTGCACCACTGGGACCAACAAATGCAATGGTTTCTCCTCTTTTTACATCAAACGAAATATTATCCAGTGCTTTAAACTGGCTGGTCTGGTGCTGGAAGGAGATATTACTGAATTCAAGTTCTACAATTTCCCCGATATGCTGAGGGTTTTCAGGTTTATGGTCAGCCGGCCTGTTCATTAAATTGTGAAAATTATTGATAGAAGCTTCGGCTTCCCGGTAACTCAGTATTATGTTCCCGATTTCCTGTAATGGCCCGAAAATGAAGAAGCTATAGAACGTTAAAGTCATTAATTCTCCAGGGGTCAGTTTACCATTAAAAATCAGCCATAATAATATAAACATAATAAACTGGCGCAACAGGTTTACAAAAGTACCCTGCACAAAACTTAAAGCCCGGATGCTTTTCACTTTCCGTAATTCCAGTCCCAGTATTTTATATGTATTGTTATTTAAACGTTTTATTTCCTGATTGGTCAATCCCAGGCTTTTCACCAGTTCAATATTGCGCAGGCTTTCTGTAGTGGTACCAGCCAGCATGGTGGTTTCTTTTACAATTTTTTTCTGGATCACTTTAATTTTCCGGCTCAATACATTGGTTAGCCAGGAAAGCAGGGCAATACCAATAATATAGGTTGGCATAATGCTCCAATGCTTGCTAAAAGCATAGACAGACACTACAATAATACCTACAAATATGCCAAAAAGCACATTGATGAAATAGCCAATAAATTTCTCTGTATCTGCACGCACTTTAGTTAATATAGATAAGGTTTCACCACTGCGCTGGTCTTCAAAATCCTGATAAGGCAATTGCATACTATGCTTTAAACCATCTGTAAAGATGGTAGCACCAAATTTCTGAACTATAACATTTACAGCATAATCCTGAAAGGCTTTGGCAATTCTGGATACCATGGCTACACCCATCAATATACCCAGGAAGCCCATTACACCCCATACAAATTCAGCCTGTGTTCTGGTACCCGCTGCATGGAATATTTTACGGTCTTCCGGTTTCCCGTTTTCATTAATAATATGTTCCAGTATATATTGTCCTTTCTGATAAGGGTGTACCGCATAGATATCGTACATTTTACCAAAAAAGAGGGGGTCAAGCATAGAGAATACCTGGTTAATGGCGGCCAGTAAAAGGGCCAGCACAATCATCCAGGTATATGGTTTAAGATAGTTGAGTAAGATTTTCATGTATAAAAGTTGAGTATAGATTATTGCAATAATGGTGCAAAAAATGAATTAATGCCAATGAGTCATTGTTACTAAATTATGTATTTTATTTCTCGTCTTTATAAATTGTTCCATTTTTCATCACCCATTTTACCTGTTGTAACAGCTGTATATTTTGGGTAGGGTCTCCTTTTACAGCAATAATATCCGCATAAGCACCTTTTTTAATTTCTCCCAGATTTCCTTCCTGGTCCAGCAATTGTGCAGCGGTAATTGTGGCAGTCTGAATGGCCTGCACACCGGTTAAACCCCATTGTACAAAATATTCAAAATCCTTTGCCTGAGGCAGGCTCCAATCGTATCCGCCAATATCAGTACCATAAGCCAGTCTAACCCCGGCTGCAATTGCTTTCTTAAAAAGTGCCGGTTGTGTTTCCCGGAACAGCATATTCATATTATTTCCAATTTTTGCCCTGCCTTCTGCCATGTAATCATTAATAAAAAGGGTAGGGCACCAGAATATATGTTTAGCCACCATCAACTGAATGCATTCATCATCCATACCACTGCCATGTTCAATAGTACTAACTCCTGCATTAATACAAGCAATAATACCATCCCTTGTCATCGCATGTACGGCTACTTTTCTATGAGATCTGCTGGCTTCATCAGTAATAGCCAGTAATTCTTCCGTTGTAAAATTTGGTAAAGACCGGTAACTGCCTTCTTTCGTTTCATAATAAGCCCGGTCTGCATAAATTTTAATCCAGTCGGCACCATGTTCCAGCTGACTTCTCACCGCTCTTCTTGCTTCATCCGCACCGGTAATTTCCTGTAATCCCTTGGGCATTTGTAATTCCCAGGAATAGTCAGATGCTTTAATCCCGTAATGCCCGGTATTATTGATAGCTAAAGTGGAAACAAACATCCTGGGGCCATTGATATACCCTTTTTCAATTGCATTTTTAAGGTCCACATCTGCAAAACCTGCCCCTTCGGTACCGAGGTCCCGGATAGTGGTAAAACCATTTTGTAATGATCTGTTACAACTTCCTATAGCCCGGATGGTTCTCATCGGGATGGATTCCTTTAACAACTGCACATTATAGTCTTCCGGTGTAATATCTGCCTGCAATAAAACATGCGTATGACAGTCGATCAACCCCGGTAATACAAAATAACCAGATAAATCAATGGTGGTATCTCCAATTAACCCGGATCCAATGCTGTCAATCCTGTTTCCCTTAACGAGTATGGTCTGGTTGTTCAGGATCTTGCCACTTCTTGCATCCAATAAACGGCCGCAATGAATAGCGATTGTTTTTTGAGCAAAAAGATGCATCACGAGAACGCATCCCAAAACAGTCCAGCAAATTATTTTTTTCATAAAGTATTTTTATAAACAACGCCGTCTTTCATAACAAAACGGATATTTTCCAATACACTGATATCGGTTAAAGGGTCAGCAGTCACAGCTACCAGGTCGGCCAGTTTACCAATAGTTAAAGACCCCACTTTTTCTTTAATACCCAATAAATCAGCTGCACTGATAGTAGCAGCTTTGATAGCCTGCATAGGGGTTAGTCCATATTTTACCATCCATTTAAATTGTCTGGCATTCCATCCGTGCGGGTAAACACCAGCATCAGTTCCAAAAGCAATTTTAACACCTGCTTCTGCTGCTTTTTTAAAATTTTCCCGTTGTGCTTTACCTACCATCCTTTCTTTATTCAGAATTTTTTCTGGAAATCCCAGTTTGGCATATTCGCTCATAATATATTCATCATTATATACATCAGCCACCAGATAAGTACCATGTTCTTTCATTAAGGCAATACCTTCATCATCTATCAGGCTGCCATGTTCAATAGAAGCAACCCCGGCTTTAACCGCCATTTTAATCGCTTCAGCACCATGGGCATGTGCACAGGTTTTTCTGCCCCACATTTTCGCTTCACTTACTATGACGTTCATTTCTTCCTGTGTAAACTGAGGTGCTCCCACACTTTCTTCTTCAGTCAATACACCGGCACTGGCACCAAATTTGATCACATCTGCGCCATATTTAACATTAAACCTTACCTGTTCTCTAACCCCTTCCACGCCATTTGCAACCCCACTCATTCCTTTAGGCATGGTAAAATCCAGATAAGGAGAAAATCCGTTCATATCTCCATGGCTTCCGGTAGACCCGATAAACAGTGTTGCTACCAGCATTCTGGGTCCTGGAATATCCCCATTATTAATGGCATTGCGCAACGCAACATCAATTAAAGCCGGTGCCCCCACATCCCTGATGGTAGTAAAACCTGCTTCCAGGGTACGCTTGGCATAAATATGAGCAGTGATGGCATAATCTACGGGTGTTTTTCTAAACAGGTCTCCGTAATAATCACCACTGGGCTGACTGGTTAAATGCGTATGGCAGTCAATCAGTCCGGGTAATACCGTTGCTTTGGATAAATCAATAACAGTAGCACCCGCCGGAATGTTTAGCTGGGCACTTATATTTCTAATCGTATCATTTTCAATTAAAATCAGCTGATTGGTTAATACTTTTTCATTCACAATATCAATCACCCGGCCGGCTTTGATCACCGTAAATTTTTTAGACTGTGCCTGCAACAATACTGTACTGAAGCAAAATAAAAGGATTGCTGTTATTTTTCTCATTTCATTGATTTGCCGGAAGATACAACAAAATGTCTTTTTCTGTTTATCCGGCCCATCCTTCCCGGTCCAGGCTCCTGTACTGGATGGCTTCTGCCACATGTTCCGGTTTAATATGTACGGAGCCGGAAAGGTCTGCAATAGTACGGCTCACCTTTAAAATTCTGTCATAAGCCCTTGCAGAGAGGTTTAGCCTTTCCATGGCTCTTTTCAGCAGGTTTTCACCTGGCTTATCCAACAGGCATATTTCATGCAATTGTTTACTGTTCATTTGTGCATTGGCATAAATTCCCTCACTGTTTTGGTACCGGATAGATTGAATTTCCCTGGCTTTGATTACACGCTCCCTGATTTGTTCAGAGCTTTCTCCATTGCGGGCATTATTTAACTCCTGAAAAGCAACCGGTGTCACTTCTACGTGGAGATCAATCCTGTCCAGCAAGGGCCCTGAAACTTTATTCAGGTATTTCTGAACAGCACCTGGGGGGCACATACATTCTTTTTCCGGGTGGTTATGATAGCCGCAGGGGCAGGGATTCATACTGGCAATCAGCATAAAATTGGCAGGAAAATCCAACGAAGTTTTAGACCTGGAAATGGTCACTTTTCTTTCCTCCATGGGCTGGCGCATTACTTCCAAAACCGAGCGCTTAAATTCAGGTAATTCATCCAGAAATAATACACCATTATGTGCCAGGGATATTTCACCGGGCTGGGGGATGCCACCACCGCCTACTAAAGCCATGTCCGAAATGGTATGGTGGGGGCTTCTAAAGGGCCTTTTAGCAATCAGGGATGCATTGACTGGCAGTTTACCCGCCACACTATGAATCTTGGTAGTCTCCAGCGCTTCCTGTAAACTTAAAGGAGGCAGGATACTGGGCAGCCTTTTAGCCAGCATAGTTTTACCGGCTCCTGGCGGGCCAATCAATATTGCATTATGCCCGCCTGCAGCTGCAATTTCCAATGCCCGCTTGATATTTTCCTGACCCTTTACATCACAGAAATCAAAATTAAAGTCGTACTGATTATTAAAAAATTCATCCCTGGTATTTACAAATACAGGTTCTAAAGTGCTTTCATCTTTAAAAAAATTCACCACTTCATTTAAATGAGAAACACCAAATACCTGCAAATTATTCACCATGGCCGCTTCCCTGGCATTGGCTTTTGGAACAATTAAACCTTTAAAACCTTCTTTACGGGCCTGAATGGCAATAGGCAATGCCCCTTTAATGGGTTGAATGCTGCCATCCAGGCTCAATTCGCCCATAATAATATAATCTTTCAGTTTATCTGTTTCAGCAAACTGTTCGCTGGCACCCAGCACCCCCATGGCAATAGAAAGGTCAAAGGCAGAACCACTTTTTCGGATATCTGCCGGGGCCATATTCACCACCAGTTTGGTACGCGGCATTTTATATCCATTGGTTTTAATGGAAGCTTCAATCCGCTGTAAACTTTCTTTAACTGCATTATCCGGCAATCCCACAATAAAATAGCCCCTTCCGTTACTTACATTTACTTCAATGGTAATTGAAATAGCATCCACTCCATATACCGCACTTCCAATGGTTCTTACCAGCATGAACAGGTATTTAAATGATCAGAATTATTTCCTTGATCAAATAAATTTATAAAATATTTATTTGTTTGATGAAAATAACTTCTTGCTGGTTTGTATTTTTATAAAGAAAATTGAACGATGAATAATCATAATGTACTTGAAGAAATTGGAACGAATACAGTTAAAAGGCCTAGAAAAGATAAGTAACTGAAAGGCCATACATTTATAAGGAATTCCACTTTTCAGTCAGGCAACTTAATGTCCATTCACTATAACGGCATTTTTAAGTTCTATTTTGACAATATTAAGGTTTGTTTGTTATTGTCTATTTTCCAATATTCAAATTTATTCAACAGTGAACGGCCAATAATAATTTTTTTCCTTTTTCAGTTACTGCTATAACAACATTATTAACACAGAAGTTGCCAACTCTGATATTGTTAATTATATATTTTTTACAAGTGTCTACAACACCATCAGCCATTTCATATTGACCCACTCCTAAGTAATTTGATGAGTTCAGAATTCCCATCTTTTTGAGTTCGTCTTCAATTTCAGTATTTATAAGTAAATCAGTTGATCCTGTATCAAAAAGCCAAACTTTTAATAGATCTCCGATTTTTGCTTTAATATAAGTCATGCCATTAATTGCTATTATATCAATCGTATCTTCTTTTGGTCCTTGTATATCAAGTTTAGAATTTTGGCTCCAGATATTTTGATTTTTAATATCATCAATAAAAGGATCCCCGCAATTATAAATCATCTCATAAAAGAACAGTGAATTCGGATCATTAAGTGTTCGCATATCATCGTCTTTTATTTTTTTGGATTTTACTAATTCAAGCTGGCAATGGCAAAATTCTAGTAGCTTCATTGAATCTAGCTTCCTGTTTGTGTTTTCTTGTAAATCTTTCATGCAATGTTCGATAAAAACATTTTCAAAGCCTTCTGCTTCCAAAAGAGTAGTTTGTCCGGTGTTACTATAACATTCTTTAATGATTCTATCCAAAGCAGTATCCTGTTTAATTAAAGTAGGCAGATCAACGATTCCGTTATTAGTATGTTGTTTGATTTGGCTGTATTTGAATCGCCAGTCTAATTTTGAAACTTGACATTCACATATTGACATCGCTAATTTATCTGTGTTTTCTCTGTTTAGTGATTTTAAACAACTATAAATAAGATGGTTTCTGTCTAAGAACGGACGGCCCTCTTTTGTATGTATAAAATTATCTTGCCCATAAATACTTAATATATATAAAAATGCAAAAAGGGTAGTTAATATAATTTTAAATAGCATATATTGATAAACTGAGTAATAGCAGTTTTTTTTATTTCTGAATACCATTTAACAATTCAAATGTTTCTAATACTGATGCGATTTCTTTTATTTCCCTATTGGATAATGAATAATTATAAGTTCCGCCATTTTCAAAATAAAACCTGATTTTACAAATATTATTAACACAAATTGGCTTCAGTAACCTGTAATGAATATTTAGTTTTGTTCTGTCCGGTGAAACTTGAGAAATAATATTTAGTGAGGGGTTTCCCAATATTTCAACAGGCTCAGGGCTGCCATTGTTGATGATTACTTTAAGAATCTTATACGGAAAGATAAAATTTGGAGGTGGAATATGGTACACAGCAAAAGTAAGGTAATAATTAGCCTGATCTTTATACAGACCCGCAAATAACCCATCACCATACAAATGAGAATAGTTTGTCCTTTTATCATAATAAAAAGTCTTATTTGTCATATCATCATACACAACTTTTAAATTCTCAAAGGAGGCTGAAATTGCTTCTGCATTAGCAAGAACTTTTGATGCTGGTTTTTCATCGGCATTAATAAAACAACCATTTACATTCAGGTCATTTGCGTTTTCACTAAACAAATTATCAGCCATTACATCAATAGCTGCCTGCTTTATATTTAGATCAGTTGCATTTTTAGAGTCGCCAATAATAATTCCCAAACCTATGAAAAGAGGCTTGCAGTATCCATTTTTCAAACATTCTTTTGTCTTCTCGATTGAAAAAAAATAGCAGCTCTTTAGTTCTTCATATTGTACATCTTTTTCAGGGTTATCTTTCTTGAAATGAATTGCACCCAAAGCCATATAAAATTGCCATATTACAAGCGGGTCAAGGATTGATTTTTGATTAGTGAAATACACTTTATTAATGAAAATAGTGCCATTTACTTTGTCATAACGTACAGCATCTTTTACTGTAAAGTCACTGTAATATACTTTGGTAATATATTTATCACTATTCATTTCTTTCTGGAGAATGTCAAAAAAATGCGGAAAGGAGTCTTTCAGAACAGCGGGTTGCTGGTCTGTGCTTTTTGAAAGTAATTCAGGTAAGTTTTGAGTATAAGCAGAAAAAGAGAAGATGCAGGTAATAAGAAGTAGAAAATATTTTTTCATTTTCATAGTTTGGATAATAAATATTTTTTTACCGGGAGTATTTTGAAATGCAGATATCACGCTTTTTAAATACCCATGAAGGTATAGCATTATTTTGTTATTCAGCGTAAATGTATATTAAATTTATATAGTGTAAATATTCCCAAAAATTACTTTGCAATTTGTATTCCTGTTTAATGTTTGAACTTACAATGTATTCTATTAAAAATACCTGCAGCTTAACTTTGATATCTTTTAATCAGGTAGACATGGGGCTAGTGTAGAATATAACTAATTATTCATCATAAAATTGGCTTGCGGCATTTATACCAGTTGGGTTTGATTAAAACTTCAATCCGATGTAAACTTTCTTTCTTATAACGCATAATTGAATGTAGATCTGCAACTTCGATTCTCAATCAATAATGGGTTAACTATTTTTTTTGATTATACGGAATATAATTCTCCCATTGCCAGGGGGTATAGATATCACCGATGGCATTAGCCAGCAAATCTTTAAAAATACTTTCTCCGTTATCGCTATTGGTCATGATGATGATGGCAATTTTTTTATCAGGATAACAGATGGTATAATGCCCCCAGCCATCATCATGCCCTTCTTTAAAAAAAGCTTTTCCATATTTTGTCTGGAACAATCCAACACCCAATCCATAGCTAAGTTTAATTTGATCATTGGTATTGCTGTCTACCTTTGACAAAGGTCCAAACTGGGCTATTGACCTGATCATTATCTGTGGCGAAATTATTTCTGTAAAGCGGTTTGGATCAAGGTTTTTACTGTTTATCAAGGCAGTATAAAATGCTGTAAAATCCTCTAATGTTGTACTCATAGAACCGGCAGCATTCGCTTCTGACCGTTTCTTCAGTTTATAGGTCTTGCCTTTAGCATTGTGCCCATAACAGGCAGTAGAATCAAACCTGGCCTGCCATAACTGGCTGGTATTTTGCATATTCAGGGGGCGAAATACCCATTCCTGTGCCAGGGTTTCAAAATCTTTATGGGTTATTCTTTCAATTACAAATTGCAACAATAGCAATCCCTCACCGGAATAGCTGTATCGGCTGCCGGGTTCAAAATGGATCTTCAGTTTCTGATCGGGTTCAAACCATCTCCAATTAGCAAAGCCTGTGGTATGGTCCAGGCACATACGTGCTGTAATTTTTTTATACCGGTCATCACCTGCAAGGTCCTGATAGCCATTCCATTTACCTCGTACATAATCCACCAAATTACTGTCAAGGTATTGAACCAGGGGTTTATCCAGGTCTATTTTGCCTTGTTGCACCAGTTGCATCACCAGATAAGCAAATACCATTTTAGATAAAGAGGCGGCATACATTATTGAATGTGAAGTAAGCGGCTGGTTTTTGGGCAAATTGGCCCAACCGAATGTTTTTGAAAATACTGGTTTATTATTATTAAATACCGAAATGGCAAGTCCGTGCACATTTGCCTTTTGCATCAGCCATTCTATTTTATGTTCCAGGCTATCTGCAGTAATTTTAGTTCCGTCAATCCTGTCAATTGTTTGCCCCTGTACGATCATTTTTACCAAAAAGATCATAGAAAAAAGAAGGTTTCTTTTCATGCATTTGCTTTTTTGATTAAGTGGAAAAATGCGAACCTAATTATTCCCCCGCTAAAGCCAACTTCGATTAACAGAAATTCTTAAGTAAATACTATTACCAAACCCATACATGCTCCCTACCTTGTTCGTACCTTATTCGGGTCAAGTCCACCAATTGGTGGACTTGACCCGAATAAGGTACGAACAAAGTCCCTGTCTGGTGTGGATTAGCGCCGATTTATGATAGTAATATTTAATTAATGACCTGTGGATAAATAAAGTTAAGAAAATTGATAATAATTTATAAATAATTAATTATATTCTTCCAGTAATTTATTTGAATTTCAGGCTGACTTTTGAGGGTAAAATAATATTGATTACTTAATTTTTTTTTAAATGCATTTTAATCCTTCCGAAATATATTTTTGGACATTTTCGTCAGCACTTATTAAAGTATATCCATTATAGATTGCATGCCAAATCAGCATCCGGTCAAAAGGATCCTTATGATAAGTTGCAGTAAACTGATGATAGTTGCTGGCTTCCTGTGCAGATACTGGTTGAATAGTAAAACCCATTTGCAAACAGGCAATTGGCAAGTCTTCCGGAGCAAATCCTGTTATAGTGATTTTCCCAAGAGATGATTTTAAGGATATTTCCCAGAAACTGATTGCACTGATAATGATTTCATTTTCAGGATTTGTAATGATGTTCCTGATTTTTCGGGAAATCTTTTTTGTATCAGCAACAACCCAAAGCAAATAATGGGTATCTAACAGATATTTTATAATCCTAAAAATTCCTTTTCCGTAATCTTAAAATCTTTTTCGAAAACTACTTTACTTTTGGATTCCAAAATGCCTATTTTTCTTCTGGTTCCGGCAAAATCAGATTTAGGTACTAGTCTGGCAACTATTTCTTTTTTCTTGCCAAAAGAAATGCCAATTTCTTCACCTGCAAGTACTTTTTTAAGGAC
>Ga0364860_10529_pt2 | contig 21782 bp, 15 predicted proteins | sample ExccelAu500001D4_FD_206916 | JGI IMG/M metagenome (GOLD analysis project Ga0364860, IMG submission 206916) | Enriched cells from Trout Bog Lake Hypolimnion, Wisconsin, USA - BchlTB.Aug20.5000.01 .D4 | ecosystem: Environmental > Aquatic > Freshwater > Lake > Hypolimnion/Profundal zone | place: USA... | reverse complement strand
TCACACCCGTCAAATACACAATCATGAAAAATAGCGCCCTCAAAATTAGCGCCATAGAGATTGCATTTATGAAATTTACATTCATTAAATTCCCTTCCCGGCGGCTCCTTGTCCTGGTAATTTACATTCTCGAACAATGTCCTGCTGTAAACATCCTGGGTTCCGTTTTTCTTAGTATTGATGGGCATAAACTGACAATAGGATTAAAATCATTACAGATTTCAATATTACGTTTTTTACGCTTGATAAAAACTAAGAAAATGCCTCTAATTGATAGAAGATTCTTTGGCACGGTTGCTACCGGTGCGGTGTTTGTGCCAGATGTGCAACACTTTCCCGACAACTACAATTATCAATGCTATACCTATTAAAACCCATGTATTCCAGAACCACATATAATTTATATTTATCTTAATGACAATCAGAATCCTTTTATGTTTAAAAAATGAATGATTTATGGAGTTTTGGCAGCTACTTTATGTGGTCGGCGGGGACACCGACCACGGAAAATGGCGATGTCCGTGAACCTGACCACAACCAAAGATCATCATCCCCGTTGCTGGTAATGGCTCCTGAAATTTCTGATAAGATCTGCCACGCCCGAAAAATGTCTTTTCATGGCAAGCTCATCGGGTTTCGCACCATCTTTCATTTTTGCTTCCGGGTCGGCCTGGTATTTTAACAGCAATTTTACCATTTCAGGATTTCCGTTCCCTGCAGCTTCATGCAGCGGTGTAATGCCATGCGACTGGATGAGGTTAGGATCTGCTTTGTTCTCCAGTAATAGTCTTGCAATTTCAAGATTATCAGCCGAAACTGCAGAATGAATGGGCGCCACCTGCATTTCATTTTTGGAGTATATATTTACTTCTGCACCCTTGGCCAGCAGCATTTTTACAATATCATAATGCCCGAAATAGCTTGCAAGCCCCAGGGGCGTAAATCCATCTGCAGAATATTCATTTACAAGTTCGGGTGTATATTTTAATATGTCGTATACGCGATCATATTCGCCTACTGCCGAAGCTTCAAATATGTCGAGTACAGGCTCATAGCCAAGCAATTGTTTTAAAATCTCATGGTTGCGGTAATAGCAGGCAAGTAATATCAATGAAATTCCGGATGGGGTAATGGTATTGATAAGATTGGGCTCAATGGCAAGCAGTTCCTGGATTTTATCGGCATCTGCATTTTTTACGGCTTCTATGATTTCTTCTTTCATGATTTTTGGTTCAGAAATATTATAAATAGTGCCTGATGGAATTATCCTTTAGGTTTTTGTCAGGCATTTTGAAATTTAACTTTGCTTGATTATGAATTATAAGTTTACTTTATCATAACAAATGACATCAAAAATAGGTTTAATTTAGCCGTGTTATTCCAAAACTGTAATCTTAAAACTCATGAAAAACAAAATTTTTATCAGTCTCATATGCAGTCTTTTGCTGTGTTTTGCAAGTCTGTATTTGTATGCAGATTCTGCCCATGCTGCGCATTCTATAGCTGATACTACACATCACAGTGGTATGAATACACCCGCCGGCGGACAAAAAATTGACATGTGGAATTTTCCGAATTACCATCCTTTGGTCGTCCATTTCCCTATTGTGCTATTGATTTTTGCTGCTTTATTGCAGTTTCTGGCGCATTGGAAAAAAGAGCTGAATTTTTCAGTTTTCATATTATTGGTATTTGGTACTGCCGGCGCCTGGCTGGCCGCAGAAATTTTTGATGCCCATCCACTTAAAAATGGGTTATCCCCTGAGGCGAGACAGATATTCCATTCTCATCATCAGTTTTCCGATTATACTACCTGGCTGGCCACTGCTGCTTTATTATTAAAAACCATGACTTTTTTCGTCACGAAAAGAAAACAGTTGCTGGAGTTTGTTGTATTAATTGTATTAACAGCCTCAGCTATTACTGTAAGTGCAGCAGGCCATTATGGCTCTTATCTGGTACATATTGAAGGTGTAGGACCCAAAGGGAATTTGTTGCGGCCGGAGTAATAAGCGAGCGGGGAATGAGTGCGTAGATCGATCGATTGAGATTTTCAGATATCAACAAATCATGTTTTGATGTAATACGATGGCATCATGAAGCGTTAGACGTTCATGAATGTCCCCAAAAAGCTCATTTCGGCTTGTATTATTATTCTATTTGCAATAATTGACACAGCCTGCCAAAAGGACCGTCCTGTAAATACAGGCAGTAATACTTTCCAGTATATCCCCATTGGCGACTCCTATACTGCAGGCCATGGCGCGACCCCGAACCAGGCATACCCGGTTTTGCTGGTAAATGACCTTAATACAGACAGCATTCCAATTAAAATGATAGTGAATGAAGGAATTGGTGGTGCTACCACAGCCCAGGCTTTGAGCAGTGAATTACCGGTATTTGATACCAGCCATGCAACGTTTGCCTCTATTCTATTGGGTGCCAATGACTGGGGGCATTATGTTGATACTGCCACATTTCGCGCAAATTATATTCAGATTATTAACAACATCCGGGCGAAGCTGCCGGTCAAAACAAATATCCTTATCATTACTATCCCGGATATTTCAGCTACGCCCAACGGCAGAAGCCAGGCAAACGGGCGTAATATTTTGCAGGATATACATCATATGAATGATATTATTAAACAGGAAGCAGATCATTACCAGTTGCCTGTTGCCGATATTTTTCCACTTTCACAGGAAATGCATAACAATCCCGTATTAATAGCCTCAGACAGCCTGCATCCCTCTGCATTGGAATATGCGCGCTGGGAGCAGCTTGTTGTTTTACCTGTTGCAAGGAAAATGCTGAAATAAAGAAAGACAGGACAAATGATATGCTAAATAAAAATCGCTTACAAGAAATGATCTCATAAGCGATTGATAATAAAGTGGTCGCGTAGGGAGTCGAACCCTAAACCTTCTGATCCGTAGTCAGATACTCTATCCAATTGAGCTACGCAACCATTTTGAGGGGGCAAAGATAGGAAAATTAGTAAGAAGTAAAAAGGGAGAGCTGAGAAGTCTTAAAAATCAGTGAACTTTGGTGTTCAAACTTATGCTATATGATGGACGCTGCAACCCTCGAAACAGGCCTTAATGCTCTCAGAAATACGGATATTTATCTTATTGACCTGATCCTGAAACGGTATTTTAATCCTGAAATGAAGATCATGGATGCCGGTTGCGGTATGGGCCGCAATATCGAGTACTTCTTGCAGGCGGGTTATGATGTATATGGCGCTGATATTTCAGAAGATGATGTGCATTATATCCGAAAAAGAGCCCGGGATATCAATCCTGATCTAAGTCCGGAAAATTTTCGCCTGGAACCGGTAGAAAAAATGAGTTTTGAGCCTGAAACCATGGATGTAGTGATCTGCAATACGGTTTTGCATTTTGCCAGAAATGAAGAGAATTTCGAAGAAATGCTAAAGGGTGCCTGGAATTTATTGAAACCGGGCGGTATCTTTTTCTGCAGGCTGGCCACCAGTATCGGCATTGCGCATGAAATAAAACAAATACAAGGAAGACGTTATTTGTTGCCCGATGGGTCAGAAAGATTTCTGGCGGATGAAAAAATGCTCAGAGAACGCACTGCAACACTTAATGCCCGATTCCTCGAACCGCTAAAAACAGTCCATGTACATGGAATGCGGTGCATGACGAATTGGATACTGAAAAAGGGTGCGAAATGAGCGGGAAGACGTGAGAAGATCTTTCAGGAACAAATAGAAAAATAATTTATGAAGACGCATTGCATAAAATACGTTCAGGCCGGCTCGCTCTCCTTTAGGAGGGGGTTGGGGGTGCGGCCAAATCTTGCATCAGCTTATCCCCAAATCCTCAAATGGAAAGAAATTTCATCACCGAATCGTAAAACAAATCGGGAGCCTCGGCATGAACCCAATGGCCAGCGCCCGGAATGGTGACGAACTGTGCTTTTGGAAATGCTTTTAAAATTTCAGGGATATCCGGATCCAGAATATATTTTGATTTGGCTCCCCTGATAAATAAACTGTCTTTTTCAAATGTCATGCGCACAACAATATTTTCTGATAGCTTATCATAATTATGCGAAAGGCTGGGAAGGTTCATTTTCAGGATATAGTTGTCGCCTTCTCTTGTCAGGTTTTTAAGCAAAAACTGACGCACCCCTTCTTCAGGTATTTTAGCCTTTAGCGCTTCGTCGGCATCTTTTCTGCTTTTAATGCTTTTTAAGTCCAAAGCATTTAATGCCTCTATAATTACATCATGTCCGTTTTCAGGGTATTTTTTTGGGGCAATATCCACTACGATCAGTTTGGAGATCACCTCCGGATAATTCATGGCAAATTGCATGGCGGCCTTACCCCCCATAGAATGCCCGAGAATAATGGGCTGTTTTATGAAATGCTGATCGCAGAAATCAAGCAGATCCGCAGCAAGAATATTATAGTTAATATATTCGCTATGAGGAGATTTACCATGGTTTCGCTGATCAATGGTCCAGGTTTGAAATTCATTTCCAAATCGAACAGCCAGGCTGTGCCAGTTGTCGAGCATACCAAACAAGCCATGCAGAATGATAAGATTTGGCCCCGATTCGCCGTATTTTTTATAGTTGAGTTCCATTCAGGTTCAAATTTGAGAAAATAAGAGGAAAAAGATTTGATGGTTCTTTGAATCTTAATATATCTCCTTAAAACCCGGAGGCATTATACTCCTGTTTTTCCCAAATAATAACCGTGCCTGTATCCAGAACCATACCATAATACAGGGAACGGCTTTCCATACCTGAGGTATGGCATAGTTGTGGCGGATATACTCAGGGAAAAAGCTTGTGGCACTGAGAATTGTGAAAATGCAAACCAGGATAAACAGCAACCATACCGCAGGCGTTTTTATTTCATTTACAAACCATATTGCCACACCAAATACGGCGATAATATAGGATGGGGATTCAGCAATATGATTGAAAATGACACAAAAAATAAGAACCGAGCTGATGAGAAAATACCTGAAATTGAGGTTTTTGTATTGATTTATCCGCAATAGCGGTAAAACCAGCAGGATCAATCCGCATAGCTGGATATAGATGCCGTTTGTTTTGATGCCAAACCATATACGCAGCCACGCCATTACAGAAAGCGGGGCAGCCACGTTCGGGAATAACATAGTGTCCTCTCCGTGATGCACATCAAACATCTGGTAGAACCAGTAATGATATTGCATAAGCAGCTGATTTGCCGGAATTATGACCAAAGGTAAAATAGCAAAAACCAAACCCCAGAAAATCATAGATAATATAAACTTTCCTTTGCCGGGATAGAGCAGAAACAACATGGCGGCAGCCAATCCAAAAATCTTGATATATCCGGCAGCTACAATAAAAAATGCAGCCCAAAATACATTTCTCCGTTCGAAACATATAAAAGCCATGATCATAAATGAAGCAATCATGGCATTGGTCTGCATATTTTGCAATGAGGTAACCAGCTCGGGCAGGATTATAAAGAAAACCGCTGTTTTTGCAGAAGGTGTTAAGGTTGGCAATGTATTGATAGAAAGATATATAAACCAGCAGCTTACAGCTGTTAAGAGAAATAATCCCGCCCAGATGGGAATATAATTGAAGGGTGCCATGATAACAGCGAAGGCAGGGCTATACAGATAAATATCGGTATATTCTTTGGGATAATAGCTATACAGATTCAGTCCTTGCTTGAGATGGGAGAAGGATGACCTGAATATGAGAAAATTATTATAGGTATGGTTGTGGTATAGTTGTGCCGGAATGGCCAGGCAAATAATAATAAGAATAACAGGCAGTGTTTTCTTATTTTGTAAAATATTTATTAAAATATTGATAAACAGGTTTTTGAATATTTTTAATTAAATAATAATTCCTATAAAAGCTGCAAGTTAAGTTTCAGAAAACATAACATGATCATTATGCTGGTAAAAACTATCGGATTTCTGAAACAAAAATTCCAATAACTTTACGCCGTTATGGCACAACAAAAATCAAAATCAGCTAAAACTGAAATTAAGTCGAACTCAAAAACGAATTACAGCAGGTTATATCCTGTTATTCTCATCGCTGTAATATTTATTTTATATGGCCGCACCCTTCACAACCAGTATCTTAAAATGGATGATACGGATCTGATTGTTGACAATGAGGTTTTTATCAAGCATCTGAAAAATATTCCGCAGGCATTCCGCCAAAGTTGTTTTGAGATTCCGGGGCATCTTACGGATAATAAAAGTTATTACCGTCCCTTACTCATTGTTTCATTTATGATGGATGCACAGGTGCATGGCGCACGCGGCTCTGTTACCTTTCATTTCATGAACATCCTTTACCATTTGCTTGCCTGCCTGCTGTTGTATTATCTTATACTGAAGCTCGGTGCCAATGCACTCACAGCACTCGCTCTTTCATTTTTATTTGCAGTGCACCCGGTGAATGTGCACGCCGTGGCATGGATACCGGGACGAAATGATATTTTGCTTACCATTTTTGCATTGCTATCTGTGCATGGCCTTATAGATTATTATAAAAACAATAAAACATCCTCCCTCGCATTGCATCTTATGGCCTATACTGCGGCTTTGTTTACCAAAGAAAGCGGCGTCATATTGCTGAGCATTTATTTTCTGTTTATGTGGCTCTGGATGAAAGACCTGGCATTTTATAAGCGCAAAATATTTATCCCTGTATTGTATGTAGTTATCACCGTAATCTGGTACCTGGCCATGACAGCTGCTCTGAAAGGGCATGAGAATATCGGCGGTGGAGAATCAATAGTCAAAGTTATTATCCATAATCTTCCATACCTGTTTCTGTATATCGGCAAAATCCTGCTTCCTTTCAACCTGAATATAATGCCCGGGGCCGATACTATGGCTATTATTTTAGGTTTGGCATCCATGGCAGGCGTCGCATATCTGATATACAGGATAAATGATATGAGGAAGATATTGTTTTGCCTTTTCTGGTTTTTTATTTTCCTGGCGCCAACACTGCTTGTTCCTGAGCTGCCCGCATTTGAACACCGAGATTATTTGCCTCTCATCGGGTTACTGATCGGGGTTTCGCAGGCGGGATTCTTTAAAAATTTCAGTTTTAAAAATAGAAACCTACTTTATAGCCTTGGCGTCATCGCTTTGGTTTTTATCATAGTAGTCTTTACGCGATTGCCCGTTTATGCCGATCGCTTTACTTTCTGGAATGATGGAACCGAGGGAACTCCGTTTGCACCTTCAGCCTGTGTGAACGTAGGGCAGCTTTACCAGGATATGTACGACAACGATCCGGACCTGAATCCGGCGCAAAAGAAAGAAGCTCTTAAAAATGCAGGTGAATGGAACCATAAAGCCATACTGCTGGATTCCACAACCTTGAGAGGTAATAACAATTACGGGGCATACCTGTATCTGAGCGGAAATCCTGATGCAGCATTGCCTTATTTCCTCAAAGAGATTAAATTCCACCCGACCAATGACGACCCTTATAAGAACGTGGGCATCTATTACAAAGACAAAGGACAACCTGATAAATCAGTGTATTACTGGGAAAAACTGATCCAGATGAACCGGTATTATCTCACAGCCTATGAGGAGCTTGCCAACTATTATGCACGAAAGGGGGATATGGCAAAAGCTGCAGTGTATCGCGATGAAGAAAAGACATTAACTGATGAGGCGCAAAAGAATTATAATAAGATAAAATAGGGAGTCAGGAATCAGGAGTCAGGAATCAGGAGTTAGGGGTCAGGAGTTAGGGGTCAGGAGTCAGGAGTCAGGAGACAGGAATCGAATATAAATTAATATTTCGCATTCAATGTGTTAAGCCTGAAGGGTTCCAAAATTAAAAGCCCCCGGTATAACCCGGGGGCTTTAGATGAGAATATTTTAAACCCTGTAAGGGATTAAAAGGATTATTTGAGTTGTACCTTACCCCATTATGGGTTGAAAATATGATACAAATATATTTCTCTCTTATTATCTTCTCTGAAACATCCTTTGCTGGCGTTTTGCCTGGCCTCCACGTGATTTTGAAAACCTTGCTGCCGGAGCGGTGGGAATTGATTTCAATACCGGTATCTCAGAAACATAAGGGTGGTCTTCAACAATCGGGATTTCCTGTTTGATAAGTTTTTGTATATCCCTGATCCAGGGTCTTTCTTCTACTTCGCAAAAAGAAAATGAAGTTCCGTTCATGCCCGCCCTGCCTGTCCTGCCAATGCGGTGTACATAGGTTTCAGGGATATTCGGGATGTCATAGTTAATAACATGAGATATATCATCTACATCAATGCCTCGTGCTGCGATATCGGTTGCCACCAGAACAGGCGTTTTGCCATCCTTAAAATTATTGAGCGCTCTCTGCCGGGCGTTCTGGGCTTTGTTGCCATGAATGGCTTCGGCATGAATCCTTGATTGTTGCAGGAACTTAACGATCTTATCTGCACCATGTTTGGTGCGCGTAAAAACTAATACTCTGGTAAGGTGGTCCTGCAGCAGCAGATGTTTGAGCAGTGCAGGCTTATTGTTCTTTTCTACATAATACAGATGCTGTTCCACATTTTCGGAGGTAGAAGAAACAGGAGTTACTTCCACCATTACCGGTTCTACCAGAATGGTGTCGGCAAGTTTTTGAATTTCAGGAGGCATGGTAGCCGAGAAGAACAAAGTCTGTCTTTTGGGCGGCAACTTCGGTATGATCCTTCGGATATCAGCAATAAATCCCATGTCCAGCATCCGGTCAGCCTCATCCAGTACAAAAATTTCAATGGTACTTAAATTGATGATGTGCTGGTTCATCAGGTCAAGCAGTCTGCCTGGGGTAGCAATCAGGATATCAACACCATTACGAACGGCCGTTTCCTGCGGTCTTTGTGGTACACCACCGAATATGACGGTATGTTTCAGTCCGGTATGTCGGCCATAAGCCCCAAAACTTTCACCGATCTGGATGGCCAATTCACGGGTTGGGGTTAAAATTAAAACCCTGATCTGGTTTCTGTTACCAGAGGGTTTTGGTTTGTTATACAATAACTGCAATATCGGGATGGCAAATGCCGCCGTTTTTCCGGTTCCCGTCTGGGCGCAGCCCAATAAATCTCTTTCTGCAAGTACATATGGAATAGCTTGTTGCTGGATTGGAGTTGGGTGTGTATATCCTTCGGTTTTTAATGATTTCAGAATGGGGTCAATCAGGTTGAGGCTTTCAAAGCCCTGGAGCGTCGGCTCCAATATAGTATTATTCATGGTACAAAGGTACAACTTATTAAGATATAAATGCTAAATGTTAAATATCAATAAGTTATGACATAAAATGATGTTTATCCTGGTTTTAGGGTGCTGTTCAAAAACGAATTAATATTATATGTTTAACTGTTTTTCATTGCGCTCTTTGCGAAAAACTTTGCGTTCTTTGCGATAGACTTTTCACGCAAAGAACGCAAAAGTCAAAAAGCCGAAAAAAACGATATGCCCCCAAAAATCAAAATCATTACACGTACTATTTTAGTTCTTTCTCTTGTAAGTCTGTTCAATGATATTTCAAGTGAACTGATTATCCCTGTTATGCCTATATATCTTAAATCCATTGGATTCACTGTGACGCTCATTGGCCTGTTGGAAGGTGGCGCCCAGTTTGCAGCAGGCATCAGCAAAGGGTATTTCGGAAAATTGAGTGATGCGACAGGAAAGCGAATTGTTTTTGTAAGGCTTGGATATTTGTTAAGTGCGCTTGCAAAACCTGTTATGGCCTTTTTTACAAACCCCTATATGGTTTTTTTGTCCAGGATGTCTGATCGTTTGGGTAAAGGCGTTCGCACCAACGCACGAGATGCGATTTTGTCCTCTGAAACTACACCGGAACATAAAGGCAAGGTTTTTGGGTTTCATCAAAGCTTTGATACCATTGGTGCAGCCATTGGGCCAACTGGAGCGCTGGTTTATCTTTATTATTATCCCGGGCACTATCAAACAATGTTTTTAATTGCTTTTTTCCCTTCTCTCGTAAGTACATTATTAACATTCCTGATCAGGGATAAAAAAGCAAAGCCATCGTCTGCAAAAATAAAAAAAACAAAAGGCGGGATTTTTAGTTTTTTAATATACTGGAAATCAGCTTCTCTATCTTACAAAAAACTGGTTCCTGCTTTACTTGTTTTTGCGTTGCTCAATAGTTCTGATACCTTTCTGCTGCTTATGATGAAACACCAGGGACTTACAGATGTTCAGCTTATTATGGTATATATATTCTACAATATCATTTTCGCTGCCATGGCGTATCCGGCAGGCTATATTGGCGATAAATTCGGACTGAAAGGAACCTTCATTTTTGGATGTTTTTTATTTGCCGTAGTATATATCTCCTTTCCTTTTACACATGCCATATGGATATTTGGTTTGCTTTTCTTTTTATATGGCATATATGCCGCAACCAATGATGGCATAGCAAGAGCCTGGATCAGCAATCTCAGCCATAAAGAAAATACGGCCACGGCTTTGGGATTTTATTCTTCTTTATCAAGCATATGTGCACTTGCAGCAAGTATCGCAGGCGGATTGCTTTGGGATTTTTATGGCGCTGCAACCGCTTTTCTTGTGCCGGGTATTGGCGTTTTAATACTGGCTGTATACATGGCTGCAATAAGGATTAAGAATCAGGACATTCCGGTTTCGGCCGCCTGATCTCATGATCATTACAATTTGTCTACCACAATGGTAATAGTTCCTTTGGCATTTACAACAGCTACCATAGACATGGGCGTGAGGTAAATGGTTTCCGGTTCAATCGCGGTGATATTTCCTTTGAAATAGGCATTTTCGTTTATCCTTACATTGTTATTGATGCTTTTTTGAACCATCTGCTGTGTTTCCTGAAGTTTATCTTTCAAAGGGAAAACCATATGTTTATTTACTTCATTTTCAAAACCGGCTTTCAAAAGCCAGCTGGCAGAACGGACAAGGACATTTTTTGATTTGACACTGTAATCAAGATTTTTAACCTTAATGGACATGTCTGAAGGGTCATAATATGGCACACCCTGCATATATACTGTCCCCTTTATTATTTTGTGATTCCCTTTAAGCTGTTTCGTTTCCAGGTCAAGCCTGATTAACAGGTAATCGGCATTGCCTGAGAGCATTATACTGTCAACTTTAACAGAATAATTATTGTTATCAAGGGTGTATGTTTGTCCATCAACTTGATTTTGAAGTATCTGGGAGGCAAGTGCGTATGTTATTTCACCGCTCAGCCCTATATTAAATCCATTATCTGAACCATTATTTTGTTCCAGTGCCGGTAATGTATTGTTCACCACAGGATGTGGAATATTGCCACTTACAGTGGAGATATAAGATTTTATGCCAATGGTCATATTGATCTGGCCAGCTTTGGTTTGTACAGGCGTGGCACTGATGCCAATGGGATTGATAAATAACCAGGTATTGTACGTTTTGTCAATCATAAAGGGATGTTGCGCAGCCACCCATGCATCCTGCGCATAATTTTTAATGGTCACCCTGCTTTGAATTTCCTGGTCAAATCTTGCGAATATCTTGTCAAGTTGAGGTTTAAGTGCCAGGTCAACCACTGAGGATAATGGTATTTTTACCGGCCCAAAATCTAAGCTGGGTTTTTGCTGCCCCCAGTTGTAATCACCGGTAGTTTTGGTTTGAAGTTGCCAGGTAGAGGATAAAGAAACTGTTGAAGATGTTTTTATCACGATATCAAATTCAGTTCCTTTGGTAAGTGTGGGGCAGATGCTGCAAGGCTGGTATTGGCCAATAACATTAATATGCAAAGGAATAGAAAAGTTTATCAGATTATTGTCTGCCGTTACTGTTATGATCCCGGTTTTGGTGATGGTCATCTTGATATTGTTCTTAAACTGATCATCTTTATAAATGACCCCGCTTAATTCCTGGTTGATGCGATTCTGCAATTGTGTGGCAGGAATAGATACTGGAACATTAATATTGGAGATATTCTGAACCGTTCTGGGAGCTGTTGGTAATACCTTTTCAGGAGCTTCAGAATTGATATTTGTTGTTTTGCAGGAAGGCATCAAAAGGGATATAAATGCGAATACAATGGCAAACCCGATGTTTTTGAAATCAGTCATTTTCCGGAATTATTTATAATTATCGGTACAAAGATACCCGTTCGGCAGGTATTGCGTGTGCGCTGTGTTAATTCAGCAAATAGAAATGATTGAAATAAGTATGCGTTTCACCATACATATCATCTACGATCAGGTAATAATAAAACATTCCATCCGACAGTATCTGACCCTTATAAGTGCCATCCCAGTTTTTATTTCCCTTGTAGATGGTATTGCCAAACCTGCTGAATATTTCAATGGTAAAATCTTTAATGGCCTGCCCTTTTGGACCAAAGGATTCATTGAGACTGTCATTATTTGGTGTAAAGGCACTTGGTATATAGCAATAATAGGCTGGCAATACATGTATATACTTCTTCATGGTAGTAGAATCGATACAGCCAAATGCACTTATTGCAGTCAGATTGATATTAAAAAAACCAGTGTCCAGATATTGATGTGAAGGATTAATAATATCGGAATTTGTTCCGTCCCCAAATTTCCAAAGGTATTGTACCGCTCCCGAAGAATTATTTTCAAATTGCAAATACTGATTTTGTATAGTATTGGTATTGATTGCTTTAAATGCACTTACCGGAATCGGGTGTACTGTAATATATGTATATCCCGTATCAGGGTTGCTGCATCCATCAGTAAGTATCAATCTGTAATTCTGAGAAAATGCCGGCGCCAAAGCTTTGGTTGGACCTTCACCAATGGATCCTTCCCAGGTATATATGTATCTGGCAGGTATTCCTCCTGATCCTGTGGCGCTTATCAATACAGAAGCCCCTGAACAGGTTGAAGTATCTTTTGGTATCCGGATTTGTAAGGGACTTCTCACCGTTATATGTACCGTTGATGAATCTGAACTGCAACCGTCACTTACTTTAACAAGTTGATTCTGCGGCAGGGAGGCTATAAAGGTATATGTGTTTTGTTTCAGTCCGGCAGGGTCCCATACAAATGCATAATGGTGAGGGTCTCCACCGCTGGCTTCGGCTACAAGACTGATTTTTTGACCAAAACAAACAAGAGTATCTTTTGGAGGAATCAGTTTCACATTTGTAATCCCTCCGGAGGCCTTGATAATCACAGTATCCCAGTTGAGACATTTGCTGCCATTATCCAGTACATTAGCTATGATGATGCTGTCTTTTGTAACCGGTACTTTTAACAATGTTGACGAATCATTCAGATTTACTGCTCCTGAAGTCCAGAAATAAGAATAGGAGCCAGATCCGTTTGCAGCCGATAAATTTAAGTTTACGACCGGGTGTTTTGACAAACAAACCAATGTGTCTTTCGGACTCGCCGTTGCGGTTACATATTTCGAAATGATGACATTGCCACCCTCCGTGTCAGCACATCCGCCATTGCCCGTATATAAAACAGTCCATCGGTATATGCCTGCATTATGATAATGATGGTTGAAGGCATTAAGGGTATCTGACAAACCATCACTGCCTAACCAGGTATAATTTAATACAGGTATTTTGCTTTGAGGCATAATATTAAAATGAATATTGCCGCAGCCGAGGTTGGTTGCACTTGCCGCTGCCTTTGGTGTTGCAAAAACATTAACTGTATAAGTTCGAGCTGTTTTTCCCACCATTGGGCAATTGTTATCCACCGCATTGAGAACAAATTGATAGCTTTTGCCAATTTGAGTAGAATCTGGCTGCCAGCAAAATACAGTTTTAGGTGTCTTGGTTGAAGTATCCATTGCAAAGGTTGCGTTTGATAAACCGGAAGGGAGGCCGGTACCGGAAACCTTAACAATATTATTTGTGTCGGCATCAGCTGAATAGATGGTCAGGCATTTTTTCTGTCCCACACAAAAGTTTTCTGAATAACTGGTTGAGCCATTAAAGCCGGATAAAGACGGTACCTGATCTCCAGTGGAAGGCATTGTAAAAAAGGTAACATCACGCCGGGTTTCCCCTTTTTTGTACGGTTTTCGTTTGGCATCTCTTCCCCATTCTTCCACCCGCACAACCACCTGCGTAATATCCTGTTTTACAGCTTTAAACATCAGATCTCCTGTATGCATATCTAGGTGAAAACCTTTGCAATCGGGAACCCAGGGATCATTTGGACTTGTGCCGTAATATAAAATTGGAGCATTGAAAGCATAAGGTGCCACAAAACTAACGGGCGTATTCAATGCCTGAAAAGGAGTATCCAGAAAATAGACCAATGAATCCTGGAAACCATACGCATCCACATCGCTGTCTGAGGCTGCAAATGTATATGAGAGGCACTGACCCTCTTCGGCAAGCATTAGCGGAGCATTAACAAAAACAGGTGCGTTATCTCCCGGTTTTATGCAGGGATTCATGGTGGCTTCCAAGTAATAATTTTCTGCGGCAGCGCCTGTAGTAATAGCCCCGTTCCGGCAGCAGGCCTGCCATACTATTTTAAATGCGCAGCAATTGCTGTCAATGGCTTTGAGATTAACTTTTGCACTGAAAATATAGTTTTCAAAACCATTTGGAAAGTCGCAACTGCTTTCGCTGCAGCGCGTGCAATAATTTTTACATACAGGTGTGATATCCAGGCCTCCCGTTTTTATTGTATTGACATAAACGCCATTGCCATATGATCCGCAAGGCACAACGGTAAAGGGCTGGTCTGGCATGGGAACACCGTTACAATCACGCTCTATTATTACAGAGGTGAGAAAGGTATCATTTCCCAGGTATTTCCAGGTTATTTCTGCACCCACAAGATGCGATGCACCGGAATTTTTCGGAACCAATGAAAAGATGCAGGAAAACAGGATAATAATGGTACATATCTTCCTCATAGCAAATATATTATTGGTTTATAACAAGTTTTTGCATGTACATGTATCCGTTTTGGCTGAGCCTTACGAAATACATACCATTCCGGATCCCTGAAATATTTATTACTGCAGAAGAACTGATCTGTTCAGATTTTACAACTCTTCCTGTAACATCTGTTATTTCTAAATCGGAAGCTTTGTTTTCGGCCAGGTTGATATTGAAATTTCCTGAAGCCGGGTTTGGAAACATTGAAAAGCCGCCATGAGGTTCAGGTGCTATTCCCAAACGATCATGATATATAAAACGATAGATGATACCCGGATTTGGAACATTATTCAGGCATCTTTTTCCTGTCTGGTTCAGGCCAATGGTATCCGGGTTGTGTTCATTTCCATTCAGGTAGAATTCATACAAATCAACACGTTTTACAGTATCTACTTTGGCCAAACCTACCAGAGGACCGCACCCGAACACCTGCGATTTGTTGAGGTTTACATGAGAGGTGCCATACCTGATCTCTATATTATTGGAGCCCTGGTACAACCATATCTGCACATTGAGGAACATAGATGAGTCGAAAAAATAGCCCGCATTATCCCATTGGATTTTAAGGATTTTTGAGTTGGCGCCTTTGCTGGAATCAATAATGTAATTTATTGGAGAATAACTTATTGTGTCGGCAGCGGTATCATCTTTTGCTGAGAATGGGTTGCCCCTGTCCATCATCAGGAAATTTCCAAATGCCGCAATATAATGATCTCTCTGTGGCATAAAAAGATTGGTCTGGTTGATGCCAACTTCAGTGAGTTGGTGATCCAGGAAAAAAAAATTAAAGCCAATAGGAATGTTAAAAGTTGTATCCTCTACCCATACATCCCCTTTGTTGGCACTATTCATTTTCGCAGGATCCATAAGAATATACGCCGCAGAGTCTTTCTGGAAAGTATAATACTGAGATTCATCAGCCTGTGCAGACAATTTTGAGAATGGAAAGCAGCTGAATAATATAAGAATCCCTAAAAAACAGCGATCTTTCATAGTTTGGCAATTTGAACATGAAAGTTATGAAAAATAGTTAATATAAAGATCATATCAGTGGAATTATTTCAATCATTATCAATCTTGAGATTAAAAATAATGATTGCATCTTTCTATATTTATTTTATGGCGAAAGTTAAATATGTTCAACATTGATTTAAATGATTATAGTCATTAATTTAATTGATCCTAAGCATTATAAATATTTTTAGAAATTGTTGAAGCGATTTTGCAACAACCTGAATGTTTGAATTTTCAATATTTTTTAATTATGTTTGTCTGAAAATCTATCTGACTTTCAGGAAGTCTCCAATGAAAAAAACCATGAAAAAACTTCTACTCCTTATTCCAGTATTGTTCCTGTTTTTTGGTACGCATCTCAAAGCACAGTCGATGCAGGATACTGCAGATTATCCTTATTGGATAAATATGATGCAATACGATACTGTTAATTTTTTTAAAGTGCAACGTGCTTTTTATCAGTATTATAATGCTCATAAAGATGAGGATGCAGAAAAACAGGAAGCCAAAGAAGGCAAGGAAGAAGAAGGCGGTTTGGAAATTTTTAAACGCTGGGAATACATGACCAGCAGAAGAATACAACCAGACGGGACCAGGTTGAAACCTGATCAGATCATTACAGAATATAATAATTATGTTGCCAAGCATAATAGTTCAGCCATCAAAAGCGCGATAAAGGGTGGTGCTTTTGCATCAGGTTCTAATCCGACAGGAAGCTGGAAAAGCATTGGGCCTCAAAATGTTCCGACTGATCGTGTATACCAGGTGGATGGAATGGGCAGAATAAATGCCATAGCATTTCATCCCACAGCCAAAGGAACAATATATGTGGGTGCTCCGGATGGTGGATTATGGGTTTCTACTGATACTGGAGCTACGTGGACAACCAAAACAGATGGACTTGCTTCTTTAGGTGTTTCTGCTATAGCGGTCAATCCATTGGCACCTACGCATATCTTTATAGGGACCGGCGACCGTGATAATAATGATGCAACAGGATTAGGCGTATGGAAATCAGTAAATGGAGGCACATCATGGGCTGCTTTCGGTACCGGTATGGGCAATGTTGTTGTTTCAAAACTGCTTATTGATCCTAAAGATACAACCATCATGCTTGCAGCCACATCAACGGGTATATACCGTACAACAAATGGCGGTGGCAAATGGACGAAAACTTCTTCAACAACAGGATTTTATAAAGACATGGTTTTTAAACCGAATCATCCTAATGTTGTTTATGCTTCTGCCGGAGGCAGTTTTTTCAGGTCAACTAATAATGGTGTAAGCTGGTCTCAGATATCAGGTCTCGGTTCCAATTTCAGAGGTGTAATAGCTGTTACTGCAGCAGATACAAACAGGGTATATTTTCTTACATCAGGAACTACAACCTTTTCCGCATGCTACATTTCAACTGATGGAGGATCTACGTTCAGGACTAAATGTACGAGCCCCAATATTCTGGGCTATTCGGATAACGGATCCACAAATGACGGACAGGCTTTTTATGATTTTTGTGCTGTAGCCGATACTGCCCACGCTGGTACTTTATACGTTGGAGGCATAAACATATTTAAATCAACTGATTCAGGTTCTACGTGGACTGCTGTTGCCCATTGGGTTGGCTCTGGTTTGCCAAATGTTCATGCAGACTTACATGTCATGGCCATTAATCCCTTAAACAATCGCTTGTATGCCGGTGAAGACGGCGGCATCGTTTATTCCCCTAATGGTGGCACAAACTGGTATGATATCAGTAACGGACTTGCCATTACTGAAATATACAAAATAGGACAAAGTGCTTCAAGACCGGATATGATGCTGATGGGTGCCCAGGACAATGGTACCGCGCAATTTGCCAAAAAATCATGGTATTCTGTATTGGGAGGCGATGGTATGACCTGCGCTATCGATCCAAAGGATACAAATTATCAGTATGCTGAAATATATTATGGTCAGATTTACCGATCAAAAGATGCTGGACAATCCTTCAGTGTAAATATTGCAGGAAAAGGTGTCGGCGGTATTACGGAACAAGGCCCATGGGTAACGCAATATATGCTCAGTTATGCCAACAGCAAGGAAATGTTTGCAGGATATAATAATGTGTGGAAATGTTCAAATCTGGCAGCAAGTACTCCCAGTTGGACGCAGATATCCAATAGTCTGGGTAGTTCCAATACGGCATTGATCCAGGCCATTGATCAATCTCCTGTTGATACGAATACATTTTACATTTCAAGGGACGATAATACATTATTCATAAGTTCTAATGTTAATGCATCCACACCTTCATGGACAAACCTTACTTCAAAGTTACCTGTTTCGGGGGCCGTGGTTACAGCCATTAGAACACATCCCAAATATGCCAATGTCGTTTACATTGTTCAGAATAGCGATGTTTATGTTTCGATAAATTATGGAAGCACCTGGACAAAAATTACAGGCTCTTTGCCTTCTGTTCCAAAAAATGTGATTGCTATTGATAAAAATTCTTATTCAGGACTATACGTGGGTACCGATGCAGGCGTTTACTATATGGATTCAACAATGACAGATTGGACGCCATTTTATAGTGGATTGCCCGCGGAACCAAGAATCCTGGATCTTGCCATATATTATGATCCCTCTAACAGTGCCAATAATTTTATCAGTGCGGGTTCATTTGGCCGGGGTGCATGGCAATCCACCCTTTTCAGTCCTGTAAATCCAACGGCTAAATTTGGTGTAAACAATTATACGCAATGCCTGAATAATAATAGTTTTGTTTTTACTGACAGCAGTACTATTGCTTCAGGTTATTTGTCATGGTCATGGGATTTTGGAGATTCTAAAAATGCTTATACAGAAAACCCGACCCATACATACGCCGCCGCCGGCACCTATACAGTAAAGCTTATTGTTACCAGTACTTTGGGTACCACAAGTACAATTTCTAAAAAAGTAACGGTAAATCAGCAGGCTTCACCTCTATTTACTATCAATACTTTAAATCAGTGCTTGTCAGGTAATAGGTATTCTTTTACCGATAAATCCACAACAAGTTCAGGAACAATGGCTTGGAGTTGGGATTTTGGGGATGGGGTTGGCAAATCCACTTCAGAAAACCCGACATATTCTTATAAAAAAGCGGGCACCGATACTGTAAAATTAACCGTTACAACGAATAGTGGCTGCCCGGCCCTGATTTCAAAAACAGTAATTGTGTATCCGCAACCTGCAGATTCATTTTCTGTAAATAATGCAGGACAATGTTTCAGAGGCAATCGCTTTGTATATACTAACAGTACTACCATATCTTCAGGCAGCATTTCAAGCTGGAAATGGAAATATGGTAACGGAGATTCTTCAACATCAAAATCTCCAACTTATTCGTATTCGAAAGCAGGCGTATATAAAATAAAACTTACAGCTGTTTCAAATTTTGGATGTTCTACCGCAGATTCACAGTCAATTTCTGTATATCCACAAATAAGTCCGTCATTTACTATAAATGCTGCAAATCAATGTATTGCCGGTAATAAATTTATATTTTCCGATAAATCCACGCTGAGTTCCGGTTCTATAACAACATGGATATGGCAATTTGGTGATGGGCATGATACATCAACTGAAAATCCTATCCATACTTATGATAGTACAGGTAATTTCAGAGTTAAGGTTTTCATGACAACAGATAATTCCTGTAATGATACAATTTCACAAATTGTAGCTGTTTATCCTCAGCCCAAATCATCATTTACAATTAAAACTGCTACACAATGTCTTAAATATAACAGATTTTCTTTTGCAGACCAGAGTGTAGCCAGTACGGGTAATGTTATTGTAGGATGGAACTGGAAATTCGGAGACAGTACTACTTCTTCCTCAACAAATCCATTCCATACGTTCGGTAATTCGGGAACATATATTGTAAGCCTGATCGTATCAGATTCCAATAAATGCACCGATTCTTCAGCAAAGACTGTGACATTACTTCCCAAAATAAAAGCGATGTTTAAGGCTAATGACAGCGTTCAGTGTTTTGAGAGCAATAATTTCATTTTCAGCGATCAGAGCACATTGCCATCCGGTACAAATTACTGGTCATGGAATTTCGGGGATAACCAGCATGCAACGAGCCAGAATCCCGCGCATTCCTATAGCAATCCCGGGACTTACAAAGTGGGCTTGATCGTTACCAATGCAGATGGTTGCAAGGATACCATCTACAAAACGGTTGTTGTACATTCTAAAATTACCCCAAAATTTAGTGCAGGAATATTGAAGCAATGCCTGAAGGGGAACAGTTATGTTATAACAGATAGCAGTTCTATTTCATCGGGAGGGATTTCTTCAAAAATCTGGAATTTTGGTGACGGGAATTCTTCTAAAGCCTCAGACCCTGTTTATAGCTATAAAAATCCGGGAATATATCATATAACCTTAACCCTAAAATCTGATCAGGGCTGTTTCGACAGTACCAAATTGACAGTTACTGTAAATCCAACACCGGCGCCTTTTATATTTGGAGATACGGTTATTTGCGCTAAAGGCAGTGCCAATTATCTTTCCACAAATGATCCCGGAAGCCATTATCTCTGGGTTATTTCAGGAGGGAAAATTACTTCCAAAACAGATTCAACAAATAATATTACAGCCAACTGGCCCGTATCTGATACCGGTAATTTAATCCTGGTTGAAACCAATATTTATGGTTGTGTAGATTCTGATTTCAGATCAGTAATGGTAAATCCATTGCCCACAGCTAAATTTGGGGCTGCCAATCATAATAATGTTTGTGCGGGTGCTGCATTGTCCTTTATTGATTCCAGTACAAATGCTTCACGGGTATTCTGGCTTTTTGGGGATGGCTCGAATGATTCAAAAGCAAACCCTTCGCATGTATATGCGAAAGCCGGGAAATACATTGCCAGGCAAATTGTAACCAACAGTTACGGTTGTGCCGATACGACATCCAGAAATATTACTGTAAATGCCATGCCTGGTGCGCACTGGGTTGCAGATTCATTAAACAGAGCTAAAATTGTCTTTATCGCCCAGGATACATCATTCCCGGCTTCTGATTATGCCTGGGATCTGGGTGACGGTACAAAACTTTCAGGCCATAGATTGACTCATATATTCCCGTCCAATAAGCAATATATTGTAAAACTGATTGTTACAAGCGCTGCAGGTTGTATTCAGGAATATGATTCTACGCTGAATGTTACTATTTCAGGTATTGTTTCTGAAAATGCGGGATTGAATAATTTCAGCCTTAATATTTACCCGAATCCATTCCGCAACAGCACCAATGTAGATTATAATCTGAATAGTGATTCTAAAGTTAAGATCATGCTTTATAATCTGGAGGGAAAATTGATCAGCCAGGTGGCGGATCAGAAACAAACGGCGGGCAGGCACAAGTTTGAAATTGACGGGGGAAAGCTTGGATTGCGTGCAGGGACATACCTTGTGAAAGTATATGTAAACGATGCATTTGTTACTAAAAATATTATAAAGTTATAGAAAGGAAATATTTATAAATATTTTAATTCAGTGCTATAAGAAGCAAGGTATCCTGAATGGGTCAGAATCCAGTCCGCATCAAGTTCTTTTGGCATAAGAACATCATTAATTGTCAGATATTTATCAGTATGAGGTATTGAACTGAGTGAAAATGATCTTCTGCTATATTTGACAACGATATTAAAATTCAGTTTGTATTCTGGATATTTATCGTCATTCACCGGCTTTTTCTTGTCAAACAGCAATAACTTTAGGATATTAATAAGACTCCATATTTAGTCAAAGTTATCAAAGCCAATCGATATCTTCAGGAT
>Ga0364860_10538_pt1 | contig 21842 bp, 19 predicted proteins | sample ExccelAu500001D4_FD_206916 | JGI IMG/M metagenome (GOLD analysis project Ga0364860, IMG submission 206916) | Enriched cells from Trout Bog Lake Hypolimnion, Wisconsin, USA - BchlTB.Aug20.5000.01 .D4 | ecosystem: Environmental > Aquatic > Freshwater > Lake > Hypolimnion/Profundal zone | place: USA... | reverse complement strand
AAGTCAAAACCTGCAGAAAGGTTCTCACCAAATTTAATGGCCAACACCGCCTTTTGGCAATAGGCAAAGCTGAGGCAGAAATTATAAAATGGGGAGCTTTCCGGACCAGATTTCAATTGTTCTATCCTTTGGTCTATAATGGGCTTCTTTACTTTGTATTCAGCGGCATCTTCATTAAAGAAAAGGATAAAAAAGTCGATATAGTTTTCCAGAAATACCGGAATCAGGTTATCCGGGTTTTGTTTTTTGGCTTTTTCCAGCAGCAGTAAGCCATTATTGAGTTTCAATCTGGTTATTTCCTGATAAGCCTGCTGGCAGGTACTGGTAAATTCAAATACCTTTTCTGCCTTTGCCGCTATTACCAGGTTCCATACTATAAGGAGTAAACCCAATTTTTTCATTATCCCGAAAATAAAAAGGACTTTCCATGGAAAGTCCTTTTGTGTAAAATATTTTAATCTGAATTATTTCACATCAACAGAATCATTCAAATCACTATCCACCAGAATTCTTCCACAGTTTTCACAAACAATTACTTTTTTGTGTAAACGTATTTCTGATTGGCGCTGGGGAGGGATGGAATTAAAACAACCACCACAGGCATCACGTTCTACCGGAACAACCGCTAAACCATTATGGTAGCTTTTGCGGATACGGTCGTAACTGTAAATCAGCCTTTCATCTATATCCAGACGGGCACCATCACTTATTTTCTGAAAATGTTTTTCTTCTTTCTCTGTTTCTACAATAATTTTTTCCAGTTCTCCCTTTTTATGGTTCAGTACACCATCTTTGGTAGCAATCTGTTTTTTGGCAGTTTCCAGGATTTTAGCTTTCTCAATCAGTTCTTCATTAGCATCCCTGATATGTTTTTCGCAAAGCTTAATTTCCAGCTGCTGCATTTCTATTTCTTTGGAAATAGCTTCAAACTCGCGGCTGTTTTTAACATTCTCGCTTTGTTTTTCGTATTTCTTTATTAAAGCTTCACTTTCTTTAATGCTGTTTTTCTTGCCTTCAATAAACTCGCTGATGCCATTGATTTCTTCTTCAATGCGCGTTCTGCGGCTGTTTAAACCTGTAATTTCATCTTCCAGGTCACTTACTTCCATGGGTAATTCACCTTTTAAGACTTCAATTTCATCAAGTTTACTGTCAATTTTCTGAAGCTTAATTAAGCCTACTAATTTTTCCTCAACGGAGTATTCTTTATTAACTGTTGCCATATAGAATCAGCGATTTTTAAAATTGATCTGTTGTAATACCGGTTTTTCCTGATTTTATAGTATTTAATGTGCTGGAATTCAGGGAATCAGATATAAACCAGTCTCTAAAATTACACAAAATACTGTACAGGATTGGTATTTACCTCACTTTTGAGGACGGCAAAGGTAGGGAAATTAGCTTTTAAAATGGAAACTAATAAATCCGGCGTAAATTGTTCGCTTTCCCAATGCCCGATATCGGCTAATACCAGCCTGCCTTCTGTATCAAAGAATTCATGGTATTTTACATCTGATGTAATATAAAAATCAGCTCCGGCGGCAACAGCTTTTTTAATCAGGAAGCTACCTGCCCCACCACATACGGCAACTATTTTAACTTTTTTATTACATAATCCGGTATGTCGGATCACTTTCAGTCCAAAGGCGGATTTGATGGTTTGCAAAAATGCTTTTTCATCAGCCGGTTCAGGTAGTTCCCCTATTAATCCGCTACCAATAGATGCATCTGTATTTAAAATTGGTAAAATATCATAAGCTACTTCCTCGTAAGGATGATTGGCCAATAGGGCATTTATGACCTTATTTTCCAGAAAAGCAGGAAAAATCAGTTCAATTTTAACTTCCTGTTCAGTATTGCGTTGCCCTTTCTCCCCGGAAAAAGGGGTAGTATTACTGCCGGGCCTGAAACTGCCCAAACCTTCAGTGGAGAAACTGCAATCGCTGTACTGGCCTATATTTCCAGCTCCGGATGCAAATAAAGCATCTTTTAATTGCTCAGAATAGTCAGTGGGAATAAAAGTCTGCAGTTTTTTCAGCAGGTTTGGTTTAGGGATTAAAACCTTTCGGTTCACCAGCCCCAGTTGGTCCGCAATCATACCATTCACACCGGTCAGGATATTGTCAAGGTTTGTATGGATGGCATAAATGGCAATATCGTTTTTGATGGCTGTAATAACGGCTTTCTCCACATAGTTGTTGCCATTTATTTTTTTAAGCCCATTAAAAATAATCGGGTGATGTGCTACAATCAGGTTGCAGTTTTGGGCTATGGCCTCCACCACCACATCCGGTGTACAATCCAGCGTACACAGAATTCCTGTACAATCCCATGAGTTGTTGCCGGTTATCAATCCACAATTATCATAATGCTCCTGTAAAACCGCTGGTGAAATATTTTCGAGTATTTCAATTATTTCTATCAACTTCATAGTATCGGGATTAAAAATTGTGCTAATTTAAACAAAGTATCCTATCCGACATGAGTCCAGAATCCTATATCAATTTTGATGGTAAAATCATCAGAAATAATAAACCTATTATATTGGCCGATAACCGATCATTCCGTTATGGTGACGGGTGCTTTGAAACCATGAAATTGCTGAATGGTAAAATAATACTGGAATCCTATCACCTGGAAAGGTTATTTAAAACCGTAAAAGCTTTTCAGTTTAATAAAACCGGCTTTTTCATATCGGATAAATTTAAAGATGAAATTATTGAGCTGGCTAAAAGAAACCACCATAAAAAAGCAGCCAGGATCCGTGTAAATGTGGTGAGGGGAAGTGGCGGATTATATGATAGTGAAAATAATAACCCGCATTATATTATTGAAACCTGGGACCTGAACGCGGCAAATAATAAGTTTAATGAGAATGGCCTGGTTACCGGTATTTACAGGGATGCCATAAAAGTTGCAGATAGTTTTTCTCATTTAAAGAGCAATAATTATTTATGTTATGTGATGGCAGCTTTCTGGGCAAAAGAGCATAAGTTAAATGATGCCATTTTATTAAATCCATCCGGCAGAATTGCAGATGCAACCATTGCCAATGTATTTATTGTAAAAGACGGTATTGTTAAAACTCCGGCTTTATCTGAAGGTTGTATTGAAGGTGTGATGCGGAAATATTTACTGGATTGTTTAAGGAAAGAGGGCATTCCATTTGCAGAAACAAAAATTACAGTGGAAGATATAGAAGAAGCATCTGAAGTTTTTTTTACCAATACTATCAGGGGTATAAGGTGGGTGAAAGAAGTGGGAAAGATTAATTATAAGCATCAATTGTCGCCCTTATTGTATAAAAAATATTTACAGCCCCTGTATCTATAAACATTCAGCATTCCATTTTGTTATAAGTGCAAATGAATAAGCAGCCAGTAGTTTCTATCATGTGGTTCAGGCGTGATTTACGGTTAGAAGATAATACCGCTTTGTTTTATGCCTTGCAAAAAGGGGTGCCCGTATTGCCTGTTTTTATTTTTGATCAGCATATTTTAAGTGACCTGACTGATAAAACTGACAGGAGAGTTGCTTTTATTCATTCCGCTTTAACCGGTATGCAGCAGCAGCTGGTAAAGATGGGTAGCAGCCTGGAAATTTATTATTCCACCCCTTTGGAAGCATTTAAGCAATTGCTGCAGAAATATTCAGTTCAGGATGTGTATACCAATACCGATTATGAACAATATGCTATTGACAGGGATACCGCTATTGAACAATTACTGGCTGGTCAACATATAGGGTTTCATGTGTATAAAGACCAGGTGATTTTTGAAAAAAATGAAATAGTAAAAGATGACCAGAAGCCCTATACCGTTTTCACCCCTTACAGTAAAAAATGGAAAGCATGCCTTCAGGAAAATCCGGTTCGTATATATCCTGCAACTGATTATTTCAATCATTTTTACCAGCAGCCTGAACAACCGGTACCTTCATTGGAAACCATCGGGTTTCAACCAACAAATTTTTCTTTTCCGATGGATAGGGTAGACGAAACACTGATTGCAAATTATACAACTCAGCGGGATTTTCCGGCTTTACATGGAACTTCAAAACTGGGGGTGCATTTACGGTTTGGGACTATTAGTATCCGCAAACTGGTAAAAAAGGCCCTTGAATTAAATGAAACTTTTCTGAATGAACTGATCTGGCGGGATTTTTACCAAATGATACTCTGGCATTTTCCACAGATCAGTGCAGGTAATGCGTTTAAAAAAGAATATGATTTAATAGCGTGGAGGAATAATGAAGAAGATTTTAACAGATGGAAGGAGGGAAATACCGGTTACCCAATTGTGGATGCAGGTATGCGGGAATTAAAAGAGACCGGGTTTATGCATAACCGGGTAAGAATGGTAGTTGCTTCTTTTCTGGCAAAACATTTACTGATTGATTGGCGCCGTGGGGAAGCCTGGTTTGCAGAAAAGCTGCTGGATTTTGATTTTGCCAGCAATAATGGAGGATGGCAATGGGCAGCAGGTTGTGGTTGTGATGCAGCACCATATTTCAGGATTTTTAATCCGGCCCTCCAAACACAGAAATTTGATAAGGATTTGAAATATATCCGCAAATGGGTGCCGGAACTGGATTCCTTTACTTATCCCCAACCCATGGTGGTTCATGAGGAGGCCAGAAAAAGATGCCTGGCTGCTTATGGTGCTGTATTAAAGAAAGTTAATCAATAAAAATATTTTCAGTGCTGGAAAGCTCCTGATGATGCAACATGTTATACACTTCAATTAAAGTAAGCACTGCTTTTTTACCATCAGCACCTAATTGTAAGGAGTAATCATTCACATATAAATTGATATGCTGGCGCATCACGTCTTCACTCATTTCCTGTGCATGCTGCTGTACAAATGCTGCCAGTTCTTTGTGGTGGTGTTCAAAAGCAAAAGCTACACTTTTACTGATCAAACGATCAGTCTGGAGGATCAGTTCCATGTTTAGCGACCTTTTGGCAATAATGCCCCCCAGGGGAATTGGTATATTCAGCTGATTTTCCCAGAATGTTCCCAGGTCCACAATCTTCTTTAAGCCTTTCAGATGATAGGTAAACCTGTTTTCATGTATAATAACACCGGCTGAAACCTTTTCCTGTAAAACAGCATCTTCAATTTCATTGAATACTGTAAACAGTTTATTGGTCAGCTGTGGGTAAGCCATGGAAAATAATAAATGAGCTGTGGTGTTTTCGCCGGGTATGGCAATGGTATCCAGTACCGGGTTATTTTCTTTTGCAATTAACAGGGGCCCAACACCCTTGCCCAATGCGCCACCACTGTTTAAAACCACATATTGGTTAATCAGTAATGGTAAAACACCATAACTGATTTTAGAAAAATCAAGGCGTCCTGCTAAAGCCCATTCATTCAGGGTTTGTACGTCTTCCAGTACTATATCAAAATCCAGTCCCTCTGTATCAATTTTATGATTCACCAGTGCGTCAAAGATGAAGGTATCATTGGGGCAGGGGGAAAAACCTAAAGTGTATTTCAATTTTTTTTGGTTTAAACTAAACAAAATCAAAGGGTAAAAGTACAAAATCCCATAAATAGGAAGATCTGTAACAGTATGGGATTGACCTGTAAGGATCGGTGCCCTTTAAATGATCTGGTACAGTTTGTCAATATATTGTAAAATCACCTCGTTCAGCTGATCAATGGCTTCTTTCAGTTTCCAGTGCGATTTATCCCTTTCGCCAATATAATTGCTAATAGCCCTTATTTGTATAAAAGGTATATTGAATTCGCGGCAGGTATAGTGAAGGGCAGCACCTTCCATACTTTCTATGCCCGGTTCATATTTCTTCAGTATTTGCTGAATCAGTTGATCACCAGTGGTAATCCGGTTTACGGTTACGCCATTTACTTCCGGAAGGGAGAGCAGATTACAGGTTTCCAAATGTGGGTTCGGTAATTTTCTTTTTTCAAATGGGGGGTAACTGCTTTTTTCGAGTTTAAGGTCAAAAATATCTTTCCACTTATTGTCTTCTGTAACGCCCATATCACCCAGCATTTCATTTTTAACCACCACTACAGTGCCTGGTTGCAATTGGGGATCAAAACTTCCTGCTATGCCAATCTGAATGATGAAATCTGGTTTATCATTGATAATCAGGCTGGTTAGACTTACTGCAGAGGCCAACATACCTACGCCACTTTGATGAAACTGCACTTTAAACCGCTGGCTATCGCTTGTATACAAGCTGGGTATATTTAATAAAGCAGGCATCCATTCGCCTGTAGTTGCTGCAGTAACCACCACTTTCATAAGTTCAGAATTTAATCAAATATTCAAAGGCGGTAAAGGTCGGGTTTGAAAGCGAGTTCAGCAAGATTCAATCAGATTTTCATTTTAAATGGCAACCATTACCTTTGCGGCAAAATGAAAGGACGCGATGGTGTATTTAACTAGATTAGAACATTTTAATGCTGCACATAAATTATATAATCCAAAGTGGAGCAAAGAAAAAAATGAAGAAATATTTGAAGGCTGTGCCAATGAGAACTGGCATGGGCATAATTTTGACCTGTATGTTACAGTAAAAGGAGAAATAGACCCTGAAACCGGATTTGTGATGAACCTGAAAGACCTGGGAAAGCTGATGAAAGAATATGTGATTAAAAGGCTGGACCATAAGAACCTGAATCTGGATGTTGATTTTATGCAGGGAAAAATGGCCAGTGCAGAAGTGCTGGCAACCGAAATCTGGAAATTACTGGTACCCCTGTTGCCGGAAGGAGTACAGATGCATAGTGTTAAACTGTTTGAATCTCATCGTTCCTTTGTGGAATATTTTGGATAGATATTAAAAATAAAAAGCAGCAATAAATTGCTGCTTTTTATTTTATTGAAAGATTTTATTGGTAACTTTTTCTTTTAAGAGGTCACGCACCGTATCGGCAATTGCCCGGGCATCATATTCACATTCCCTGTATAATTCTTTCAGGGTACCATGTTCCACAATTCTATCAGGAATACCCATGATCCTTACCTGAGCCTTATAATTGTGTTTAGCCATAAATTCCAGTACGGCAGAGCCAAAGCCACCTGTAACAGTTCCATCTTCTATGGTTACTACTTTATCAAACTTTGTGAATACCTCATGTAATAAGGTTTCATCCAGTGGTTTTACAAAACGCATATCATAATGCGCTGGGTTAATGCCATCTGTTCTCAGTTCACGCATAGCAGCCTGTGCAAAATTGCCAGGGTGGCCCAGTGAAAGAATGGCTACATCCTCCCCATCCTTTAATTTTCTGCCTTTACCAATTGGTATTGCTTCCATTTTAGTTCTCCATTCCGGCATTACGCCTTCCCCGCGCGGATAACGGATTACAAAAGGATTTTTTACAGTATCCAGCTGTGCAGTATACATCAGGTTGCGCAATTCCTGTTCATTCATTGGTGCGCTGATGATCATATTGGGAATACAACGGAAGAATGCAATATCATAGCAACCATGGTGTGTGGGGCCATCTTCACCTACCAGTCCGCCCCTGTCCAGACAGAAAACCACCGGTAATTTCTGAATAGCCACATCATGCACCACCTGGTCGAAAGCCCTTTGCATAAAAGAAGAATAGATATTGCAAAATACTTTGAGCCCCTGTGTAGCCAAACCGGCACTCAGTGTTACCGCATGCTGTTCACAGATACCCACATCAAAAGCACGGTGGGGCATTTTTTCCATCATGAATTTGAGGGAAGAACCACTGGGCATTGCCGGAGTAACACCCATGATCTTATCATTCTGCTCAGCCAGTTCAATCATCGTATGCCCGAATACATCCTGGTATTTGGGTGGTTGGGGCACTTCGTATTTTTTCTTGTAGATTTCACCGGTTACCTTATCAAATAAACCCGGAGCATGCCATTTGGTCTGGTCCTTTTCGGCAAGTGCATAACCCTTCCCTTTTACGGTAACAATATGCAGTAATTTAGGTCCCGGAATATTTTTCAGGTCTTGTAAAGTATCTACCAGTTTAGTGATATTATGTCCATCAATTGGCCCGAAATACCTGAATTTCAGGGATTCAAACAGGTTGCTGCTTTTGCTGATAATCCCTTTTACACTTAGTTCCATTTTACTGGCCATTTCCCGGGAGAAGTTCTTACCCGCAGGTAATTTGCCCAGTAATTTCCAGATTTCGTCCCGAACTTTATTATAAGTCTGAGAAGTGGAAATATCGGTCAGGTATTCCTTTAAAGCCCCTACATTGGGGTCAATACTCATACAGTTATCATTCAGGATTACCAGTACATCACTGTCTGCCACCCCTGCATGGTTCAAAGCTTCAAAAGCCATCCCGGCAGTCATACTGCCATCCCCGATCACTGCAATGCTTTTTCTGTTTTCACCCTTATATTTAGCAGCCATGGCCATACCAAGGGCCGCTGAAATGGAAGTGGAAGAATGCCCAACGCCAAATGTATCGTATTCGCTTTCAGTTCTTTTTGGAAAGCCACTCAGCCCTTTATATTTCCGGTTGGTAACAAACTGGTCTTTTCTGCCGGTAAGAATTTTATGCCCGTAAGCCTGATGTCCCACATCCCAAACCAGCTGGTCATAGGGGGTATTATAAATATAATGCAGGGCTACGGTTAATTCCACCACCCCTAAACTGGCGGCAAAATGGCCACCATGTACACTTACCACATCAATGATATATTGACGTAATTCATCGCAAATCTGGTGTAATTGCGATCTGTCCAGCAGTTTTAAATCGGCCGGATTATTAATTTTTTGCAGCAATGGGCCTGGCATGATCTCCATACGCATCATTTAATGTATGTAAAAATAGCTTATTTGTGTATTGTTCAACTGATAAATTGCTTTTTTTAAGAACACCGGTTCTTAATTAATGTTTAAATTATTAACCGTTTAATTTGCCAGATAGCAAGAATATTTGCCTTTAGTCATAAACCGGGTCATCCGGACAAACCCTCAGTTGTAACTTTGATTACGATGAAGAAAAGAATTTCTGCATATTGGTTATGCCAGATAGGTGGCTGGACTGCATATTGCCTTGTTTACCTGTTTTTTTACTTTACTATACGGACTAAACCGCAACCTTATTTTTATGAATGGGTACTGTTGGATGCTGTAACGGGAGTGATGATTACCCATTTAATGCGACTGACTATCCGGAATTTAAACCTGCTGGAGAAGAAATTACAGCAGCAAATTGTATCTTTTGCCATTGTTTCGGTGGTTTTTGCATTTTTCTTTGGGAGCATTATTGTAACAATTGTACATCTCTTTAATATTGAGCCCGAAGGTGTAAAAGATTATAGTCTGCTGAACCGTACTATCCGGATGTCCTATATTTACCTGCTTTTTTTACTGATCTGGAACCTGATTTATTTTACTTACCATTATGTTGAAAAAAGCCGGCAGCAGCAGATAGATAAAATCCGACTGGAATCCCTGGTTAAGGAACTTGAACTTAAAACAATCAAATCTCATATAAATCCCCATTTTATTTTCAATGCTTTAAATAGTATCCGGGCATTGGTGGATGAAAATCCGGAAAGAGCCAGAACTGCTATAACAGAACTAAGCAATCTGTTAAGAAGCAGTATGCAGGCAGAAAAGATTGAATTAACTTCACTGGAAAAGGAATTAAATATCGTAAAAGATTATCTGGCGCTTGAACATATCCGTTTTGAAGACAGGCTGAAAGTGGAATATGATATTGATGAAGATACCCTTGACCAGCATATTCCACCTATGATGTTGCAAACTTTGGTGGAAAATGCGATTAAACATGGTATCAGCAGGCAAATTGATGGTGGTATTATTACTATTATTTCAGATTTTAAGGAAAACCATCATGAGCTGATTGTACGCAACTCTGGAAAACTGAATGGTAATATTAAGGGAGACGGATTTGGGATACCCAGTACACAAAACAGGTTAAAGCTGCTGTATGGCAAGCAGGCCAGTTTTGAATTAAAGGATGTTGCGGGTAATTTTGTAGAAGCGAAACTTATTTTGCCAGTAACCATTGGCTGATTGATTATAAAACATGCAAATTAAATGTTTACAACCCCTATGTCTATTAAAACAATCATTGTAGACGATGAGCGTTTGGCACGCAATGAATTAAAAAAATTATTACAGAATCATCCTGAAATAGAAGTGATAGATGAAGCTACCAATGTGGATGAAGGAATTGAAAAAATAGAATTGTATAATCCCGAATTGATTTTTCTGGATATTCAGATGCCCGGTAAAACCGGCTTTGACTTACTGGCCGAAGTAGAGAAAGCCCCCAGGGTAATTTTTACAACGGCATACGACGAATATGCCATTAAAGCTTTTGAGGTGAATGCACTGGATTACCTGTTAAAACCCATTGAACCCAAAAGGCTGACAGATGCCATTCAAAAATTGCAGGATGAATTACAAAGAGAAAAAGCAGGATTGGGTGGTGCTTTTAACCGGGGGCCTTTGACAGAGAACGACCAGGTTTTTGTAAAAGATGGTGAAAGGTGCTGGTTTGTAAAACTGGGGGAAATAAGATTGTTTGAAAGTGTGGGTAATTATGCGAAAGTTTATTTTGCTGGTAATAAGCCATTAATCTTAAAATCACTCAATGCATTGGAAGAAAGGTTGGATGACCGTATGTTTTTCCGTGCAAACAGAAAGCATATTATTAACCTGCGCTGGATAGAAAAAATTGAACCCTATTTCAACGGGGGATTGCTGGTGGATTTAAAAGGCGGTGAAAAAATTGAAGTGAGCCGCAGGCAAACCGTGAAGTTTAAAGATATGATGAGCTTATAAAAGCCGGATTAGTATGTGACATTTTTGCTTTAATGTGCTTTTTTAGATGGGCAATTTTCTATAATGGATTGCTGCATATGGTGAAATTATGTTTTAAGTAGTTAATGAAAATTATCAAGTATAAATTCTGTGTATGAAATTACTGTTCGTTTTAGTCCTTTCTGTGTTTGGGGTTGCTGTGGAAGCCCAGAATATCAATACAATCATTAATGCAAAGGAGGTGGAGCGGATTGAAAGGGTTTTAGCTGCCGATAGTATGCAGGGTAGAAAGGTGTTTACACCCGGAATTGATCAGGCAGCAGCATTTATAAGTGCTGAATTTGCGAAAACAGGATTAAATAAATTGAAAGGAGCGTCTACTTATCTGCAGGAATTTTCATTGGTTAAAGCAAAGTTTATTTCACTGAATTGTAGTTGGGACGCTGTTGACCTGAACAGAAATAAAGTAATTGTGGTTACTTCCCTGCCTGATCTGGCCATCACAGAAAAGTCGGGCTATACTTTTGCCAGTATTAATGCAGGCGCAAACTTTTTTTCGGAAGCCAGGAAATACCTGAATGCTTCCAAAAACTACATCATATTGGTTGATTCTTCTTTTGCCAGTAGTTTTCCCAGATTGATACAGCTGAAAAATGGTTTTTTCAAATCTTCCGGCAATATTGTATTTGTGTTGGGATTACATCAACCTGCTGTATTCTCCCTTCATGCCGTACATGAAATAACAGAACAAAAGCTGGCCAATGTGGTGGCAGTAATTCCCGGAAAAACAAAGCCTGATGAAATGGTCATTTTTTCCGGCCATTACGACCATTTGGGAGTACAACCTAATAAAGCAGTGAATAATGATTCCATTTATAATGGAGCTAATGACGATGCTGCGGGGACTACTGCAGTAATGATGCTGGCAAAATATTTCAAATTAAGAAATGATAATGCCCGTACCCTTGTCTTTGCAGCATTTACAGCAGAGGAAATAGGTGGTTTTGGTTCCCAATATTTTTCCAGGCAGTTTAATCCGGATAAAGTAGTGGCGATGTTCAATATTGAAATGATTGGTACAGAAAGCAAATGGGGGAAAGGCTCTGCCTATATTACCGGATTTGAAAAAACGGATATGGGAAAGATTTTACAACAGAATTTAGCAGGTTCTGCCTTTCAGTTCTACCCGGATCCTTATCCGGAGCAAAAGTTATTTTACCGGTCAGACAATGCAACATTGGCCAGATTAGGAGTACCGGCGCATACGATATCCACTTCTAAAATGGATCATGAACCTAATTACCATCAACCCAGTGATGAAATCGGAACATTGGATATGAATAATATGGCAGAAATTATTAAAGCAATTGCCCTGAGTTCCAATTCAATCATCAGTGGAAAAGATACACCGGCAAGGGTAGATACAACGAAGATAAATTAAGCTTTAACAGGAACACTATGAACAGCCTCGCTCATTTCTTTAATGAGGGATGGGTCTTTTTCAATGGCATTACCGACCACAATAATATCGGCGCCAGCTTTACAATTAAGGTATGCTTTTTCAGGATGTACGATTCCTCCCCCTATTATTAGGGGTATGTCAATATTCTGGGATACCTGTTCAATCATGGTTTCGGAAATCGGCCTTTTGGCACCACTTCCCGCATCCATATAAATTAATTTCATTCCCAGCATCTCACCAGCCATAGCAGTACACATCGCAATATCATTCTTGTCTGCAGGAATAGGAGAGGCATTGGATATATAAGAAACAGTGGTGGGAGCCCCGCCATCTATCACCATATAACCGGTTGGAATAATTTCCAATCCACTTTTTTTAACAAAAGGAGCACTGACAACATGCTGGCCAATCAGCAATTCCGGATTTCGGCCTGAAATCAAAGATAGGTAAAGCAGGGAGTCTGCATAACGGCTTACCTGAGAGGGAGCACCGGGAAAAAGAATGACAGGTATGTTGCAGGAAGTTTTAATTTGACGAATACAGTCATCCAGGTGATTGGATATAACCAGGCTTCCGCCAACAAAAAAATAATCCACTGAAGCAGATAAGGCGAGTCCAACCAGCTGTTCTATACTGGAATTATTAACCTTATCAGGATCAATCAATACTGTAAAGGATTTTTTGCCAGTTCTTTTCCTTTCAACAATCTGATGGTATTGGTTTTGCTTCATTCAGTAGTTCAATAACTTTTACAAAAATGCAAAAAGATTTTTGTTTGAGGCAATAATTTTGATTAAAGATTCATATTATATTTAAAACAAAGCGTAATATATAGCAAATATCACGGATAAATGTGCTATTGAACAGGGCTTTTTAAATATTAAAAAAGTTATATAATGTTTGTTTGCCAGTTTCTTTTAAAATAGCGTTATTCTACTAAAAAACAATATTAATTTTTAAAAAAATCTTTTCTACATATGTGCACATTTCAGCAAAACCAGTATGGCTTTGCAGTACGGAGAAATTAACAGTGATTTTCCACATCTTGTTGATATTTACGGCCTTGTTTTGTAGCTACAGAAAGATATTTTCGTCAACCGCTAGAAATTCTTGCAGGGGGAATTTTAATATTTTCAACACCATTATAAAATTGCTGAGCAATGGCTATTACAACAAAAACAGGGTTACAGTTTTCGCGCCGGTTTACTAAAGAAGGTGTAAGCCCGTTTGATTTATTTGAATATGATTACAGAACAAGTATAATTAAGAATCCAACCGGGGAAGTTGTATTTGAGATGAATAATGTGGAAGTTCCCAAACAATGGAGCCAGATTGCTACAGATATTCTAGCACAGAAATATTTCAGAAAAGCTGGTGTTCCGCAGGCTGATGGCAGTCTGGGGAGAGAAACTTCTGTAAAACAAGTGGCACACCGTATGGCTAACTGCTGGAAGGCATGGGGAGAGCGGTATGGTTATTTTGCGTCTGAAAAAGATGCACTGGTATTTTATGATGAACTGGCATACAGCATTCTGGACCAGTTATGTGTACCCAATTCACCACAATGGTTTAATACCGGGTTGCATGAAAGTTATGGGATTACCGGAAAACCACAGGGACATTATTATGTAGATCCTGCTGATGATACACTAAAAAAATCAAAAAATGCTTATGAACGCCCACAGCCGCATGCCTGTTTTATTTTGAGTGTAAGTGATGATTTGGTGAATGACGGTGGTATAATGGATTTATGGGTACGGGAAGCCAGAATTTTTAAATACGGTTCCGGCGTAGGGACCAACTTTTCACAGATACGAGGAGGCGGGGAAAAGTTAAGTGGTGGGGGTACTTCCAGCGGATTGATGAGTTTTCTGAAAATAGGGGACAGGGCAGCAGGAGCTATCAAGTCAGGTGGAACTACTAGAAGGGCAGCAAAGATGGTTTGCCTGGATCTGGATCATCCTGAAATAATGGAATTTATTAACTGGAAAGTGGAGGAAGAAAAGAAAGTAGGAGCTTTAATTGCTGCAGGATATGATGCTCATTATGAAGGAGAAGCTTATTTAACTGTATCCGGACAGAATTCCAATAATTCCGTTCGTATCCCGAATAGTTTTTTTGAAAAACTGGAGAAAAATGAAGATTGGGAATTAAAAGCAAGGACAGATGGCCGGGTTATGAAAAAAATACCTGCCAGGGAAGTGTGGAAACAAATATCCTATGCAGCCTGGCGCTGTGCTGATCCGGGTACACAATATGATACCACGATTAATGAATGGCATACTTGTCCCAAAGGTGGAAGGATCAACGCTTCTAATCCCTGCAGTGAATATATGTTCCTGGATAATACAGCCTGTAACCTGGCTTCTATTAACCTGCGGAAATTCTTTAATGAATCTACTAATATTATTGATGTTGAGGGATTGGAATATATCAGCCGTTTATGGACAACCGTATTGGAAATCAGTGTGTTAATGGCTCAGTTCCCCTCTAAGGAAGTTGCACAGTTATCTTATGATTACAGAACACTGGGATTGGGATTTGCCAATCTGGGAACTGTTTTAATGTTAAGTGGCATTCCATACGATAGTGAAAAAGCACGTGGTATTGCTGGAGCTGTGAGTGCTATTATGACTGGTATTGCATATAAAACATCCGCAGAAATGGCTTCTTTCCTGGGTACTTTTCCTAAATACGCAGAAAATAAGGAAGATATGCTGCGTGTAATGCGCAACCACAGGGCAGCAGCCTATGATGCAGATGAAGCATATGTAGGATTAAGTGTTAAGCCTGTAGGTATTAATGCACAATATTGTCCGGATTATTTACTTAAATCAGCTACCAGGGCCTGGGATGATGCGGTACAGTTGGGTGAAAAGTATGGTTACCGGAATGCACAGACTACTGTAATTGCCCCAACTGGAACGATTGGATTGGTAATGGATTGTGATACTACCGGAGTAGAACCTGACTTTGCGTTGGTGAAGTTTAAAAAATTGAGTGGTGGCGGATACTTTAAGATCATTAACCAGGCAGTACCCAATGCATTGAAAAGCTTAGGTTATTCTGATGTTCAGATATCAGCCATTGAAAAATATGCAGTAGGTTCAGCCAGTTTTGAAGGCGCTCCTTTTATTAATCCCACTACACTGAGTGAAAAAGGATTTACAGGGGAAGAAATAGCCAAATTAAATGCAGCTGCAAAATCTGCATTTGAAATCGGTTTTATTTTTAACCGGTATTCCTTAGGAGATGCCTGTTTACAGCGATTAGGATTTACAGAAGCTGAATACAGCGACTGGAGCTTTAATATGCTGGAAGGGTTAGGATTTACAGAAGAAGAAATTGAAGCAGCAAATAATTATATATGCGGCGCTATGACCATAGAAGGAGCTCCTTATTTAAAAGAAGAACACCTTCCGGTATTTGATTGTGCGAATAAATGCGGTAAAATAGGCGAAAGGTATATCCATGCCCATGGGCATATTAAAATGATGGCTGCCTGCCAGCCTTTTTTAAGTGGTGCTATTTCCAAGACCATAAATCTGCCCAATGAAGCGAAAATAGAAGAAATAGAAGAATCTTACCTGATGAGCTGGCAATTGGGATTAAAAGCCTGTGCATTATACAGGGATGGCAGTAAATTGTCACAGCCGCTGAGTAATAAGTCTGATAAGAAGAAAAAAGCAGATACGGAGGAAACAGCTGAAGTAAAGCAGGAAGAAAATATAGTTTTACCGGAAAGCAATATTGTTGACCTGGGTAAGCTAAGTGTGGAAGATTTATTGGAAGAAGTGCAGAAACGCATGAATGCTTCCACAGATACTACATTAAAAAGAGCACTTTCCACTATTGTGGAGCGTAAATCTTTGCCGGCAAAACGAAGAGGGTTTACCCAGAAGGCAAAAATCAACGGACAAGTGTTGTTTTTAAGAACAGGAGAATACAGTGATGGTACATTGGGTGAAATATTTATAGATCTGGCCAAGGAAGGCTCTACACTGCGCAGTTTAATCAACTGTTTTGCCATTGCGGTATCTGTTGGTTTGCAATATGGAGTGCCTTTGGAAGAGTTTGCTGAGAAATTTGTATTTACCAAATTTGAACCTGCCGGAATGGTAGACCATCCGAATATTAAAACAACCACTTCCCTGGTGGATTTCGTTTTCCGTGCTTTGGCCTATGAATATCTGGGCAGAACAGACCTGGTTCATGTGCTGGATAAGCCAGAAGTAGCGAATACAGGGGATGAAAATGATGTTACTTATTTGGGTAAGCCCGAATTAAGCAATATCAGGGTAAGTGCAGCAGCATCAAATACGGCTCCTGCAGCAAGCCCTCATAAAACGCATAAAACAGTAGCCCATAAAATGGATTCCGGAATGGATATGGTAAATGCAGCAGCTAAAAATATGCAGAGCGATGCGCCAGCCTGTAATACCTGCGGGCATATAACTATCAGAAGCGGAACCTGTTATAAATGTTTAAACTGTGGTAACAGTATGGGATGCAGTTAAAGAAGATAACGTATATTTCATAGGTATACTTTAGAAAACGCCGCCCTGATTTTTCGGGGCGGTTTTGTTTTTGAGAAGCAATTGTCTGAAATTAAAGTGATGATGATGTTATTGATTCAGTGGAGAGGAAATAATAGTAAAACTTTAAAGTTTTAGGTAAAATGAAAGAAGATGAAAATTCAGTATAATTAATTATTATTGATGATTAAACATTATATACAAAAAAGGCTTCCTGTACAGGAAGCCTTTTTTGTATATAAGTAAATATAATTATTTAAAAGCACATTGTGCTAATCCTATTTCATCCAGTAAATCATTATACCCAACAACCAGTCCCTGCAGTTTCACTTTGTCTCCCACTTTTATGGTAGCTATTTTTGCAAGGTCAGTAGAATCTATATTGCAGGCAATATTGTTAAAGGAAATAGTAATGCCCTGAACTTCTGTTACGGATCCTTCCAGTAATACAGCTTTGTTGATATACTTAGTAGTAGCGCCGGCTGTATTGTCTTTAAACTCTTTTGACAATTGATCTGCTGTTAATGTAAATGCAGCTTTTTCACTGGCAATATTACGATGTGGTTTAAAGAATACATACCAGGTAGTCCAGCTACCAAATAATACTGCTAAAGCAAAAGCGGATAAAATAATTTTTCTCTTTAAGAACTTTTTCATGATTTAAAATATTTAATAAGTAATAAATTATTAGTGTTGTAACACTCAAATAATATCCTTAATGTTACGACACAAAAATATCATAGCAACAACCAACAAGGTATGATATAAGTCATGAAAAAGTTTGATATCTGTCATAAGTCTGTCATATACGCCAATCTAATTTTGTTGTTCAACATTGATGTGATAGAATAAACGCCACATCAATGTTTGAAACATCTAAAACTTATTTACAAATATGAAAAAGAGATTTTCCTTAACAAACAGATTGCTTCCTATGGCAATTTTGTTCATCTCAATTACACTGGTACAGTGTAAAAAAGAGGGTACTAATGCAACAGCATTGGATAGAACTGTTTTGAGTGCTGATATTGACAGTTCTTTGTTTTCCCAGTTTTATGACAGCACAGTTGTTCCAATGGCTGATGTAACGCCTGATGTGAACGATGTGATAGTAAAGAAAGGAGTATTGAGTATTATTAAAAGTAATTGTGCTACAGCCACCTGTCATGGTGGAGCGGTAAGTCCGACATTAACAACTTATGCTGCTATTTCCAGTCTGGTTACTGCTGGTGTACCACAAACCAGTCATTTATGGCAGTTATTAACAACAAATGATTTAAATAAGGCAATGCCACCGGTAAGTGCGACCAATGAATTGGCTTTAAGTGATAAAAACATCATTTACAACTGGATTAAAAATGGTGCAAAAACTGCACCTGATGTGAATGATTTCAGACCAGCCGCCATGAGGATTATTAATTCCGGTTGTACAGCAGGTAACTGTCATAATGAAGCTACTGCAGTAGGTTACTGGGCCAGAAGCGGTTACTTTACATATGCCAGCAGCGATACTACAACCCTTGCAGTAACCAATCTTACTACAGGAGCTATTTCCTGGTATCCTCAAATGGCTAATACCACTTTAAAAGATCAGGTATGGAATGCATATAAAGACAGTTCCAGAAAATTTTATGCTGATACCCTGGCTAATGCTTCTTTCAGGCCTTATAAAGTATTCAGCGGCCGCGGACCTTTAAATACTTATGATGATATTATGCTGGATGTGAATTATCCTAAAGCCTTACGCAGTGCCAGTGGTGCCTATAAAGTAAATGGTGTAAAAGTGAATTGTAAGGGAGATTATTTAAACAGTACCAGCACAATTTTATCCCGTGTAGATTCAACTGTATTATTAGCCAATCCAAGGACTGGAGTATGGGCAACAGCGCAGCAGGCAGGTATGACTTACAGTGATGGTGGTGTTGGACAATATGATATTGCCATTATTAAAGCGTGGTATTTCTCTGATACCAATATCCCTGATGTATGGAAATACGGAATTAACAATGCAGGAATTTTTAAATATAGAAAATCAGGAAATATTATCACTAAGAAATAATGATTTTTAAATCAAGTAATAACTAATTATATGAAGAAAAAAATTTTCATTGCAGGGTTAATAGGAACCGCAATGGTTTACTTAACTTCCTGTTATAACAATCAAAAAGATATTGCTTCTTTACCTACAGTATCTTTTGTGAACCAAATAGCACCTATCTTAACTTCAGCTGCCTGCGGTTGCCATAATAATGGTAATGGAACAAGTGTGGTACAGTTTTCTAATTTGTACAAACAAAACCATGGAGTGGATACAGTAAATTATGATGTGATTTATGGTAAAAAAGCAATTCTAGCTAAATGGGTAGACAGCAGTGGTTCTCATCCGGGTATGGGAGGAATTTATCTTACAGTTGATCAGGAAGCTACAATTAAGCAATGGCTGGCTTTAGGTGCACCAGATGACAGGTCTACAGGTCCAGTTACAGGTACAATTACATATGCTGTTAATATTGCTCCAATTGTAAGTTCAGTATGTTCAGGTTCTTCCTGCCATGGTGGCCTGGCATTTACTATGAATCAGGCAGCATTAGTGGCACATGAATCAGCTTTACAGGGTTTTGTAAATGATGGTCAATGGACAGGCCATGGCGGAGGAAAACAATCTGCTTCTGTAACAGCAACTTTAAAAGCCTGGATTGCACAGGGAATGAAATAATTCATCAATTAATATTCAAAATCTAAACAACAAAATTAAATTTTATGAAAAAGTTAGTATTAATATTTGCCAGCATTTTATTGGGTATTGCATTTGTAAATGCACAAACTTACAAAACCAGGGATGCGTCTATTGATTTTAATCCAAATAAAGACCAGGCTCATAAAGATTATGCAGCTCAAAGTAAAGAAGCAACAGCAGTATTAAAAGTTGAAACTGCCGAAGTGGCTTTATTGGTTCCCATGAAAACTTTCCATTTTAACAATGCATTACTGGAAGAACATTTCAATGAAAATTATCTGCATACTGATAAAATCCCTAATGCCACTTATAAAGGAAAATTAATTGGCTTTACAAAAGATATGCTTGCAAAAGATGGTGTGTATAAAATTTCATCTGAAGGACAGGTTACTTTACATGGTGTTACTAAAAATTTTAAAGCTCCTGTAAAACTGGAAGTAAAAGGTAAAACAGCTACTTTCTATTGTGATTTTGGTGTAAAAGCTGAAGATTACAGTATTGATATTCCAGGTATTGTTAAACCAAAATTGGCTGATGAAACTCCAATTCAGACCGTGATTAAATTTCAATTAAACTAATTGACGAAAATTCAAGATTATGAAAAAAATATTTTTGTATAGCTTTCTGGTATTGGGAGTTTATGCTGCAAAGGCACAGGACGACCTGTTGGGAGGCCTTGTAAAGGATGATGCTGCAGTAGTAAAACAAAATATTACCAGTGCTACTTTTAAGTCAACACGCATTATTAATATGCAAAGTGTTGAAATGACCGGAGCAGGTAACCTTCAGTTTATGATTTCTCACCATTTTGGACAGATCTGGCAAAATGGTGCCGGTTGGAAAAATGCAGCTCAAATGTTTGGCTTAAATGCAGGTGTTGCCAATACTTATCTGGCTGTAGATTATTCTCCCAATAAATGGTTGAATCTGGGTTTTGCTTCTACTGGTAATTCTCAATTTGAAGGCTGGGCTAAATTCAAAATTCTCAGACAACAAACAGGAAAGAAAAATATTCCGGTTACTGTAGCCTGGTTCAGCAGCTTTCATGCAGATGCTTCTGATGGCCCAAGTATCAATGATAATGCCTGGAACAGGTTTTCTTATCTAAACCAATTATTGGTTGCCCGTAAGTTTAATGATAACTTTTCTTTACAGGTAATGGGATCACTGATTCACAATAACCTTAACACTTATGGAGTAAATAATACCAATAATACTTTCTCAGTTGGATTTGGCGGAAGATATAAATTAACCCGTAAATCTGCGTTTACATTAGAATATTCCCGTCAATTGAATAATTATAAGAATTTAATTGATGAAACTGGTACAGTGTACAATTATAAACCAGATTTACTGTCTTTAGGTTATGATTGGGATACAGGCGGACATATTTTCCAGTTCTTTATCAGCAATACTTCTATGGCCAGTAATTTTACCCAGTTATCTGCCAATACCAGCAAATTAACTGCTTTTGCTTTGGGCTTTAATCTGAACAGAAGTTTTGGAATTAAGAAAGTAGTGAAAGTAGCACCATAAGCTTAATTTACTTTTATTCTATATTGTAGGACACCCCCCCTATAAATAAAACGTCTTTGAATCATTTCAGAGACGTTTTATTTATAGGGATACCTATATTTGGTTTTTCTATTTTTACCTTTCAATTATGGAATTCAGTTTCAGTTATGATAAGAAAAAAGTAATCCATGCATTGCGATTGCATTTTATATCCAGAAAAGAGATAAAATGGATGGTGATACTTGTAAATGTATTTGCAATTATTTCAGCTATTTTATTTTATACCCGAAAAATCAGGCCTGAACCATTTGTTTTAGGCACTTTTGTCTGGATTGTGCTGATGCTTTCAGTTTGGTATATTTTACCACATACTATTTATAAAAAGTCTGAAACTTTTAAAGGGAAATTTATTATTTATTATTATGAGGAAGGGATAAAGCTGGATAATGGGATAGGATATGTGAATTGGAACTGGAAACGGTTTTCAGGTTATTTTGAAAGCGCTGCTTTTTTTCATTTGTATTTTAGTGACAAAGCCTTCTTCCTGATACCTAAAAACGGCATGAATACTGAGCAGGAAGAGGATATTCGGGTTCTGCTCAGTACTCATATTGAAAAATGGATTATCTAGGCCAAATAAGGCTATAATTCAGTTTTTTAATAATTTAACTAACAAGTTCCTTTTCCATTACATAATGCGGAATGGTAACCTCGGTAAATTCCTCACCTACAATATTATAACCCAGTTTTTCATAAAATCCGATCGCGCTGGTTCGGGCATGCATGATCATTTTTTTAAAACCCTTGGCCCTTGCT
>Ga0364860_10534_pt1 | contig 21929 bp, 14 predicted proteins | sample ExccelAu500001D4_FD_206916 | JGI IMG/M metagenome (GOLD analysis project Ga0364860, IMG submission 206916) | Enriched cells from Trout Bog Lake Hypolimnion, Wisconsin, USA - BchlTB.Aug20.5000.01 .D4 | ecosystem: Environmental > Aquatic > Freshwater > Lake > Hypolimnion/Profundal zone | place: USA... | reverse complement strand
CCCTGCGGACAATTTGGCCTTGGCGCAAACTCTGCGCTCACCCATTTTTGATGCTGCGGATGAAGATTTGTTGGCGCTATCCGCCACGCGCGATTGGTGGGCTGCGCTACCGCAGCAATCGTCACCCATCCTGCAAGTGGCCGCAGCACAACTCAGCCAATGGGCCGCGTGGTCGGTGAGTTTGCCCGTGCATGATTTGCTGGATCGCATTATGGGCGAGGGCCTGTTGGTGCGTCGTTATCAAGAACGCTTGCCCGAAGCGCTGCGCTCTTCCGTGCGTGCCAATTTAGAAGCCTTTCTTGAATTGGCGCTTACACTCAATAGTGGTCGCTACCCCAGCTTGCCGCGTTTCTTGCAAGAGTTGGACGACATCGAACAGGTTGAGGATGAAGCGCCTGATGAAGGGGGCTTAGGCAACGCAGGCAATGCGGTGCGTATCATGACGATTCATGGTGCCAAGGGTTTGGAATCGCCCATCGTCTGGTTGCTAGAACCCAGCCAACCCAAAGCCCATACGGATGGGCGACAATGGTTTGTGGATTGGCCGCCGGGCGATGATCGGCCGCAGCATTTTTCACTGATACCCAGCAAGGGTTTGGTGGCGCCGGCGCAGAAGAAACGTTTGCAAGAAGAAGAGAGCCACCGTCAACGGGAAGAGCATAACTTGCTGTACGTGGCGTTAACGCGGGCCAAGAATTTGTTGGTGGTGAGTGGTCGTGCAGGAGATGCGGGGTCCAACTGGTTTAAGACGGTGCGGGCACAAGCTCTGGACCACGAGCTCATTTCCCGCACCCTGATCTAAATTACAGACCGCCGTGTTGTTGCGCCACCATGCAATAAATCATGGGCACAGACAGCAAGGTGTTCAAGCGCGAGGTCAACATGGCCATACGGGCCGCTTTGGCTTTTTCAGTGGCGTCTACCACCACCATGCCTAAGGCTTTTTTCTGATTGGGCCAAATAATAAACCACACATTAAAGGCCATCACGAGGCCCAACCACATGCCAATCCCAATGGCGCGGGTGGGGGCTTGCAGCATTAGCGCGCTGCCCAGGTAGCCGTTCATGGAAGCCAGACCAATGCCCATAACAACAGTGAGCAAAGCGGCGTGACGGAACCAGAACAGAGCACACGGGGCAATCACTTTAGAAATGGCGGGTTTTTGCTCATCCGGAATTTTGGGCATGGAAGGCATTTGCACAAAATTGAAATACCACAGCAAGCCAATCCACATAATGGCTACGGTTACATGCAGCCAGCGGAAGGCAAACATCCACCAGGCGTGAGAGGTGAGGTCTACGCTGCCCTGTGTCACCACAATGATCAGCAGCAGCACAAAACCAGCCGCTACGGTGCGGCCTAACGATTGAAGAATACTTCCCATAGCAAAACTCCTTAATTTACACAATGTTCGATAGTTAGAAGGTTGTTCGATACCCACAAAAGATACCATAAAGCACCCTTAAGGCACATTGGATTCTTTCTAAAATATATTAACCCAATGAAATAACAGTAATTTTTTCTTTTGATTGGCACCTCACGGGGCGCTTCCCCTGCTGTAATAGGGCCTTACGGAGGGAGGTGACATGAAGGCGTGGTGGAGGGCGTTGGTATCCCGTCAAGGTGTTGGCAAGACCGTCACCACAGACGCCTCACAGCCGCCCTTGGGCGCGCCGCCCATTACGCAGCCTCATCTGCCATCGCAATGGTTTGAAGTGCAAGGCGCACCCGTGGTGGAACGCAATCGCTATTTTATGATGTGCCTAGGGTTGCTGCTGGCACTGATGACGGCCTGTGCGGCTTTGGTCATGATGATGCCCCTTAAAACAGTGGTGCCTTTTGTGCTGGAGCGCTCGGAAGAGGGCGCTGTGGTGCCCGCCCCCATGACGGCGCAACGCTTTGAGCCGGGCATGGCCGAAAAACGCTACTTCCTGGCGCAATGGGTGCGCCAACTGCTCACCCTCGATCCTCATCTCACCGAGCCTTATTTGTCCGAGGCCTATTTGCTCACCCGTGGCAAAGCCACGGTGGAGTTTACCGACTTCATTCAGCGATCCGCTCCAATGGCCGAGCTCAAACGCGACCCCACACTCACGCGCACGGTATCCATTTCTAGCGTTTCGCTGATTGAAGACCAAGTGGCCATGGTGCGTGTGGTGGGCGAGCGACGCAATGCCGGTAACCCAGCCGCCGCGCGAGAAAAGTTTGTGCTGACCATTCATTTCACCACCTTGATGCCCAAAACCGAACAAGAGTTGCTGCGCAATCCTGTGGGTTTATTTGTCACGCACTTTCTGGTGAATACGGATTTGGAGAAATAAGAATGAAATTTTTGATCTTGGTTTGTGCGCTGCAGTTGATCGCGCTTGAAGCGCTTGCCGAAAGCGAAGCGGTGTTGATGCCCGGTGATACGCATTTGGTGGTGTACCGTTACGACCCCAACAACACCTATGCGGTATTGGGCTTGCCAGGCGTGCCCACGGACATTCAATTGGCCCCCGATGAAAAAGTACTCGGATTCGCCATGGGCGACACCGTGCAATGGCTGATTGAAGAATTGCCGGGACATTTGTTTATTAAACCCATTAAAGCCGATTTATTTACCGCCGGCACGTTGGTCACGGACCGGCGTGTGTATCAGCTGGCGTTTAAAAGCACGAACCCACAAGGGCGCTGGTACCAGAAAGTATCGTGGAGTTATCCCGAGGTGGCATTAAGGGGCGCCCGTGAGGGGGCCGCGGCTCCGCCCCTGGTGGAGATGGTGTCACCGGACAAACTGGATCCCGCCACTTTAAATTTTGCTTACGACATCGAGGGCGAGGGCGATTTTAAACCGCTTACTGTGTTTGATGACGGACGCTTTACCTGGCTGAAGGTGAAATCGCCACAAGCCTTACCCGCGCTCTTTATGGTGAGCGAGGAGGGGACGCAGTTGGTCAATTACCTCATTCAAGGCGATTACTTTGTGGTGCAGCGCTTATTGCCTGCGGCCTTATTAAAACTGGGCAACAGTGAAGTGCGCGTCACCAATCGTCAATGGACCAGCCGCACCAAAAAGAATGTGTGGCGCAGCAGCACAGCCACCCACTTTGAGTAAGCCATGACGGAGCGTGGTTTTGAATCGGATGAAGCCCTATCAACGGCGCGTTCGGGGCGAACCAGTCGCAACCTGCATTGGTTCATTGCCGCCGGGCTGGGTGCTGTGGTGCTGATTGGTTTTGGAATTCAAAGTTCGCTCAAAGCGCGCGCCGCGGCCGCTGTGCCGGTTGCAGGTAATGCGGAAGACAACCCGGTGGTGATGGGGCGCGAGCCACCCTTAAATATATTGCGTGAAGTGCTGGTGCATCAAGTGGAGGCGGGGTCAGACCCCTTGAGGGGTCTAACCCCAAGTTCGGCAAGTTTGGGGTCTGACCCCAAAGAAGCGGAGGCGGCACGGGTGCAGCGCATGGAAGTGGAAAAACAATTGGCCGTGGTGGCAGGCGCTCCGATGTTGGCCATTAACCGCATGGGGACTGCGGCCCCTGTTAATTCCAGCGCGCCGACACCCCCGTCGGGCAATGCACCCAGCAGCAGCGCGCGACTGATGGCAGAGGCGGGGAGCGCTCTTGCAGCCCGTCTGCCTGCAGGCATCGTCAATCCAGCCGGGCTTCGCAATCCAAATGCGCCAGGTAATGGGGCAAATCAAACAGATCCAGCGTTGGAAGCCAGTGCCCGTGCGGCACGCGCCACCATTCCCCTTACTCCCATCAAACCCGCCAGCGCGCGTCAGGTGTTGGAAGGCGCATTAATTCCTGCGGTGCTGCTCACTCAAATCAGCAGCGATCTGCCGGGCATGATTACCGCTCAGGTTACAGAAGATGTGTACGACTCTATTCGCGGCCATTTCTTGGCCATCCCCAAAGGCAGCCGTGTAATCGGTGAATATGGCTCCCATGTGGTGGGCGGGCAAGAGCGCATCATGGCCTCCTTTCATCGGTTGATATTGCCCAGCGGTGAAAGTTTTATTTTGGACACGCCACAGGCTGCAGATGTGGGCGGTCAGGCGGGCATGAGGGATGAAGTGGACGATCGGTTTTGGAAACGCTTAGGAGGGCAATTCATGACCGCAGGACTGGCGCGCGTGGTGCAAGCGCCGCAAGGGGGCGTGACTATTTTGGGTGGAACGGGCAATACCTTGGCCGGAGATGCGGCGGGGCAAATTTTGGTGGACACCGCACGGGTGGGTTTTCAGGGCAACGCAGCTTTGGGGCCCATTATTGTGATTAAACGCGGCTACCCCTTCGTGATTTTGGTGAATCACGATATGGATTTTTCGCTGCTGGGACATGGGGGCAGCGGCCCCACAACGCGCTGAATTGCGTTGTGGGAGGCTCTGGTTACACCGAGGTGGGGATGGGTTTTTCTGGATTGATGCCGTATTTTTGAATGGCTTCAGCGGCCTTCGATGCGGGGATGGTGCCCTCTGCGGCCAAGGCTTGAAGGGCGGCCAAGGTCACGTAATAGCGGTCCACCTCAAAGAACTGACGCAGCTTGGCACGGGTATCCGAGCGACCGTAACCATCGGTACCCAACGTTACATAGCGACGCGGTACAAAAGCGCGGATTTGTTCGGTAAAGGTTTTGATGTAATCCGTGGCGGCAATAACAGGGCCCGCCGTGGCACTTAAACAGTGTTCTACGTAGGATTGTTTGGCCGGGGCTTCGGGGTGATGACGGTTCCAACGCACCGTGGCTTGACCCTCGCGTGCCAATTCGTTGAAGCTGGTGGCGCTCCACACATTAGACGATACGCCCCAATCTTTTTCCAGCAATTCAGCTGCGGCAATCACTTCACGCAAAATAGTACCCGAGCCCATCAGTTGCACCACAGGGCCCTTCGGTTTCGCGCCTTCTTTAAACAAATACAGCCCCTTTAGAATCCCTTCCTCAACCCCTTCAGGGAGTGCGGGATGGTTGTAGTTTTCATTCATGGCGGTAATGTAATAGAACACGTTTTCTTGCTTTTCATACATGCGACGCAGGCCGTCGTGAATAATCACGGCCAATTCATAAGCAAAGGTGGGGTCGTAGGACACGCAATTGGGAATGAAAGAGGCGTGTACTTGGCTGTGACCATCTTCATGTTGCAGCCCTTCGCCATTGAGCGTGGTGCGCCCCGCGGTGCCGCCAATTAAAAAGCCGCGTGCTTGCATGTCGCCTGCGGCCCAGGCCAAATCGCCAATGCGTTGAAAGCCAAACATGGAATAGAAAATGTAGAACGGAATCATGGTGACGCCGTGGCTGGAATAGGCGGTGGCCGCGGCAATCCAAGAGGAGAAGGCACCGGCTTCGTTAATCCCTTCTTGCAGAATTTGCCCGTTCACATCTTCGCGGTAATACATGAGCTGGTCATGGTCTTGTGGCTCATACAGCTGACCTTGCGAGGAATAGATGCCCAGACTGCGGAACATGCCTTCCATACCAAAGGTGCGCGACTCGTCGGGCACGATGGGCACAATCAGTTTGCCAATTTCTTTGTCGCGTGTGAGGGCGGTGAGAATGCGCACAAAGGCCATGGTGGTGGAGAGTTGACGTTCTTCACTGCTCACCAACAATGCTTGAAAAGCCGAGAGTTCAGGCATCTTAAGGGGAGCCACTTTGGAGTTGCGTACCGGCAAGTAACCGCCCAGCTTTTCTCGGCAGGCGCGCAAGTATTGAAGCTCAGGACTATCGTCCGCGGGACGGTAGAAAGGCGTTTCGGCAATTACTTCGTCGGAAATGGGAATCTGGAAACGATCGCGGAACTGTTTCAAGGCGTTCTCGCCCATTTTCTTTTGTGAGTGGGTAATGTTTTGCCCTTCACCGGCCTCTCCCATGCCATAACCTTTTACGGTCTTGGCCAAGATCACCGTGGGTTGTCCGGTGTGGTGTACCGCTGAGAGATAGGCGTTGTACACCTTAAACGGATCGTGACCGCCGCGGTTTAAGCGCCAAATGTCGTCATCGGACATGTTGGCCACCAAGCGCAACAGCTCGGGGTATTTTCCAAAGAAATGTTTGCGCACATAAGCCCCATCGTGGGCCTTCATGCTTTGGTATTCGCCATCCACCACTTCCATCATGCGTTGCAGCAGCAGACCGCTATGGTCTTTGGCAATTAAGGCATCCCACTGACCGCCCCACACCACTTTAATGACGTTCCAACCGGCACCGCGGAAGTCCGCTTCCAGTTCTTGAATAATCTTACCGTTGCCGCGCACCGGGCCATCCAAGCGTTGCAAGTTGCAATTCACCACAAAAATTAAATTATCCAGGCGCTCGCGTGTGGCGAGAGAGATGGCGCCCAATGATTCCGGCTCATCCATTTCACCGTCGCCCATGAAGGCCCATACCTTGCGGTTATCGGTTTTGGCCAGGCCACGGTTTTGCAGATATTTCATGAAGCGCGCTTGGTAGATGGCCATTAAGGGCCCCAGCCCCATGGACACCGTGGGCATTTGCCAAAAATCCGGCATCAACCAAGGGTGCGGATAACTGGACAGGCCACCGCCATCCACTTCCTGGCGGAACTTACCCAACTGGTCTTCAGAAATGCGGCCTTCTAAATAGGCGCGTGCATAAATGCCGGGTGCTGAGTGGCCTTGAATAAACAGCAAATCACCACCGTGATCGGCAGTGGGCGCATGAAAGAAATGATCGAAGCCAATGTCGTACAAGGTGGCAGCGGATTGAAAGCTCGCGATATGGCCGCCCAGCTCACTGGAGCTGTGGTTGGCACGCACCACCATGGCCATGGCATTCCAGCGAATGAGAGAGCGAATGCGGTGCTCCATCTCAGGGTCGCCGGGCAGGGCCACCTCTTGTGAGGTGGGAATGGTGTTGATGTAGGCGGTATTGGCGCTGTAGGGCAGAAAGGCACCCGAGCGACGGGCCTTATCAATGAGTTGCTCCAGCAGGTAATGGGCGCGTTCAGGGCCTTCAAATTTCAGGACGCTGTCTAACGCATCCAACCATTCTTGGGTTTCTTGTTTGTCGTTCTCAGGCAGGGCGGACATGGTTTACCTCGCGATCAGCGTCTTTAAGAGTTGGGTTTACAGTGGGGATCACCCATTGCACGGAACAGTTTAATCCTTGGGCGCTGTTTTGACCATTGGGATAGGGGTCAGACCCCCCTAGGGGTCAGACCCCTCCTACCGGGGTCTGACCCCTAGGGGGGTCTGACCCCTATCCCAATGGCCGGACTTACCACCGGATTTTTCTAATAGGCGCACCCCATCCATCACCATGCCGCGGTCCACGGCTTTTAGCATGTCATACAAGGTGAGCAAGGCCACAGAAACGGCGGTTAAGGCTTCCATTTCCACGCCGGTGCGGCCCACGGTTTCCGTGGTGACGGTGCAGGTGATGGTGGCGGGCTCATCGCTCAACTCAAACTCCACACTCACGTGGGTTAATGCCATGGGGTGGCAAAGGGGAATTAAATCGGATGTCTTTTTGGCCCCTTGAATGCCTGCTAAACGCGCCACACCCAATACATCGCCTTTTGAGGCACTGCCGGAGCGCACCAAGGCCAAGGTGGCCGCTTGCATGCGAATAGCACCAGAAGCGCGCGCCACGCGATGGGTTTCGGCTTTTTGGGCCACATCCACCATATGGGATTGGCCGGCTTGATTAAAATGACTAAGGGGGTTGCTCATAAAAGACAGACACCGTAACAAGTTGAAAAAAGCGCGCATTCGGAACTCTGGCGCAATCGGGTTATCATACCCGCATGCGCAAAATCCTTATACTCTTGCTCACTGTGGGTTTGGTGGGCAACCCCGCCGCTTATGAGCTGCCCGATCTGGGCGACAGCTCTGCGGCTGTTTTTTCATCGCAAGATGAAAAAGCTTTGGGGCGCGAAATCATGATGGAAATTCGCGCCGATCGCGATTACTTTGACGACCCTGAAACCGTGGACTTTTTAAACAGCGTGGGCAACCGCCTACTGGCGGTAAGCGAAGATGCTGCGGGCATGCAGTTTGAGTTTTTTGTGGTGCAAGACCCCAGCCTGAATGCCTTTGCCATGCCCGGCGGTTACATTGGGGTGCATACGGGGCTCATGGTGGCTGCAGAAAACGAATCGGAATTGGCTTCCGTTCTGGCCCATGAAATCTCTCACGTCACCCAACACCATATTGCGCGCATGATTGAGGCGCAAAGCAAAAATATGCCGCTCACTTTTGCCGCCATGGCCGCCGCCCTTTTGGCCGCGCGCAGTAACCCCAATGCCAGTGTGGGGGCCATGATGGGGGCGCAGGCGGGCATGATTCAAGCAGAGTTGGACTTTACCCGTGAAAACGAACGGGAAGCGGATCGCTTGGGCATTCAGCGCCTGATTAAATCCGGGTACGATCCGCGCGCCATGTCCACCTTCTTTAGTAAATTGCAGCGCTATGGCCGTTTTTATGAAGGCACGGCGCCGGCCTATTTAAAAACTCACCCCTTGACCACGGAACGTTTGGCGGAAATCCAAAACCGCTTGCAAGGTTTGCCCTATAGGCAAGTGCAAGACCGTCCCGACTTTCAATTGATTCGGGCGCGCATCTCCGCCTTAACCGGCGGCAGCCAAGCCGCCTTGCGCAGTTTTGAGCAGCAGAAGTTGGATGTTAAGAATCCAGACGATCTGCCGCAAGTGTATGGGTTGGCCGTGGCGCAATGGCGTGCCAGGCAATTGGATGCGGCGGCTAAAACCATGGCCTCTCTAGAAGCGGTTACCGCACCCAATGCACTGTTCTATAGTCTGGATGCGCAAATTAAGCATGACGCGGGTGATGCCCCGGGGGCCCTGGCTTTGTACCGCGCAGGACTTAATCATTACCCGGATCAGCGCGCATTAAATTATGGCTACATTCAGGCCCTCATTGATTCTAATCGGGATCAAGAGGCCTTGGACTTTATTGCCAAGCGCATTGCCTTTAACGGTCGCGATTACCATTGGTATCAAATGCAGAGCATGGCCTATGCGCATTTAAATGAGCAATTGTTAAGCCACCAGGCCTTGGCAGAATCCTATATTAAGCAGGGCAACTTGCAAGCCGCCATGGATCAATTGCAAATCGCCATTAAGAGCGGCGATGGCGATTTTTATCAGAAGTCCAGCGTGGAATCGCGCATCAGAGAAATTAAGACCACTCTGGAGGCGGATAAGGGTGGGCGCAACAAAGGCTCCCGTTTAACAGGCCTTAATGCCGCGCGCGAACTAGACGCGCGCTTTTAAGCGCTTCAGTTGTTCTTGTATTTGCGCCACTCCCGCCACAAACCCCGCCAAGCGTTCACGCTCTTGCGCCACCACCGGGGGCGGTGCACGGTCCACAAAGGTGGGGTTCTGTAATTTGGCTTCTGTGCGCGCCACGTCAGCCTGCAGTTTTTCTAATTGCTTGGTGAGGCGCTCGGTTTCTGCCGCCACATCAATTTCAATTTTCAGCATTAAGCGAATGTCGCCCACGCGCGCCACGGGCGCTTCGGCATCAGGGAACTCGCCGCTCACCAGCGTGACCTCCGACAAGCGCCCTAAGAATTGCAAGTAACCTTCCAGTCCTGCCAAGCCAGATGTGGCACCGGCCAACAGCAGCGGCACGCGCTCACCAGGGCCCACATTCATCTCCGACCTTAAGGTGCGGCAGGCATTCACCAAGTCTTTTAACAGCGCCATTTCAGTCATGGCCGCACTATCAATCTTTTGTGGCTCAGCGATAGGATAGTGCTGCAGCATAATGCTGGGGCCGGTTTTGCCCGCTAGAGGGGCCACACTTTGCCAGAGCTCTTCTGTGATGAAGGGAATAATGGGGTGCGCCATACGAAGCGTGGCTTCTAACACGCGTACCAAGGTGCGCCGTGTGCCGCGCTGAACCGCAACATCCGTAGAGGTGAGTTGGGTTTTGGCCAATTCCACATACCAGTCGCAATACTCGTCCCACAAGAATTCATATATAGCGCGGGAGGCCATATCAAAGCGATAGGTGCGAAAGGCTTCCGCCACGGCGGCTGCCCCTTCTTGCAGGCGGCTGATAATCCAACGGTCCGCTACGGACAGCTTCACCGCATCGCTTTCATTTAAACCGCAATCATGCCCTTCCACATTCATCAACACATAGCGCGTGGCGTTCCACAATTTATTGCAGAAGTTGCGATAACCTTCGCAACGTTGCAAATCAAACTTAATGTCACGCCCATGGGTGGCGAGGCTGGCGAAGGTAAAGCGCAGGGCATCGGTGCCAAAGCTCGCAATCCCCGTGGGAAATTCTTTGCGCGTGGCTTTTTCAATTTGTGCCGCTTGTTTGGGGTCCATCAAATTACTGGTGCGTTTTGCAACCAAGTCTTCAAGCGCAATGCCATCAATCAAATCGATGGGGTCCAAGATGTTGCCTTTGGACTTGCTCATTTTCTGTCCCTGAGCATCGCGCACCAGGCCTGTGATGTACACCTCACGGAAAGGAACTTCACCGGTGAAGTGGCGCGTCATCATCACCATGCGCGCCACCCAGAAGAAAATAATATCAAAGCCTGTGACCAATACGCTGGTGGGCAAGAAGGCGGAAAGCTCGGGCGTTTGGTTGGGCCAACCCAAGGTGGAGAAGGGCCAGAGGGCAGAAGAAAACCAGGTGTCCAGCACGTCTTCATCTTGGGTGAGGGCGCTGCTGCCAGCCAAAATCTGAGCTTCCGCCAAACTCTCTGCCACAAACACCTCACCGGCCTCGTTGTACCAAGCGGGAATGCGATGGCCCCACCACAGTTGGCGTGAAATACACCAATCTTGAATGTTGTTCAGCCAATGGTTGTAGGTGGTGGTCCAGTTCTCCGGCACAAAACGAATTTCGCCGTCCTTCACTACTTTGAGGGCGTCGGCGGCCATGCCTTCCATGGACACAAACCATTGATCCGACAACATGGGTTCAATCACCGCACGGGTGCGATCGCCACGGGGCACCATCAGCTTATGGGGTTTTACACTCTCCAATAACCCTTGTGCTTCTAAGTCTGCCAAGAGGGTTTTGCGCGCCACGAAGCGGTCCATGCCCTGGTAAGCCCGCGGTGCGTTTTCGTTCACGCAGGCGTTTAAGGTAAAAATAGGAATAGGGGTTAAGTGGTGACGTGCCCCCACGGCGTAATCGTTAAAGTCGTGGGCTGGGGTGATTTTCACGCAACCGGTACCAAAGGCCGGGTCCACATACTCATCGGCAATAATGGGGATGGTGCGATCACATAAGGGTAAGCGCACTTGTTGGCCGATTAACTGTTGATAGCGTGGATCCTCGGGATGCACCGCCACCGCCACATCACCCAGCAAGGTTTCAGGACGCGTGGTGGCCACAATCAATTCACCGCTGCCGTTTTCAAGAGGATAGCGGATCTGCCACATGTGGCCCTCTTCTTCCTCCGACACCACTTCTAAGTCCGACACGGCGGTTTGCAATACCGGGTCCCAATTCACCAAGCGTTTGCCGCGGTAAATAAGCCCTTCGCGGTACAACTGCACAAATACTTTGGCTACTGCATCACTTAAGCCTTCATCCATGGTGAAACGCTCGCGCTCCCAATCGCAGGAACTGCCCATGCGGCGCATTTGGCGCGTAATGGTGGAACCGGATTCTTCCTTCCATTGCCACACGCGCTCTAAAAAAGCGTCGCGCCCCAGGGTACGCCGGTCCAATTTCTGCGCTTCCAATTGCCGCTCCACCACAATTTGTGTGGCAATGCCTGCGTGATCGGTGCCCGCTTGCCATAGGGTGTTATGCCCCAACATGCGCTGGTAGCGTGTGAGGGTATCCATGAGTGTGTGTTGAAAAGCGTGACCCATGTGCAAGGTGCCGGTCACGTTTGGTGGTGGCAGCAAAATGCAATAGGGTGCGGCGTTGCTATCCATAGAGGCTTTAAAATAGCCCTGTGCTTCCCATTGGGGATACCAGCGGGCTTCAATGGCGTGGGGCTCAAAGCTTTTTTCTAATTCCATGGGGCTCAGGTCTTTTTGCTTAAGTCGTGGGTGCGAATCTCGAACCCGCGGTCGCGATAAAAAATAAAACGCTCGCGCGCACGGGTGCGGTCCGCATCATCCAAACTGACAATTTCAATTAAACGTTTAAACCGGGAAAAATACTCCGGGCGCTCGGGGTGTAAATTAATGAGCACCTCATCCGTATGCGGCGCGCAACTGTCCGCATCAATGATCACCGGTGTTTCCGCGGCCAAGGGATGCTCCGCGCGGCAATGGGGAATAAAGCTGTGCGCATTGTGCGTCCAGAGCGCCTCATCAATATGCGCCGCAGCGGTGTCGTTGGCCGCACGAATCCACACCTTCATGCCTTGCTCCCACGCTTTGCCGGCCAATTGCAGGGCTATGGGCAATTTGTCCGGCACATGGGTGTAGAAATCAATTTGCGTCACGCATTATCCTGCGCGGGTAATGAGGTAACGGCAGAACAAACTCACGGGGCGGCCGGTAGCACCTTTCTCTTTGCCACTCTTCCAGGCCACACCGGCGATATCCAAGTGTGCCCAGCGCATGGTTTTGGTAAAGCGCGATAAGAAGCAGGCTGCGGTAATGCTGCCGCCGGCGCGTCCTGCCACATTGCCCACATCGGCGAAGTTGCTCTTCAGCCCTTCGTGGTATTCCTCCCACAGGGGCATGGGCCAGGCGCGATCACAGGTGTAATCACCGGCGGCTTTCAATTCACTACTCAATGCATCGTCATTGGCAAACAAACCCGCAGCTTCGTTGCCCAATGCAATCACACAGGCACCGGTTAAGGTGGCCACATCAATAATGGTGTCGGGCTTAAAGCGCTCGGAGTAGGTGAGGGCATCGCACAATATCAGGCGCCCTTCCGCATCGGTGTTGAGAATTTCAATGGTCTGACCCGACATGCTGCGCACAATGTCGCCCGGGCGTGTGGCATTGCCATCGGGCATGTTCTCGCAGGTGGGCACCACCACCGTTAGGTTAATGGCCAACTTCATTTCCGCCACCGCACGCATGGTGCCCAATACACTGGCAGCGCCACACATATCAAACTTCATTTCATCCATTTCAGGAGCGGGTTTTAGCGAGATGCCGCCGGTATCAAAGGTAATGCCTTTACCCACCAGCACGATGGGCTTCTTTGTTTTGGCCGCCCCCATGTATTGCATCACAATCAGTTTGGGCGGTTGACGGCTGCCGGAGGATACGGCCAATAAAGAACCCATGCCCAGCTTCTTCATGTCCGCTTCTTCTAATACCTCTACTTTAAGCTTCCACTCTTTGCCCAGATCCCGTGCTTGCTTCGCCAGATAAGAAGGCGTGCAGAGGTTGGGCGGCAGGTTGCCCAAGTCGCGTGTGAGGTCGGTACCATTGGCTACTGCTTGGGCGTTGGCCACAACGGTTTTGATTTTGGCGAGGTTGGCCTTAGCGGGCAGGCTTAAGGTGATGGTCTTAACACCATAGGCGGGGTCTTGTTTGTCCGACACGCGCGTGATGCGATAGCGCACATCGCGGGCTATGGTGACCAATTGTTCCACACGCCATTCCACGTCACGCCCGCTGACTTCTAGTTCTGCCAAGCACAGTAGGGCGTCTGCTACACCACTGTCATCCAAGGCGCGCAGGGCCGCGCGCACCAAGGAGCGGTAATCGCGCTCGTTCACGGTTAACTCTTTACCCGTGCCCACCAACAGCACACGGGGGGCCGCCACACCGGGCACATTGTGAACCAGAAGGGTTTTGCCCACTTTGCCCGACAGGTCGCCCTGGCGCAGCAGTTTGGCCAAATAGGTACCGCTGGCGTCGTTTAACAGCTGGGCGCTGGGGGATAACTGTTGGGCTTCATTAACGGCGATGACCACGCAATCAGAGCGTGATTTTTCAGGGGATTGTGCTTTTATGCTAAATTCCACAGTGTGTGTCTCCACTAAACAAGCTTGGGGGTTGTAAATCAATCGGAAATTATCCTGTTAAACCCCCTTAAAAGTCAAAGAAACCCGCCAAAAACATGATTTTCAGCAGCAGCCTTCGTAAGGAATTCAGCCGAACCGCCCTTATGGCGTTGACGGTGCTGGTGGCCATTTTGCTGACTCTGACGGTGGTGAAGCTGTTGGGGTTGGCGGCGGGCGGAGCGCTCTCTGCGGATGCCGTGGCCGCCATGGTGGCTTTTGGGGTGCTGACCTACTTACCGGTAATCTTATCGGCCTCGGTGTTTGCCGCCGTACTCATGACCTTAAGCCGTTGTTATCGCGACTCAGAAATGATTATTTGGATGAGTTCGGGGGTCAGCCTGATGCGCTTTATGGGACCGGTGTTGACCTTTGCCGTCCCCATGGCCTTGGTGGTGGGGTTAATGAGCGTGGTGGTGTCGCCCTGGGCCATTGGCAAGAAAGCCGAGTACCAAACAAAATTAGACAGCCGCGATGAAACCGCACAGATCACCCCCGGCGTGTTTCGCGAATCCAAACAATCGGACCAAGTGTTCTTTGTGGATTCCATTAGCGAGAGCAAGGATAAGGTATCCAACGTGTTTGTGCAGTCCGTGCAAGACAATAAATTAGGCGTGATAGCGGCCAACAAAGGGTTTGTGACCACGCACCCCAACGGAGACCGCTTCGTGGTGCTGCAACAAGGGCGCCGTTATGAGGGCAAAGCCGGCACCACGCAATATAACTTGGTGGATTTTGATCAAGCGGAGCTGCGTGTGGAGCAGCGCGGGGCCAGTTTAAGTGCGTTATCGGTGAAATCCATGAATGTGGGGCAATTAATTGCCAACCCCACCTTAGATGGTTGGGGCGAGATGCATTGGCGCTTGGGGTTGCCCATTAGTTTGATGGTGTTGGCGGTGTTCGCCATACCGCTTTCATACGTCAACACCCGCAGCGGGCGGTCTTCTAACATGATTTTCGCGCTTCTGGCCTACATGGTGTACTACAACACCATGAGCATTTTTCAGGCCTGGGTGGTGCAAGGGCGCATATCCCCGTGGGTGGGTATTTGGCCCTTACATGCGCTGTTCTTCCTCGTGGCCTTAACGATGTTGCTGCGACGACAGTGGGTTTGGTCCGTGCGCAACCTATTCAATGCTATAATTCAGCCCCTTCGGAGAGGTGGATGAGCGGTTTAAGTCGCACGCCTGGAAAGCGTGTTTAGGTGAATAACCTAACGCGGGTTCGAATCCCGCCCTCTCCGCCAGTATATTGCTTAACTTATTGATTATTAATCAATAAAAATAATTAATATTTTATTACCCACAACACTACCCACAACAAGATCCCTGTTTGACCAAGGCGAAGTTGCGGTCAAACAAATAACAAACATCCAGCTTGAGCTGAACATTCACGTCTCTGCATCACACCATCAAACACGTAGGCAATATCATCCACATTCGCTTTTCCATTTCCCAATCCAGCGACCCCACCGGGTATGCACCCCCCTAAAAACAGTGAAGCTTGGCGACAGAGTGCGAACACTATTTGGTTGTTACATCGTGAAAAATTATGGGGATTGTCTAATTTTTGACAAAGATTTTTAGCTCTTGGGTATTAGGCCAGTGCGCATATCCTGATGTAGTAAACTCGGATATGACGCTGACGGATATAACGCTGAGTTCCGGCCAGTGCGCATATCCTGATGTAGTAAACTACCTGCTTAAATTGCTTCATAACAGATTGCGTTCCGGCCAGTGCGCATATCCTGATGTAGTAAACTTTGTCTTTTCTTACTATTTTAGAATCTAAGTTCCGGCCAGTGCGCATATCCTGATGTAGTAAACTTTAATCGGCATAATTGGTTTCTGGCTGTCATGTTCCGGCCAGTGCGCATATCCTGATGTAGTAAACTTGCAACGATGCATCCATTGAGATTCGATCAGTTCCGGCCAGTGCGCATATCCTGATGTAGTAAACTACTTAGTTAAATTGCTTTATGGCAGATTGCGTTCCGGCCAGTGCGCATATCCTGATGTAGTAAACTCAAAGGGGCAGAGAGTAACTGCCTTGTTCAGTTCCGGCCAGTGCGCATATCCTGATGTAGTAAACTAGGTATAAAAAAACCGCTCGCAATTTTGAGGTTCCGGCCAGTGCGCATATCCTGATGTAGTAAACTCATATAGTCGTATCCATTTAAACGCGCCCAGTTCCGGCCAGTGCGCATATCCTGATGTAGTAAACTCCACCTTTTTTGTGGTGCGTGTCTAGGAATGTTCCGGCCAGTGCGCATATCCTGATGTAGTAAACTACAGTCTTATTGTACAGGCGCGGATTTTTAGTTCCGGCCAGTGCGCATATCCTGATGTAGTAAACTATCTGTCAGCCACTCATCACTAAGCGCCGGGTTCCGGCCAGTGCGCATATCCTGATGTAGTAAACTACAAAACCATGCTCTAGGCTTGGCGACGGAGTTCCGGCCAGTGCGCATATCCTGATGTAGTAAACTAGTATATTACATATAATTTTAGTATTAAAAGTTCCGGCCAGTGCGCATATCCTGATGTAGTAAACTGCTAACCGATTTATTATCAAAACCCCTGTAGTTCCGGCCAGTGCGCATATCCTGATGTAGTAAACTCTGTATTAACAATTTTGGGGGCGATAAAAGTTCCGGCCAGTGCGCATATCCTGATGTAGTAAACTTTCGCTGCGATTAGGCGATAACAACACAAGGTTCCGGCCAGTGCGCATATCCTGATGTAGTAAACTCGTGAACCAATCCTTGAGAATAGCGCAGTAGTTCCGGCCAGTGCGCATATCCTGATGTAGTAAACTAGACCCTGAATGGTCGGATTGGTCGGACAGGTTCCGGCCAGTGCGCATATCCTGATGTAGTAAACTAGTGGTTTCAGGCGCGTTGCGGTCTGATAAGTTCCGGCCAGTGCGCATATCCTGATGTAGTAAACTTATCTACTCTGGCGAGGACTTGCCGCGGGAGTTCCGGCCAGTGCGCATATCCTGATGTAGTAAACTGCGGCACGCGGACGGACTAGTGACAGACCAGTTCCGGCCAGTGCGCATATCCTGATGTAGTAAACTGTTCGATTCGAGAACAGCCAATAGCGGCAGGTTCCGGCCAGTGCGCATATCCTGATGTAGTAAACTCGGTCAGAACTGACCTTCAACTACTGACTAGTTCCGGCCAGTGCGCATATCCTGATGTAGTAAACTGTTTACAGAATTTAATACACGGGTTTTGAAGTTCCGGCCAGTGCGCATATCCTGATGTAGTAAACTCAGATTAACTACATGGACAACCCATTTCTGTTCCGGCCAGTGCGCATATCCTGATGTAGTAAACTACTTGTGATGAAACCCACTGATTCTTATGTGGGTTTTGTCCTTTCTGGGATAGAAAAAAGTGATCATTTCAAAACAAATCGAATTGGTCTGGTGATTTTTTTGAATGCTTCTTGGTCTTACCATGATAGGAAATTATGCGTTCGTATTGCTTATCAGTAAAAATCAGGATATTTACTTTGCCACCATCTGGTAACGCTTCTTCCACGTGCCTACAGTAGGTATCAATCTGGGCCTGACTTGTACAAAAGCGCATATAAACTGAGAATTGGGCCATTTCAAAACCCATGTCCAATAATGTATTACGAAAATTCATAGCGGCCTTGCGCTCAACCTTTTCTACCACTGGCAGGTCAAACATTATAGTAACCCACATTAAGCGATACCCGCTGAGCATAGCAGGTTACTGATTATTTTCCGCATCATATGCCATAGATAACACCAATCCCGGCATCGGCAAATCCAGATTGTCACGTTCACCCAGATACACCTGCGCAAGCGATACCGCAAGACGTTGCATGCACACCATCACAGGCGTGCAACCAGTGTTAGTCTGCATATCGTTAAAAAGAACATGAACAAGGGAGCGTTTTGTAGCTGGTGTAATGTTTGTATCACCGGCCCGCTGCAGATACCAAACACGTAAATCAATAATGGGGCGAAACGGCTCCATCAGATCATCCACCAACCGCATCGGGTTTCCCTCGTTAGTATGGTGCAGGCCAAGGGTGGGATGTAGTCCGGCGGCGATGATTGCACGTGCGCTGGCGGCACGCAGGACGGTATATCCATAGTTGAGTAGCGAATTGAGGCCGGAGCCACTCTGGTCCCGCCTGAAATCATTACCAAACAATAGCCCCCAATAACGCCGGGCACCTTGTGCTTCCAGATTATCCGGATCACCTGATCTGACCTTGTTGACGAGGACTTTAAGGGGCAAAAAGGCCACGCCAGTTGCTTCCAGCGCAGCAGCCTGTTGTTGTAGTTTGCAACGTACCACCTCAGCCCATAAACGCTTATGAGTTGGGCGGGTTGCGGCGATTTGTGCGTCAAAGCGCTTGGCTTGTTGGAAATTACCATCTATAGGCCACAGCATGCCCATTGGGTTGTGATTAGCTGCACACACTACGAATGGTGCGCCACGCTCTGCAAGTGCTACCAGAAGGTTATTTGTATAGCTCAACCCATGTGAATTAGCGATAACGGCGGCAATGTCGTCAAGCGGAACTCGCCCAAGTTCTTTTCGCTCACCCTCTGTGTCCTGAATAACCATGAAACCGCGTGACGCAGATAGATGCCGTCTATCCTCTGCAACTTCAACAATGCGGCCAATCATACCTTTTAGCTTTTGAATCCCGGATCGCGAACGTCACCGATTTCCGAGACGGTTATGTGGCGAGCTTGGGCTTTTTGTAAAGAGCCGGGGGATTTGGAGGTATATGCAAACAAATCATCAATGTCACGATTACGGGCGTCTACATTGGCTTCATTGTGGTTACATAGATAAATCTGACCGTTGCCGGAAATTTTAACAACGCGCATCGTCTGCAACTCCGATCCAATATCAAGCCTAACCATATCATTTATCATAAGGCGCATCACTAGTGGCATGCCAGATTGGCTCTGATTCGGGTTTCTGAGTTTTTTCAAAGCTTGAGCCACGCCGTATTGGCGAATTACCTGATAGGCTTGGAATGTTGAAATAATATCACCGTTCCATTTCCCTTTTTCATCGCACCAGATTTCGATGCAGTAGTTGCTGCCCCCTACATAACCTTTGTAAGGCCGTGGCTGGCCATTTTCATCAAGACCATGACGTTCAGGGTTTCGGGTACTGCTTATGGGCACTACATTCTTGTTCTTAACCTCTTGTTCACGAGGGCCACCACCTTCTGGGCGTACGTGCCGTACAACAACGCCATCATCACGCAGTCCCCAGGCGGTATCCTCCATCATGCCGCCCTGATAACCGTGGTCTGGCCTAAAGCTGATGATGATATGGTCTAGTGCGCGGGCAACATGCTTATGGTAGGTGGGCCAAGGTAGTGGCATATCCTCCACTAAGCGGTCCAACTGTCTTTCTCTTGCGCTAGCACTGGCTTTTGAGAAGCGTTGCAACAGACCTTGATCAGTAACGCCAATAACGGCTGCATCAATGGCGTGGTGCCGATGGTCATTGCGGGTCTTTTTATCGGAACCTGATAGCAACTGGTTCAGACCAAATTTTCCTCGCAACATTGCAGTCATTCGCCCCGGGATTGCACGAACCTTATTGGGCGGGCAGATGAGTGAAAGGTATTCTTTTGCAATACGAGAAAGGTAGGCCGTATCATTCAGAGCTCTGGCAAGAAAATCCTTATCTTCCTTCAGCCAGCGCTGGTATCCATCAGGTGCGAAACGCTTGGCCTTCTCACGGGGCATGAGCGCGGCACGATGAAGGATGGCCTCGTAGTCGTATCCGGGCAAAAGCCGCTCACCAAATGCCTGATATGGAGTCTGGTTACCTTTGTCACGATTTGCACGCCGCATGGCTACAGTCTTGTTATTCATACTATCGTCAAGGGTCATGGAGTACGGAAGAATATGCTCGATTTCAACCTCGCTTGAAAGGAGGCGCTCAATGCCGATCTGCTCGCCGGTATATGGACACGCCCTGTCAGCCGCATTTTTTATATTAAGTTCAGCCCAGAGTTGCATCTTCTGCGAAAGTTCGCGACGCTTGGAGCGATCGATATTATCTGGGTCTAAATCCAATACCGCACATGCTTCAACTACATGCTTTTGATTAAGATCTTGCCTTTCTTTTTGCTCAAGCTCAATCTCGCGCTTCCGTTCCCTACCTAGTTTGAGATCACGCGTTACTTCAACAATTACTTCACTTGGGTGACCATAACGTTTGATAAGGGCATTAACAACCTTACGTAATTCATTTAACCCTATATGCACAGTTGGATTGGCAATCTTTCCATATCGCTCTTCGTCGTTGCGCGGGTTTTCCTTTGCAAATGCGACATGACGGCGTAGTGGGTCGCCGTAGTAGGGCAAGGCCTCCATGACTTCGCCCGTCTGTAGTGCATGGGAAAGCGCGCTGTGAGTATCGAACCCTGCCCGTGTAACGGCTTCCGAATAAACCACAACATCATTAATCAATTCTGGCAATATGCGTGCAAGTGCAGCTCGGCTCAGGCTGCCGTATCCTTCAGGTAAGCTCACGTTGGCAATCCGCTCTGCGCTAGCTTCATCAATACTCGTATTCTCTTGCAACCAAGCAGCCAATGTGGATTCGCTTGCCTCGTTTAGCAATTTATTAACGATCTTATCCTGAAGAAGTAGGTCAAAAGCGTGCCATCGGTCTCCAAAATGCTGGGTCTTCGCCAAAATCGATGCGGTGATATTTCCCTTAAGCCTGTCCCTTTTGACGTCCTCAAGATTGAATTTCGTAACCCCCGGTAGGGAAAGCGCTTTAATCATGGCAGTGAAACTTACTTGGCCTTGGCGTTCCAGTAGATGAGCGAGCTTGTCTCGCTGCACCTTTGTTAGAGCCGCTTCAGTCAAATTAGAACCAAGTAGTCTAAGGTTATTTAGTTCCTGATAAACGCGGAACAGCTGGGTGCTAGGAAGGGCTAGGGGTGCACGCTCTTCATCGGGGAGCAAAGTACATCGGCCGGGCCGTACGGGTTTTAGGTTTCTTTGAAAAAGCAGAACATCCTTAAGCTCGTCACGGGCGGCATTAGTAAATAGTGATGGGTTGAAGGCGCTTTGTATGCGCCATAAAAGGTCAAATTCATCTTCAACCATAGCCCGGTCGGCATAGAAATCATATGCTTTATCTTTCTGAGTTTTGCCACGCAGCCTTGCCCTGACGCTTAACCGCGCCTCATGGCGTTTTGCAAGCCACTCCCCCAGAGTCTGGCAGTTCTCCTCAGTTAACTTCTCACGTAGATCCCTGATTGCCTTTTTAAGCGCACCGCTTTCGTTATCTTTTTTATCTGTTTTTCTGTTGCTCAGGAAACCACGCCTTTGGTTTATATGAAACAGCGCGCGCGCGAACTCTGGGCCCGTTAGCGCTTCGTATAATCCTTTTTTGCGTAGTGCGTAGGGATCAAGGTTTGCTAAGCCATGTCTTTGGGAGGAGTCTGCTGGGAAGAAATTGAGTTTGACAAGAGATTCGAGCATTCGCTGTTTGCGCTTAAGAACACGATCTCGGCTCCGGCGCATTTGCCTTGCATTCCGCCGCGTAACTGCAAGTGAGGTGCCGTCTTTTGGGTTACGTCCATCAGAGAATATGCGAACACCCGCCCGGATAATGGCAACTGGCAGCTCGTCCGAACTTAATCTAATCAAACACCACCCTATGGAAGTGGTTCCAATATCCAAGGCCAGACGGTAGGTCATTTTGGGTAGCATTCCGGACTCCCAGTTGTTTTTTTATAGCGCTCAGTATATGCTACCAGAACTACTACATCAGGATATGCGCTCTGTCCGCTAACAAGCAGAAAGATGCACTAAATGAAGGGTCGCTATATGCGGCCCTTTTGATTTACTGTGGCAGTCTATATTGATAGCCCCTATTTAACACTGGGCTTCTTTACCTTGGGTGCCATAAGCAGGGTAGGTACAGAGCTATCCAAACAGGTTGCCAGCTTGTGCAGTATCTCCA